>Ga0115013_10000069_pt1 | contig 63880 bp, 66 predicted proteins | sample SouAtlMetagenome_2_FD_88686 | JGI IMG/M metagenome (GOLD analysis project Ga0115013, IMG submission 88686) | Marine eukaryotic phytoplankton communities from Atlantic Ocean - South Atlantic ANT15 Metagenome | ecosystem: Environmental > Aquatic > Marine > Oceanic | place: South Atlantic Ocean...
AAATAGTTGTATTTTTGCACGCGCAACTATTGTTAAACAATAAATGGCCCGTTCGTCTATCGGCTAGGACGCCAGGTTTTCATCCTGGTAAGAGGGGTTCGATTCCCCTACGGGCTACAAAATTTTAAAAAATATGGCAAATCATAAATCAGCTATCAAAAGAATAAGAAGTAGCGAAACAAAAAAACAAAGAAACAGATATCAGCATAAGACTGCAAGAACAGCTATGAAAAAATTCTTTGAAATAACTAAAAAGAAAGACGCTGAAAAGGAATTACCATCTCTGAATTCGATGATTGATAAACTTGCAAAGAATAATATTATTCATGACAATAAAGCATCGAATTTAAAGGCTAATATTTCTAAACATGCCACTGGGCTAAAAAAATAATATTATTTTTTTAGTGTTTTACTCATGAAGGAAAGAGCAAATTTAAATGCCTTTTCTCTAGTCTGCGGATTACCACCGAAATTTACTCCCCTCTCAACACAAAACAGAAAACCTAATTTCTGCATAATAGGTGAAGACATTGGAAGTGACAAATAATTCATTATTACATCTCCATCATTGTCAAGTCTGAATAAACAATCTTTAAAACTATATCCATTCTCATTATACGACACAGGTTCCTCACTATCAAAAGAGTGATGGGAATCAGGAAAGACAGTTAACCCTATATTAGCTTTTGTACCGATCTTATCCACTAAATAATCACAAGGTTCTGAAGGTGTCCAATCATCAATTTCACCGATTAAAATATGTATTGGTGAATCTGAAAATTCGGTGTTTTCAGGATCAAAAAAACAAGGTGGGTAAAATGCTAAGTGTGAAGTAAATTTTAAATCATCGGTTATTGCTTTTTTTACAGGTAACCAGGCAGAAAATAGTGCAACCGCACCACCCAGACTCCATCCCGTGATAGAAACATTTTCTTTATCGATACTTTGATGATTAGCCAAAACCTCGAATGCTTTGTAAGCGTCCAGGATTATTGTTGCAGTTGTAACCTCTATTTGCGAGCCAACGGTTGATTTAATGTCTCTGCTTTTGAAGCTGTTGAGCTCAAAGGTTGCAAATCCATTTTTTTGATACATTTCTAAATAATCGTAATGATGGTCTCTCCAACCCAAGCTTCCAGCAACTGCAATAATTAGTGGGAATTTCTTATTTTCATTCACAGAGTCTTTCGGAATTACCAGTCTACCAAAAACATCTTGATGCTGCTGATTTTCAAGATTATTGATTATGTCACTTAAGGCAAACGGATTTGCACTTTTAAAAAAAATAGTTTCATTTTTCTGTGCAATGAGGCTAAAAAAACTTAACGAACAAAGAATTATTAAAAAACGCAAGGAGAATTTGTAATTAGATAACGTTAACCATTCATGGAAATTAGAAACTCTTCATTATTAAGGGTTTGTTTAAACCTGTCATTAATAAATTCCATAGCTTCCACAGGGTTCATATCAGCTAAATACTTTCTCATAACCCACATTCTTTGAACTGTCTTTTCGTCTAAAAGTAAATCATCTCTTCTCGTACTTGACGATGTTAGATCAATTGCAGGGAATATTCTTCTATTTGAAATATTTCTATCTAATTGAAGTTCCATATTTCCGGTTCCTTTAAACTCTTCAAAAATTACTTCATCCATCTTAGATCCAGTTTCAGTCAAAGCAGTAGCAATAATAGAGAGAGATCCACCATTTTCAATATTTCTTGCAGCACCGAAAAATCTTTTAGGTTTATGTAAAGCATTTGCGTCAACACCACCACTTAGAATTTTTCCTGAGGCCGGTTGAACAGTATTATAAGCTCTGGCCAGTCTGGTAATTGAATCCAATAGTATTACCACGTCATAACCACATTCAACGAGTCTCTTAGCTTTCTCTAAAACAATATTAGCAATTCTAACATGTTCGTTAGCTTCTTTGTCAAATGTTGAAGCAATAACTTCACCCTTCACATTTCTTTGCATATCTGTAACCTCTTCAGGCCTTTCATCAATAAGTAAGATTAATTGATAAACTTCCGGATGATTGGCAGCAATTGCATTAGCAACATCTTTTAATAGCATAGTTTTCCCTGTTTTTGGCTGGGAAACAATCATGCCTCTTTGTCCTTTTCCAATAGGCGAAAACAAATCTATTATCCTGGTTGAAATAGTGTTATTTTTATCAGAAAGGTTAAATTTTTCTTCAGGAAATAACGGGGTTAAATGTTCAAATGAAACTCTATCTCTAACAATTTTTGGATCTAGTCCATTTATTTTATTAACCTGAATTAATGGAAAATATTTTTCACCTTCTTTAGGTGGTCGTACATTTCCTAAGACGGTATCACCTTTTTTTAGGCCAAATAATCTTATTTGAGATTGTGAGACATAAATGTCATCAGGGGAGGATAAATAATGATAGTCTGATGATCTGAGAAATCCATAACCATCTTGCATTATATCTAATACCCCTTCACTTTCGATTATTGCATCAAATTCATAATCCGGTTCTTTATATCTATTTCTGGTATCTCTGTTGCCATTTGGTTCACCTTTTGGCTTTCTATTTCTATTATCCCTTTGCTGATTTTGAGGCTTTTTAACAACTTTTTCAGCTTCTTCTTCAGATTTATTTTTATCTGATTGATTATTTTTTTGGGATTTGTTTCTGGGTTTGAACTTTGGTTTAGACGATTGTCTTTTTTCAGTTTTTTCAACCTCTTTTTCATCTGGATTTGATGCTTGGTGGTCTAGTATTTTATAAACCAAGTCTAATTTTTTAAGTGTTTTATATTTTGAGATTTTTAGCTCGTTGGCAATCTCTTGAAGCTCTGATAGCTTTTTTTCTTTTAATTTTGATATTTCAAACATTATAATTTATATTTTTTTTGAAAGTTTGCCTTTTGGCGATTCTTTTTCGGAATGTAATTTGAAGTTCAGAAATACACAGTAACCTGTAAATCCGCTACAATTATACAACTTTATTTTAAAAACAACCCGATTTTTTTTTTAATTCTGTTAAATTTGAATTAAAATAAAATGTAATGATTCAAAGAATCCAATCTTTTTACATGCTTCTTTCAGGAATTTTTTATTTAAACTACTGGTATTTTGGGATGGAATGGTATAAAAATGGTCCAGGATTTGAGATTTTAACTCAAGATTTTTACGATATTTTTGGTATCAGTAATCTTTCTGAAACTACCTCCTTTTTACCTCTTCTAATAGGATTGACATGTTTAATAAGCATCGTACTTTACAAAAACATAAAAATACAAATGAAAATACTAAAGATCATTTGTTGGTTAAGTGTTTATTTCTGTATCTACTCTTTATTTTATTTCTATCATTCCCTAAATAATCTTCTTGAAATTATGCCTTCAACCATAATGGAGATATTTTTATATGCCGCTATACTAAATCCATTTATTTGCACTTATTTAATCTATTTATCGATTAAATCCATTAACAAAGATCAGAAGTTGCTCGATTCCCTAGATAGAATCAGATAGCTTTCTATCAAATTCTATTACCTCTAAATTTTCTATCTTACTTTTATTAATTTCAAACCTGACCATGGTTCTTTTTTTATGAAACCCATAATTTCCTATTGCTCCAGGATTTATGTGTAAGTGATCAAACCTCTTATCATAAATAATTTTTAAAATATGTGAATGGCCACAGATAAAAAGATCAACTTTATCGGTTTTTAACTCATCAGTAATTCTTTTTTGGTATTTATTTGGATAGCCGCCAATGTGAGTTATCCAAACCTTTAGACCATCGCAGTTGAATTTACAGTCTAGTGGTAACTCCTTTCTTACCTCTTGATCATCAATATTGCCGTAAACCCCTTTAAATGGTTTTATTTCTTTAATTTGATCAATTAAACTAACATCCCCCACATCTCCTGCATGCCAAACTTCGTCAACAGAATCACAATATTTTAGTATTTTCTCGTCGAGATATCCATGTGTATCAGAAATTAGAAGAATTTTTTTCAAATTAATTTTAAATAATTATTAGCTATATATTTGTTTAACAAATTTACAAATAGATTGAGATATTTTATTGAACTTTCATATAATGGATCAAATTTTCACGGATGGCAATGTCAAGCGAATGCAATAAGTGTACAGGAGACCATTGAAAATTCAATGCAAATATTATTAAAACAAAAAGAATTAAAGATTGTTGGTGCTGGTAGAACTGATACTGGAGTACACGCAATTCAGATGTTTGCCCATTTTGATTTAGATCAAAATATTGATCTCAAAAATTTAGTTTTTAAGCTTAACTCATTTCTAGGAAAGGATATTGTAATTAAGGATATTAAAAAAGTTTCAAAAGATGCACACGCAAGATTTGATGCTGTTTCAAGAGAATATAAATACTTTATGACTCAACAGAAAGATGTTTACAATCCACAAACTAAATATTTTTTTAGTAAAGAATTAAATTTGGGACAGATAGACGAAGCAATAAATACGATTAGGGAAACCAAAAATTTTCAGTCATTTTGCAGAACAAAAACAGACGTTAAAAACTATAACTGTGAAATACATAATTTTAATTATGATTATAATGAATCTGAATTAGTTTTTACGATAAGCGCAAACAGGTTTCTTAGAAATATGGTAAGGTCAATAATTGGAACAATTTTAGATATTGGATTGATGAAGATCTCTAACAAAGATTTAAAAAATATAATTAAAAAGTCTAATAGGATTTATGCTGGCCCTTCAGTTCCTGCTCACGGTTTATTCTTGACAAAAGTCGAATATCCAGAAAATATATTTATCAATGAATAACCAAAATAAAGTATATAATCTCCGACTTTTTAAAAGATTACTTGCATATATAAAATCATACAGGAATATTTTTATTTTTTCTGTATTTTCTGTTTTTGGCTTGTCAATTTTTGGTGCATTGAGACCATTGATTTTAGAAAAAATAGTCGATGATAATTTGACAGCAAATAACTATGAATTTTTTGTAGAATATGTGGTAATTATGCTATTTCTTCTTGTTTTTGAAGTTATCAGCAACTATTCATTTATTTATAATGCGGGCCTGTTAGGCCAATCGGTTGTCAAAGATATTCGTACACAGCTTTTTAAGCATATTCAGGATTTTAAAATGAAATATTATGACCAGTCGTCTGTTGGTATTCTTATTACAAGGACGGTAACTGATATGGAAAGAATTGCAGATATTTTTGGTCAGGGTTTATTTATGATTTTAAGTGATATTTTGAAAATGTTTATTGTTGCAATAGTGATGATTTACATGAATTGGGAACTAAGTTTAATTGTTTTTATTTCGTTACCGTTTATATTATTTGCTACAAAAATATTTCAAAAATACATGAAGCTTGCATTCGATGAGGTTAGAAATGAGGTGGCAAATTTAAATTCATTTGTTCAAGAAAGAGTTACCGGAATGAATATATTACAATTATTCGCAAGGGAAAAAATCGAATACAATAAATTCAAGGAGATAAATGAAAGACATAAAAAAGCTTGGCTTAAAACCGTTTGGTATAATTCGATCTTTTTTCCAGTAGCAGAAATATTTTCATCTTTAACTCTTGGACTCGTAGTTTGGTATGGAGGAATGAATACAGTACTTGATAATACCGCATCAATTGGGGAGCTTACTGCTTTTATAATGATGATACCGATGTTGTTTAGGCCATTAAATCAGATTGCAAATAAGTTTAACACTTTATTAATGGGAATGGTTGCAGCAGAAAGGGTTTTTAAAATTTTAGACACCGAATCATCCATAAAGAATATTGGATCTAAAAGCGCTGATTTTGTCAAAGGAAAAATTAAATATAAAAATGTAAATTTCTCGTATAAAAGTGGAGAAAACGTTATCCAAAATTTTAATTTAGAAATAAATCCGGGATCAAATAATGCCATAGTTGGTGCAACAGGTTCAGGAAAATCCACCATAATCAAATTATTAAATAGGTTTTACGAGTTAAAAGAAGGGTCCATTTTGATAGATGATGTCAAGATTGAAGAATACTCTATTTCCTCCCTTAGAAGGAATATAGGTTTTGTTTCGCAAGATGTACATCTATTTTCTGACACTATTTTAAATAATATAACTTTAAAAAATAGCAATATTTCATTTTTGAAGGTAAAAGAGGCAGCTAAAGAAATTGAATTAGACGATTTTATTAGCTCATTACCTGAGGGATATAATTACAATGTAAAAGAAAGAGGTATTAGTCTTTCAACAGGACAAAGACAGTTAATTTCTTTTTTAAGAGCTTATATAAAAAATCCTCAGATACTTGTCTTAGATGAGGCCACATCATCAATTGATACTGATTCAGAAATACTGATTCAAAAAGCTATCGAAAAAATAACAAAAAATAGAACCTCGATAATTATAGCACACAGACTTAGTACTATTAAAAAGGCGGACAATATAATAGTAATGGACAAAGGAAAAATTGTTGAGCAAGGAAAGCATAATGAGTTGCTAAAAAACAAAAATGGATCTTACAAAAAACTATATGAAGCACAACTCAAAAAAGAAAAAAATCCTGAAATGTTTTAAGAAATATCCTTATTAATTTTTTTCAAAAGCTCATCTTTTGAATTGAATTCTGTAAATAGTCCATTTTTAATGTATGATATTCTACCGTTTTCTTCTGAAACTACAAGAGCAACAGCATCAGTTTTTTCAGTTATACTGACAGCAGCTCTATGACGTAGACCAAACTTACTAGAGATTTTATTTTCATTATTTATGGGAAGTACAACTCTAGTTGCTTTAATTATATTATCCGAAATGATTATTGCACCATCGTGAAGTGGACTATTTTTAAAAAAAATACTTTCCAAAATAGGCTGAGTTACCATGATATTCATTTCATCACCTGAATCACTAAGGAAATTTAAACTATTACTTCTTTCAATAACTATCAATGCACCCGTTTTTGTGTCACTCATGTTATAGCATGCAGCTATGACAGAATTTATATCAGTAGTATCTCTGTCTAGTTTTTGGTTTTTGAAAATTTTGAACTTTTCAAAAAACGAACCTTTTTTTGAAAGATTTGCTGAGCCAACCATGAGTAAAAATTTTCTAATTTCAGGTTGGAAAACAACAATTAAAGCTATAATTCCAACGCTCATAAACCCCCCAATTATACTTGAAAGTAATTCCATTTCCAGAAAAACTGTTCCTCGCCAAAGTATATATATTAAAATTATTCCTGTGAAAATATTAATAGCAACAGTACCCTTTAATAACTTGTATGCATAATATAAAAGAGTAGCCACTAATATTATGTCTAATACATCAACAATAGAAAAGTTAAGTATTTCTCTGAAAAAATCCATAGTTCGTAAATACAAATATAGGACTTAATAATTTTAGCTATGTAGCTCACTAACTATTTTTATACACTCTGCTGCCTCTAAAACATCATGGGTTCTTATGATGCTTGCACCTTTTAACAGTGAAACAGTATGTAAAACTGTGGACCCATTTAAAGCTTTTTCTGGGGTTGTACCTAAGGTTTTGTATATCATTGATTTCCTTGAAACTCCAACAATAATAGGTTTTTTAAAATCTTTTAAAAATTCCATATTATTTAGCAACTCATAATTTTGATTTTTTGTTTTTGAAAACCCAAAACCTGGATCTATAATTATATCATTTATTCCCATGGATTTTGCATTTGAAATTTTTTTCATGAAGTAATTCTTTACTTCTTTTTTGACATCATCATAATTTGTTTGATTCATCATATTTTCAGGGTTTCCCCTCATATGCATTAAAATATAAGGAACATTTAATTTTGAAACTGTTTCAAACATTTTTTCATCTAAACCGCCAGCAGAAATATCATTAATAATATCAGCTCCATGGTTAACAGCTTCGTTAGCTACTTTGCTTCTAAAAGTATCAACTGAGATAACGATTTTTGGAAATATTTTAGAAATCATATGAATTATAGGAATCACTCTTGTAAGCTCATTTTCTACACTTATTTCATCTGCACCTGGACGCGAGCTGTATCCGCCAACATCAATTATATCTGCGCCAGAGATTATCATTTTTTCAACTTGTTCTAAAGCTTTTTTTTCTGAATTAAATTTACCTCCGTCATAGAATGAGTCTGGAGTTATATTTAAAATCCCCATAATTTTTGGTATCGATAAATCTAGAGTAGAACCTTTGGTATTTATTCTCATTTAAAGTTGTTTAAAAATTTAAAGTTGTTTGCTTGATGTTTAAAGATATTTAATCGAAATTTACGTAAAATTACTTCTAATTATGCGAAAAACATTAAAGCAATACGACAATGTTACTTCAATATGTAGATCGCTTTTTGAAAATAAATTACATGATTACGGAAGTGCGTGGAGAATTTTAAGGCTTTCTTCATTAACAGATCAGATTTTTATTAAAGCTCAGCGGATTAGAGGTTTACAAAAAAATTCGGTGCAGAAGGTAGAGGAGGGGCAGTCAGATGAGTTTATAGGAATCATTAATTATTCCATAATGGCATTAATACAAATTGACAAAGGTGTTTCAGAAATTCCAGATCTTGCATCTGATGAATGTGTTAAATTGTATGATGAGATGATGAATAAAACCAGAGATTTGATGATGAATAAAAATCACGATTACGGTGAGGCTTGGAGAGAAATGAGAGTTAGCTCGCTGACGGATTTAATCTTACAAAAATTACTAAGAGTCAAGCAGATTGAAGATAATCAAGGAAATACACTTGTTAGTGAAGGAATTGACGCCAACTATACAGACATAATAAACTATGCAATTTTTGCATTAATTCACATGAATTTAAAATGAAGATAATCACTGATATTTTTAGATATTTTGTTGGAATACTTTTTATTTTTTCAGGACTTATAAAACTAAACGACCCCGTAGGTTTTTCCTTTAAGTTAGAGGAGTATTTTGGCCCTACAGTTTTCGATTTAGATTTTTTAATTCCTTTTGTATTGCCAATGGCTATATTCATTGTCATTTTCGAAGTAGTATTAGGGGTTTTCTTAATATTAGGCTTTCAGAAAAAATTCACACTTTGGAGTCTACTGTTGATGATTATATTTTTTACATTTTTAACCTGGTACTCAGCATATTACAATAAAGTAACTGACTGTGGTTGTTTTGGAGATGCCATAAAATTAACTCCCTGGGAATCTTTTACAAAAGACGTAGTTCTTTTGGTGATGATAACGTTTTTGTTTTTGCAAAAGAATTTAATTTATCCATTATTTACTCACACTATTCAAAAGAATCTCATTGGTTTTTCTCTTATTGTTTGTTTAATAATCACTTATCAGGTATTGAATCACCTACCCATACTTGACTTCAGAGCTTATAAAATTGGAGATAATTTGTTCGAAAACATGTCTGTTCCCAAAAACGCTCCAAAAGACCTTTATGAATACGAATGGGAATTTATTGATGGTGATCAAAAGAAATTTGTAATAACTAATGGTGAATACCCTGAGATTTCTGGTGAATTTATAGGAGTTGAAACAAAATTGATTCAAAAAGGCTATGAACCTTTGATTTATGATTTTACAATTGAAGTAAATGAAAATGATGTGACTGACGAAATTTTATCTGAAGAAAAATTAGTAATATATATTTCTTATGATTTAGAAAAATTCTCAAATTTAGCCGTTGAAAAAATGCTTAGTTCAGCAAATATTGCAAAAGACAATGGATATAAAATAATCGGACTGACTGCCTCGTCAGACGAAGTCAAAAATAGTTTTATCAAAACCAATGATCTATTTTTTCAATTTTATACCTGTGATGAGACCGCACTAAAAACCGTTGTTAGGTCCAACCCGGGGGTCATTGTCCTAAATAAAGGAACGGTAAAACAAAAAAAACATTTTAAAGATTTCTCTGATCTAAATTTTGATTAATTGACTAATTACATATTAGATAAAATATTATATTCTGCTTTAACAATGTTTGGAGTAGTAACTGTGGTATTTTTTTTATTTAACGTATTGCCAGGAGATCCTGCGCAGATGATGCTAGGTCAAAATGAAAGTTCAGAACAACTAATATTAGTAAAAAAAAAATACGGATTTGACAAACCATTGACTAACCAATACCTACTGTATTTAAATGATTTATCTCCAATTTCAATTCATTCAACAAATAAAGATGATTACTCGTATTTTTACAATGGTAATTATTACGGAGCTCAAGTATTCGAATTTGAAAATTTTTCCCTTAACATCAAATATCCATTTTTAAGAACATCTTTTGTCAATCAAGGTAAAAAGGTTTCAAAAATTATTGCTGAAACTCTTCCAAACACATTCGTCCTTGCTATTTCTGCTATATTTATTGGGTTAACTATGGGTTTGATTCTAGGGGTTATCTCCGCAATTAATAAGGGCAGTATAATTGATTTAAGTATACAATTTATAAGTACCATTGGGATGAGCTTACCTTCTTTTTTTAGTGCTATTATTTTTGCTTGGGTTTTTGGTTTTCTTTTAAAAGATTATACAGGACTAGAAATGACTGGTAGTTTATATGAATTGGATGATTATGGGGACTCTTTCCATTTACAATTAAAAAATTTAATTCTTCCTTCTCTTGTTTTAGGAATCAGACCTTTGGCTGTAATTAGTCAGCTTGTACGTAATGAGTTATTAAATGTTTTAAATCAGGACTATATTAGAACAGCAAAAGCAAAAGGACTATCAAATTTCAATGTCATTAAAGATCATGCTTTAAAGAACGCGTTAAACCCTGTTGTTACTGCAATATCTGGTTGGTTTGCTTCACTTTTGGCAGGTGCTGTTTTTGTCGAGTTTATCTTTGGATGGAACGGAATAGGAAAGGAGATAGTTAATGCTTTAACATTATTAGACTTACCTGTAATCATGGGTTCAGTTTTGGTTATTGCGTTTATGTTTATTTTAATAAATATATTAGTAGATATAATTTATATAAAATTGGATCCGAGAATCAAAATTAATTAATATGAATAGAAAAAAAATAGTGGCAGGTAATTGGAAGATGAATATGACACTTGACCAAACCAAAGATCTTATTAGCCAGCTGAAGTTGGTTTCCTCAAATGAGGTTGAAATCAAAATTGCTCCTAGTTTTACAAACCTTCATTATGCCGTTTCGTTGTTGGATTCTTCAAAAATTGAAGTAGTTGCACAAAACATTCATTTTGAAAACAGTGGAGCTTATACAGGGGAAATATCCGCCGAAATGTTGAATAGTATCGGAGTGAAATCTGTTATCATTGGTCATAGCGAAAGAAGAAAATATTTTAATGAAACTGATCATATTTTGTCAAAAAAAGTGATTGCTGCAATCAGTAATTCTATTAATGTAATATTTTGTGTTGGGGAGGAATTATTTGAAAGAGAAAATAACGAACATTTTGATGTTATTAAAAATCAATTATCTATTGGACTTTTTGAACTAGATAATGATCAATTAAAAAAAATAGTAATAGCATATGAGCCTGTATGGGCAATTGGCACCGGAAAAACCGCAAATAGTCCTCAAATTCAAGAAATGCATCACTATATAAGAAATTTGATTAAAAGTAATTTCAACGATGATATTTCTAATGAAATAAGAATATTGTATGGTGGTAGTGTAAAGGCTAACAATGCAAGTGAAATTTTTTCTTTGCCTGATGTTGACGGAGGTTTAATTGGTGGCGCTTCCTTAAATTTTTCAGACTTTAACGCAATTGTTCACGCCGCCAATGGATGATAGTTATCTAGCTGTAAACTTCAAGGTCAGTCCTATCTCAGGTGTTGAAATACTGATTGCTGAACTTAGCTATCTTTCTTTTGAAATGTTTGAAGAAAACAGTCAAGGAGTAATTGCATATATTAAAAAATCAGACTATAAAGAAAGTATTTTTGATAATGTAAGGGTTCTAAATTCAAAAGAATTCAAAATTTCGTATAAAATTCAGGAAATCCAAAATAAAAATTGGAATGAAGAATGGGAAAGCTCTTATCAACCCGTAGAAATTAATCAAAATTGCATAATAAGAGCACCATTTCATCAATCATCAAATAAAATTTACGATATAATAATTAAGCCAGAAATGAGTTTTGGCACTGGCCATCACGAAACAACAAAGCTTATGTTAGAATTTATTTTAGACGAGGAAATGGGGGATAAAACAATATGTGATATAGGATGTGGAACGGGCATTTTATCAATACTTTCTGAAAAAAAGGGAGCAAAACGCATTGATGCAATAGATATAGATGTTAAGTGCTATCAAAATACCTTGGATAACATAAAAAGGAATTCTTGTCATAAAATAAAGACAATCCACTCATCTTCTGAAGCACTAATAGATAAAAAATATGATATAATTTTATCTAATATTACATTAAACGGCTTGGTTAAAAATTTTAAAAATTTTAAAAAAATATCTAAGAATAATACAATTTTAATAGTTAGTGGATTTTATATAAATGATGAATTTGAAGTGAAGAAAAAACTAAACAGATTAGGATTTAAACTAAAAGACACGAAAGTCAAAAATAATTGGGCTGCTTTTAAGTATTGTTACAGCTAGTCTCCATCTCAGAATTGAAACAATTTTCATTTAGATTACATTTAACTATTCCGTTAAAACCTTCGTTTATGTTAACCATATTGCTGAAGCCCAGTTTATTTAAGATTGAAATAGCAATTACGGATCTATAACCAGCAGCGCAATGCACATATAATTTTTCGTCAAATTTAATTGTTTTTGTGCTGTCATTTATAAGACTTAAAGGAACATTAGATGCACTTTCAATGTGTCTTGTTAAAAATTCATTTTTACGTCTAACATCTAAGATATTTAATTTATTTAATTTTAAAATATCAACAAATTTTTTCGCTTTTATACTTTCTAATGAGTTTGTGTTGTTTCCGTTTTTTGTCCACTTCTTTATTCCACCATCTAAAAAACCTAAACATTTATCAAAACCAATTCTGGATAGTCTGGTTATTGCTTCTTTTTCTTTACCCTCATTACAAATGAGAATTATTTGGGTGTTAATATCTTTAATTATTTCCCCAACCCATGGAGCAAATCTACCCTCCAATCCTATAAATATTGAGTCTTTAATATGAGATTGTATAAATTCTTTCGAATTCCTAGTATCCAAAACAACAATATTAGGATTTTTGATCAATTCTTTAAATTCATCAATAGCTATTTTGTTCAATGAATTTTTTAAGACAATTTCAAAATCTAAATAACCAACCTGGTTTAGCTTTACGTTTTCAGGAAAATAAGCTGGTGGTTCTGGTAAATTTTCGGTTAGTTCTTTAATAAAATCTGGTTTATTAAACTTACCATTCATTGCGTAGTTCTTTTCTTTTTGGTTTTTTAAAATATCAACAGTTTCTTGCATCATGTTTTTACCACAAGCTGAACCTGCTCCATGACCTGGGTAAACAATTAGTTCGTCTGAAAGTGGTTTGATCTTTTCATTTACCGAATCATATAATATCGATGCTAATTCTTCTTTTGATGTTCCTTTATATCTTTGTGCTACATCAGGGATACCAACATCTCCCAAGAAAAGTGTATCACCAGTGAAAATCGAATGTGATTTATTGTTTTCATCAAATAACAGATAAGAACAGCTTTCTAATGTATGGCCTGGAGTATGAATGATTTTAAACTTTACTTTGCCTAATTTAAAAATATCTCCATCATTTGAAATAATACTTTCGTACTCAGGATCCGCGTTTGGTCCGTATACTATAGGAGCATCGGTCAGCTTTGAAAGTGTTAAGTGTCCACTTACAAAATCTGCATGAAAATGTGTTTGAAAAATATATTTAATATCACATCTCATTGATTTCGCCATCTGCATATATTGATCTACTTCCCGAATGGGATCAATCACAGCAGCCTCACCGTTACTTTCTACAAAATAAGATGCTTGGGATAAGCATTTAGTATATATTTGCTTAATCTTCATATAACTCTAATTTATGAAATTATTAGCATAATAATTCCTCCGACGGCCATTCCTTCAACATAGGAAAGCCAAAGAGCATCAAAAGTAGATAATTTAAGCGAGTTAAGCATTTGATCAATACTGTCTTTATAAGGTCTAGTAATTAGGTATAAACTTCCTGCGATTAAAATATAAATAGATATAATTTTCATATTATAAAGTTACAAATCTTTACTAATGAAAGATTTAATATCTTTATATAAAATATTTTCATGTATTCTATAGATTTTGATAAGGATTTGATTAAAGGGGTGAAATTAATAGATATTAATTTGCTAAACCCGCATGAAAAGATAATTGAAAAAAGGAAAACTTCATTGGCAAAATTTATTAAATCTTATGAAAATTATTATATAATCTCATCAATTGTCTGCTGTTCTAAAAGTTTGTTAATTGTAGATGGTCATCATAGATATTTTGCACTAAAAGAGCTTGGTTTTGACAAAGCACCTGTCACTCTTATTGATTATGAAAGTGAGTCAATAAGGACTGCAAAAACCAATCCTTTAAGTAAGGATTACATTGTCAAAGTAGGTGTCAGTTCAAATCTTTTAGAACCAAAAAGCACAGAACATGCTGTTTATTGTAATAAAACAAAACAATGGGAGCCAATAATTTTATTATCATCAATGTTTAAAATTGAAACAAAAGAAATAGTTTAACACAAAAAAGAAATTAAAATGATATTATCAACTACTGAGTCAATTCCTAATAAAGAAATTAACGAAATCTTAGGCATAGCTAGGGGTTCAACAGTAAGAACAAGAAATGTCGCTAGGGATTTAGTTGCACAGTTAAAAAATATAATTGGTGGTGAAATTGAAGAGTATACTAAGTTACAGGCATTTGCCAGAGAACAAGCTCTTGAAAGAATGATTGATGACGCTAATAAATTGGGTGCTAATGCTGTTTTGAATATTAGGTTTGCAACATCTGTAATAACCCAGGGTGCATCGGAAATTTTGGCATATGGAACTGCGGTTACCCTAAAATAATATTCCTATGATAATAAATACTATATTTTGGATTGGATTAGTGGTTTTAGTGATTTGGCTCATTATAAATAGGGTTAATCAGACAGAAAATGAAAAATTTGATAAACGTAAAAATTAATTAGATGGAAACTTATAAATGTAATAAATGTGGTATGGCGGTTAACGCAAGTTGTGCCTCGTGCGATGAGCCTCTTAAAAATGACCATTTAACCTTGGATGACGGTTCAGTGGTTCAAATCTCAATTTGTCCACAATGTGAGGGAAAAATAAAATCGCCTCAATGTTGTGGAGTGGATATGATGTGTGATATTTAAGTAAATTAATTATACTCTTTTGAAATATAAATTTCTTTATATATTTTTTATTTCTCAAATTATATATGCCCAGCAGTTTAGAAATATTACAAATATTTCAGATTTAAATGGTTATGCGGGAAACAATGGAGTTGCTGTAGCTGATTACGATTTGGACGGAGATCTGGATATATATATTGTTTCTGCAAGATCTGAAAATGATGAAACCTCCTGGAGTCGTTTACTCGAGAATACAAATAATGGTAATTTTATAGATGTTACAGAAAATTCTGGGATTGATCAAAATCTTGATCACGAAATTGATCTGATTAATTATGATGAAAATGGTGATTTTAGTTTTGATACCATCGAGCACGGAGATAGACTCTCAGCGTCCTGGGGTGATTTTAATAATGACGGATATCCTGATTTGTTTTTGGGAAACGCGGTTCAGAGCCAACTTTATAAAAATAACGGAAATGGAACCTTTTCAAATGTTACAGAATCTGCTGGCTTTCAAACATATTGTGAAAAATGTTATATAGCAGGTGCTTTATGGCTCGACTATGATTTGGACGGTAATTTAGATATATTTTTATCTGATTATAATCAAACATCATCTAGTAAACTTTATAGAAATTTAGGTAATGAGACTTTTGAATCTATTGATTTGTCAGAATATTTAGATGACTCAAATAGTTTTTCTGCTTTACCTATTTACGCAAATGATGATATGTATCCTGATATATACATTGCAAATGATTTTGATCAGAATAACCAGTTATTAATAAATCAAAATGGAAATGGATTTGAAGAAATGGCCACAGAATATTCGGTCGAAGATCCGTTTGACGGAATGGGACTAACCACATGTGATTTCAATAATGATTTGAATATCGATTTTTTTGTAACTAATATTAAAGAAAATAGTTTGTATGCAAAAGATATTTTTAACAGTAATCTTCCTTACACAAATTATTCAGAACAGGTAAACTTATATGATACAGATTGGTCATGGGGGGTTACTTTTTCTGATTTTAACCATGATGGTTATGAGGATTTTTATGTAGCTAATGGTTTTTTTAACCCAGAAAATGATAGATTTTTTATTAATGATTCGGGTAACAATTTTACTTATGCTGACTTTTCAGGAAATCCACCTTTAATGTCAAAAAGTAGATCTGTTAATTCATTTGATTATGACAATGACGGTGATCTTGATTTAATAGTAACAGATTTTAACTTGAATATTAACCTTTGGGAAAATAAATCAGTTGATACATATTTTACGGAAAGTGTATTAGGTTCATGGGTAAAATTTTATTTACAAGGAACTATTTCAAATAAAGATGGTTTAGGATCAATAATAGAGATAAACTTTGAAGATGGTAGTAGTCAAATAAGACAATACAATGGCTCTGGATATCAAAATCAGTCAATTCAGCCAATACATTTTGGAGGCTCTGTTAATGATAATATAACTAGTGTTACTGTAACTTGGCCAAGTAGTGGACAAGAGACTTATTATAACATTCAAACCAATTCTACTTATAAAATAGTCGAGGGAGAAGGAATTCAGACAGTAAATAATAATACATCTGTGAAAATCGAAGGTTGTGCTGACGAAAACTCCTGCAACTATAACCCCGATGCAACTATAGACGACAATTCGTGTGTCTATATTGATTCTCAATCTATTATTGGTGAGGTAGTTGTTCAACCACTTGAAATACATACTTATGAGTATAATGATGATTCAATAATAACTTTTGACTGGCAAGTTGACAATGGAACAATAATTTCTGGTGAAGACACATCTACTATTGAAGTTTTATGGGAGGTTGATGAAATTGGAAAAATTTCTATTGAGGCTACAAATGATGAATGTTCAACTGGGGTCATTGAATTAGATATTTCTATTCAATTACCTCTATCTTCAGATGATTATAGTTTTTCTGTAGCTAGACTTTGGAACGAAGTTTTACTCTATTCTATTAGAAATGATTTAGCCAGACCAACGGTCCATGCTAGAAATTTATTTCACGTGAGTGCCGCTATGTATGATGCATGGGCAATAGTAAACGATCTTGGCTCTCCGTATCTCATTAGTAACAATGTTCATGGCTTTGTAGCTGAATTTGATAATTTTTCAAATAGCGAGTCTGAACATATTAATGAGATTAATTCAATAAGTTATGCTGCATACAGATTGATATTACATAGATTCAATAATTCACCTAGCTATGAAAGAATTCTAGCTAAGGCAAATTCATTGATGAATATTCTTGGTCTGGATTTAAATTATTTTGATTCTGATGGTTATGATAATAATTCAGCTGATTTAGGAAACTATATAGCAGAGAAATATATTCAATATGGCTTACAGGATGGTTCAAATGAGCAGGTTGATTACTCAAATCAGTTTTACAACCCTGTTAATGAGCCATTAGCACCAATTTTTTCTGGAAATTCAACGATTTCAAATCCAAATAGATGGCAGCCATTATCACTGGATATTTTTGTTGATCAAAGCGGGAATGTATTATCCGAGACTACACCAGAATTTTTAGGTGCTGAGTGGGGTAGTGTTTTGCCATTTGGATTAAATGATGAGGATTTAACAGAATTTCAAAGGGAAGGAAACATATACAAAGTATATCATGATCCTGGCAGCCCACCGTTAATTGATGATAACCAAAATACCAACGATTTATTTATTGAATCATTTTCTATGGTTTCGATTTGGGGTTCACATCTCTCCCCAGATAATGATACTGTTTGGGATATTTCACCAAATTCTATCGGAAATGTAGATGATGATACTTATCCAACAAACTTTTCGGACTTTACAAATTTTTATAATTATTATAATGGTGGAGATACAAGTCAGGGGTATTCAGAAAATCCAGTAACAAATGATCCGTATGAGATACAGAATGTGAAAAGAGGAGATTATACAAGGGTTTTAGCAGAGTATTGGGCTGACGGGCCTGATTCAGAAACTCCCCCAGGACATTGGTTTGTTTTATTGAATTCAGTAAGCGATAATCCACAATTAGAAAAGAAATTCCAAGGGCAAGGTGATGAACTGTCAGATTTAGAGTGGGATGTAAAATCGTATTTTATATTGGGAGGCGTAATGCATGATGTAGCTGTATCCGTTTGGGGTATAAAAGGCTGGTATGATTATATTCGACCTATTTCTGCAATAAGATATTTTTCAGAGCAAGGACAAAAAACTGATCCAACCCTAGATAATTACAATGAAAATGGTTTTGAATTAATCGAAGGCTTAATTGAAATAGTTCAGGCAGATGATCCACTCGTTGGAGATAATAATGAGAACCTTGGTAAAATAAAAGTCTACACTTGGAAAGGCCACACGTATGTTGAAAATACTGATTCAGATTTTGCTGGTGTAGATTGGATATTGGCTGAAAATTGGTGGCCATACCAAAGACCAACTTTTGTCACTCCAAATTTTGCTGGATACGTCTCAGGTCATTCAACATTTTCAAGAGCAGCAGCTGAGATGCTTGAGAATTTTACAGGTAGTGCATATTTTCCTGGGGGAATGGGAACTCATCTGGCAAAACAGAGTGAGTTCTTAGTTTTTGAAGATGGTCCAAGTCAAGATATTGAATTACAATGGGTATCATATAAAGATGCGGCTGACCAATGCAGTCTATCACGAATTTGGGGAGGCATTCATCCATATATAGATGATATCCCTGGCAGGTTAATTGGACAAATTATTGGGAATGAAACTTTTGAGTTTGGCGCAGAATACTTTGAATCAAGTCTTTCCAATATTGAAGTTCAAATTCCAATTTTAAAGCTTACTTCAAATCCGATAAAAAAAGGGGATGTTATTAGAGTAAAAAACACATCTGGATTTGAAGTATTTAGTCTCTTTAACTTAACAGGACAAGAAATTCCGATTTCTATAAATTATTCAAATGGAGTAACAGATATTTCAGCAACTTATCTCTTAGGTGGAATTTATTTTCTAAAGTCAGGTGAAATTACCTTCAAGGTGATAGTGAGATAATATTTTTCTTTTTTATTTTTACCGACTAATAAACTTGGCCTCGTAGCATAACTGAATAGTGCATCTGATTACGGCTCAGAAGGTTGGGGGTTTGAATCCCTCCGAGGTCACATCTATAAAGTCTCACTTTTATAAGTGGGGCTTTTTTGATTAGCATTATTAATTGCTGATTCTAAAAAGAGTCATATTTGCTATTCCAGATACTTTCACTAAAGTTGCGTCTTGTTAAAAAGAACATATAAAAGAAAATAAAAATAAATCCTTTGACAAGAAATAGAAATAGTATGAACACCTCAGAAAGTGTTAAGCTTGGCATTACTAATTTACCTATTAGGGCAAATACAACACTTACTAAAACTGAAAAAATTGTGAGGTTGTCAATATTTTTAAACGGAAGAACTAGTAATTTTCTTAAAAGATTAAATTCTTCTCCCCATTTATGAATTAAATAGTAATAGTCATTTCCGATAGGAACAAAAAGGATTGGATCGTCTGGACTTTTAATTTTAAAAAGTTTTGAAGGTGCCATAATCATAAAGTCTTTTAGCTTAGTGTTGTGTCTTTTTTCTAAACCGCTAATGAAAGTTGTGATATTTTTGGGATAATCTCCTTTAAATAAGTTAGAATCTAAAAATCTTAATCTATACGTTACACATATTTTTTTTATAGTTTTTTTGTGAAATATATTTTTGGATTCCATCTTGTCAAATTCAAGATCATTAAACTTTTGTGAATTTTTTTTACCCAACGAATTTAATATTTGGGACTTTTTCGTGTCATCTTTATTCCAAATATTTTTGATCAGTTGTTTTAATTCAGCAGAGCTGATTTCCTTATTTCTTTCTTTAAGTAACTCTTCAAATAAATTTACCTTTCTCATTATAATTGTAAATACTTTTACTACCAAAATTTATACCAAACACAAATTTTATTATGAAAACCATTTATGTCCTCCGAAATATTCTTTAGGGGTTTCCTTTTTTCTTTCTATGTAATAATTCATTCCCCCTATTACACTCTCCAAATAAGATTTCATATTGGGAATTACAAAGAGTTTGTAAGGTAAATATGAAATTATTTTTGGAAGGCCTCTTAAAAAATAAGGGTAAATTGTAATTTTTAGAAAAACTAATCCTTGTTTTTTAAAAATTTTCCAGATCACATAAGATTGTTTGCTGTTTTCTTCTCCAATTAGTAGGCTATACCCATTTAGTTCTTCCCATGAAATAAAATTTCTTATGTATTTCAAATCATTTAAATATATTAACTCATCAACAGAATTTTTTCCAGGCCAAGCAATTACCCTATTTGTTTTGCAAAACGGATGAAATAATTCAAGATTTGAAGGGGTAGTAATCAATTCCCAAAGTTCTTCAGTAGATGTGTTAACTTTTTCTTCGTGTTCAATTTTCCAAATATTTTTAAGGTTATCCAGCTCCACAATTCTAAAAATTTGATAAATTTGTTTTGCAAAAATAATTAAAATGAAACATAAAATTCAGATGATTTTTTTGACTTTATTAACAACTTTTTCTTGTCAAAAGGAAGTGTTTATTGGTTATGGTGAGAATATTCCGGTTGATGAAAAATTTCATGAAATCATTGAAGATAATTTTGATATTAATAATATTTCGGGAGAAATTATAAATGTATGCCCAAAAAAGGGATGTTGGATGAATGTAAAGGTAAATACAGATACTATTTTTGTAAAGTTTAAAGATTATGGTTTTTTTGTCCCAAAAGTTGGAATTGCGGGTAAAAAAGTTTTGATGTCTGGAAAAATCTTTAACGATACAATCGCTGTTGAAAGATTAAGACACTATGCAGAGGATGCTAAAATGCCCAAAGAGGATATAGAAAAAATAACTGAGCCTGAATACAGAATTAACATGATAGCATACGGAGTAGCAATACAGGAGAATTAGTCTTTGTAATCAACCTCAACCATTACCTCATTTCTTCTCCCAAATATCTTGTAAGGACTATTGTAAGAAACATAAAAAATGTCACCGATTGATTTGATACCCAATGATTTTAATTTATCTAATAGTAGCTTGGAATTTGCTTTATATTTATTTTGGTTGCTATACCCTCCATACCTTATACAAGCGTAATATTTTGCTTCAGATTCAAAAACAATAACATTCTCATCATTAGGTTTGGAAATTGATTCCATTTTATAAGATGATGGCATTACAAATTCCATTGTATTTGAATCATTATTATTTTTCATGTATACGGGTGTAGTCATTGCAATTTTTTCTTCTTTAGAATTGTTTCCACTAATAAACTGAAATAATTTATAAAAATTGCCATTGGCATTATTTTTAGAAATGACTTTGGCTTTTACAGAACTCGGATAAAATCTAACTTCAAAGTCATTCTCAGAATAAATGAGATCATATTTTTGTGTTTCGTAACTACTTATTCCGATAAACATAATTAAAGTTAATAGTAAACTTTTCATCTTTTTAATTTTATAATGATAACTCCTCCTCTAGCCATACCACCATACTTATTAGTAGCAGCTAACGATTTAAGTATAGAAATACTTTTAACCTGCTGAGGATCAATATATGACGGGAAGTCAGATTGAATAGACCCGTCAACATCATAAATAGCATATGCTTCATTATTTATTGACATACTACCACCACGGATTAGTATTTTAGTGTCAATCCCGGATGCGTTAGCACCAATTACTCTGACCCCAGGAAATTTGCCAACAATTACATCCAAGATTGTTGTTGCCCCAGGTGAAATTGACAACTTAGGCTTAGATTCTGATAAAGTAGTTTTCTGACTTCCGCACGAAAAAAACAAAAGCATAAAAATAAATAATAAGTAAGTTTTATTATACATGCTTAAAATCGATCAAACCTTGTGCCATTGTGTATTAATTAACTTTAAGATTACCATTATTATGATAAAAATATTTAAAATGCACTATCTTTGCTTTTATGAGATTTTCAATAATACTGTTTCTGTTTTTTTGCGTAAAAATTTATGCACAATCTGATTTTGGTCCTCCTTCAAATCCAACTTTTGGTATTGTTCAGCAAAATATCCCCCAAGATTATTATCAGCAAGCAGTAGGTAAATCTGAAAATGAACTTAAAGAAGCTTTACACCAAATTATTTCTAATCATGTTTTTTTTCCTTACACGTCCTCGTCAACTGATACGTGGGATATTTTAGAGCTTTCTGATCAAGATCCAGAAAATCATGATAATATGTTATTGGTTTATACAGGTAGATCCCAGGATAAGGGATACAGAGATGGTACTGGTAATTATTCTCAATATGAAAATGGTACTGGAAATCAAAACAACTCATGGAATAGGGAGCATATTTGGCCTAAATCCCATGGTTTTCCAGATGAAGACGATATAGCGTATACTGATGTTCACAATTTAAAACCTTGTGACAGATCTGTTAATTCATCCAGAGGTACAAAAGACTTTGATTTTGGTGGCAGTCAGCACTCTGAAGCAATTGAATGTCTTACTGACAACGACAGCTGGGAGCCTGCAGATAATGTTAAGGGTGATATAGCAAGAATATTATTTTATATGGTAATTCGTTATGACCCTGGCGTAGATCACAATAATAACAGTTTTGATTTGGAGCTTGTTGACTATACTACTCCAAATAATAATGATCCAATATTAGGTAAACTTTCTGCATTAATTGAATGGCATAATCTTGATCCAGTAGATGATTTTGAAATTAACAGAAATGAAATCATTTATGGATTTCAGCAGAATAGAAACCCTTTTATAGATCATCCAAATTTAGTAAATTTTCTATGGGGGGAAAGCACCGGTCAAAATTGGGATGAGAATCTTGATTTGATTGATTATCAAAATTCTCAATTTTTTATATATCCAAATCCGTCCAACGGAAATTTAAACTTTAGTAAAACTCTTACAAATCAAAAAGTCGAGGTTTTCTCTGTCAGTGGACAAAAAGTTTATGAGATAGAAGTAAATAATACCAATTTTATAAGATTGGATTTAGAAAGCGGGATTTATTTTTTGAGGTTAGTTAATAATGATCAGCTTTTCAATTCAAAAATTATTATAGAATAATGAATTTGTTATTTATACTTTTAGGATTTTTTTTTCTGGTTATTGGTGGTGAATTTATCGTAAGGTCGTCTGTAGCATTATCGTTTAAGTTTAATATTTCAAAATTTGTTATCGGAATGACTGTTGTATCTTTTGCAACTTCATTACCTGAGTTAATTGTGAGTATAAATGCTGCAATGAATGATTCTCCATCTATCGCAATAAATAATATAATTGGTTCTAACATTGCAAATATTGGGCTAGTGTTATCACTTATTGCTATACTTAGTAATATCTCGGTTGATAAAAAATTTTTCAAAAGGGATTGGCCATGGATGTTTTTTCTTTCACTTGCTTTGTGGTTATTTATTTCCAATGATTATATCCTAAGCAGGTATGAGGGTTTAATGTTACTTATTTTACTTACGATTTTTATTGTTAGTGTACTTAAAAATTCCAACACAGTTGAAATGCACAGTGAGGTTAATGATAAACTTTCAAATGCATCAAATTTTAAAATTTTTATTTGGTTGACTATTTCAATAATTACACTCTACTTTGGCGCTGAATTTTTGGTAGATGGTGCTGTAAATTTTGCTGAACAAATTAATATTAGTGAAGCTGTGATTTCTGTAAGTATTGTAGCAATTGGAACAAGTATTCCCGAGCTTGCTGCTTCCTTGGTAGCAATTACAAAAAATGAAAAAGGTATCTCGGTAGGAAATTTGATAGGCTCAAATATTTTCAATATTGGTTCAGTATTGGGAATAACAGCTTTAATTAAAGAAATCCCTATCGCTGAGGAAATTATTCAAAGAGATATTATATGGATGCTGATTTTTGCTTTATTGATAATGATTCTAGTTATTTTTCCAGAAAGGAATAAAGTATCAAAGTACAAAGGTCTAATTATGATATTGGCCTATTTCTTATTTATTTTTCAAGCTTTTGCATAAAAAAAGGAACTATTTCCATAATTCCTCTTTCTATAAGTTAAGATTTAAATTTTAGGCAGATTTTACCGTTTTAATAATTCTTGCGGCGATTTTATACGGGTCAGCATTTGACGCAGGACGTCTGTCTTCTAGCCAACCTTTATATCCATTTTCAACAGTAATTATTGGAATTCTGATTGATGCACCTCTATCAGAAACTCCATAACTAAATTGATCAATGGATTGAGTCTCATGTAAACCGGTTAACCTTTGATCATTGTAGGCACCATAAACAGCAATATGCTCGTCAACAACAGGTCTAAATGCTTCACAAATTTTTTCATATGTTTCTTTAGATCCACATGTTCTTAATGTTTCATTAGAAAAGTTTGCATGCATTCCTGAACCATTCCAATCACCTTTTACTGGCTTTGGATGATATTCAATATAATAACCGTAATCCTCTGTTAATCGATCAAGAATATATCTAGCAATCCATAGTTGATCACCAGCTTTTTTTGCACCTTTTCCAAAAACCTGGAACTCCCACTGTCCACATGCAACTTCTTGGTTTATCCCTTCGATATTAATTCCTGCAGCTAGACAAATATCTGCATGATCCTCAACTAGTTGCCTACCATGTGTATTTTTACCACCAACAGAGCAATAATATAATCCTTGAGGTCCAGGATATCCGCCAGGGGGAAAGCCTAGAGGAAGGTCTGTTTCATTATCCATGATGAAATACTCTTGTTCAAATCCAAACCAAAAGTCATTATCATCATCATCAATAGTAGCCCTACCGTTTGAAATATGAGGCGATCCATCAGGATTCATTACCTCAGTCATTACTAGATATCCATTTTCCCTTGTTGGATCTGGATATAAAGAGACTGGTTTTAACAAACAGTCTGAAGAACCTCCCTCTGCTTGCTGCGTAGAGCTACCGTCAAATGCCCATACTGGACAACTTTCAAGTTTACCGTCAAAATCTTTTATCATTTTTGTTTTACTACGCATATTTTGTGTAGGAACGTAACCATCCAACCAAATATATTCTAGTTTTGCTGTGCTCATTTTTGTTATTTATTAGTTAATTGTTGTTGTTAAATGATTGCATAATATATCAATAATTTTAAAATACATTGAGATTGTTTTTTTGCTTTTAAATTTTTTTTATAAACATTTCAATAATTTCCGTTTATTGATATGGAAAATATATTTTTTGCTTATTTAACAATATTTTTGTTAATAACATAATTTTTGTTTTTTCTTATTTTATAATCTTATGTTCACATATAGTAAATTTTTATGTTTTCTTTAATACTTTTGTGTTCAAATTAACTCAATAATAACTTGAATTCATCCCACAAATACATGCTACGTGGCGTTTCAGCTTCCAAAGAGGATGTTCATAATGCAATAAAAAATATTGATAAAGGTTTATTCCCAAAGGCTTTTTGTAAGATTGTACCTGATTATTTAACGGGGAGCGAGGATCATTGCCTGGTCATGCATGCTGATGGTGCAGGCACCAAAAGTTCCTTGGCATATATGTATTGGATGGAAACCGGTGACCTTTCTGTTTGGAAAGGAATTGCACAGGATGCCTTGATAATGAATATTGATGACCTTATCTGTGTTGGTGCAACCGATGATATTCTACTTTCTTCAACAATCGGAAGAAATAAAAATAAAATTAGTGGTGATGTAATTTCCTCAATAATAAATGGAACTAAAGAAGTTGTTGATGATTTAAAAAATCATAATATTAAAATACATATGACTGGTGGTGAAACTGCTGATGTTGGTGATTTAGTTAGAACAATTATAGTTGATAGCACCGTTGTCGCAAGAATAAGACGTGATCAGGTAATTGATAATGCTAAAATTTCAGAGGGTAATGTTATAGTAGGTTTGGCATCATTTGGCAAGTCCACTTATGAAAAAAATTATAACAGCGGTATTGGAAGTAATGGTTTAACATCTGCAAGGCATGATGTTTTTAGTAAATTACTTTCTGAAAAATACCCAGAAAGTTATGATCACGATGTTCCAGAGAAACTGGTGTATTCTGGTACTAGAAGATTGACCGAAAAATTTGAAAATATTAGTCTTGATGCTGGAAAATTGGTTTTATCCCCAACTAGAACTTACTCACCAGTTATTAAAGAAATAATCCAAAAGGTTGGAAATAAAAATATTAATGGGATTATTCACTGTAGTGGTGGGGCACAAACTAAAATTCTACATTTTATAAATGATAATTTACACATAATTAAGGACAACTTATTTTCTCCACCATTTTTATTCAGATTGATACAAGAAGAATCAAATACAGATTGGAAAGAGATGTATAAGGTATTTAATTGTGGACACAGGATGGAATTATATGTTGACTCAAAGTTTGCAAGTGAAATCATCGATATTTCAGAATCTTTTGGAATTGATGCAAAAATAATTGGTAAGGTTGAAAGTTCAAATTCAAAAAAACTTACAATTAAATCTGAATTTGGGGAGTTTAATTATTAAATTACAATAGTACATAAGAACTGTCAAGTGTTAGAAAAATTAAAATTAGTTGAAAATCGATTTAACGAATTAAATGATTTGATCATTAAACCGGAAATAATTTCTGACCAAAAAAAATATATTCAAATTTCAAAAGAATATAAAGACATTAAAAAAATTATTGAAAAGGGAAATATTTACAAGAATTTAATTTCTAATAAATCAGAAGCTCAAGAAATTATTTCAAATGAAATGGATGATGAAATGATTGAGATGGCCAAGATCCAATTAGAAGAGGTTGATGAAAAGATTCCTATTATTGAAGAAGAATTAAAAGTTTTGTTAATCCCAAAAGATCCAGATGATTCTAAAAATGTAGTAGTTGAAATCAGGGCTGGAACTGGAGGAGACGAGGCCAGTATATTTGCAGGGGATTTATACAGAATGTATACTAAATTTTCTGAATCCAAAAAATGGTCTGTTAATTTGGTTGATTTAAGCGAAGGAACATCAGGAGGATATAAAGAGATCATTTTTGAGGTCAATGGAGAAGATGTATATGGAAACCTAAAATTTGAGGCAGGTGTTCACAGGGTTCAGAGGGTGCCACAAACCGAAACCCAGGGTAGGGTGCATACAAGTGCTGCTACGGTAATTGTTTTACCTGAGGCAGAAGAGTTTGATGTTGAGCTCGATATGCAAGACGTAAGAATTGAAAGGACTACATCTACTGGTCCAGGCGGACAATCAGTAAATACAACATATTCAGCTATAAGACTACATCACGAGCCTACCGGGATTACAGTAAGTTGTCAAGATCAAAAATCACAGCATAAAAATCTTGACAAAGCTTTAAAAGTTTTAAGAACTAGACTATACGAGTTAGAAGTTGAAAAGCGTAGACAAGCAGATTCTTTAAAGAGAAAAAGTATGGTTTCCTCTGGTGATAGAAGTGCTAAAATCAGAACATATAATTATCCTCAGGGAAGAGTTACAGAGCACAGAATAGGATTAACATTATACGATTTACCTAAAATCATAAACGGAGATATTCATAAAATTATTGACGAGTTGATGTTAGCTGAAAATTCAGAAATTTTAAAAGCAAATACTTAGAATGAATTTAAATGATCTAATATTTCAGATAAACAATAAAGATTCTTTTTTGTGTATTGGTTTGGATACAGATATCGATAAAATTCCAAAATTTCTTCTCAAAGAGGATGACCCAATCTTTTCTTTCAATAAGTCTATTATTGATAAGACAAATAGCTATTGCGTTTCTTATAAATTAAATACTGCATTTTATGAGTCTTTGGGAGTACAGGGTTGGATTTCAATGAAAAAAACAATTGATTATATCAATTATAATTTCCCTGAAATCTTCACAATAGCGGATGCAAAAAGGGGTGATATAGGAAATACCAGTAAGATGTACGCTAAAACATTTTTTGAAAATATGAGTTTTGACAGCGTAACAATTAATCCTTACATGGGATCCGATTCGGTAAAGCCTTTTTTAGAATTTAACAATAAAATTTCAATATTATTAGGTCTAACCTCTAATATTGGTGCTTCTGACATTCAATTAAAGAAAACTGATAAAGATTATATTTTTTTGGAGATGATTAGATCTTCTCTTGTTTGGGGTAATAAAAATAACATGATGTATGTGGTGGGAGCAACTAAGCCTCATCATATAAAACAGATTAGGGAATTAATTCCAAATCATTTTTTATTAATACCTGGAGTTGGTGCTCAGGGTGGTGACTTAAACGAGGTATGTAAATATGCTCTTAATGATAATGTTGGGATATTAGTCAATTCGTCTAGGTCGATTATATATGCTTCCGATGATGAGTTGTTTTCGGATAATGCTGCTAAAGAAGCATTTAAGCTTCAAAAACAAATGAAAATAATTTTATCAAGAGAAAAATAGTTTTTTCATGAAATCTTATATTTTTTCTTCATTATTTACAATTATATATTTTTGTTCTTTTTCTCAGACTGATACAAATCAAGATTACATTCAGGTATTAGGTATTATACAAGATGCTGGACTTCCCCATATTGGTTGTGAAAAAGATTGTTGTCTAGTTACAAATGATGAAGAATATTTTGTTTCCAGTATAGGCTTGGTTGATAAAAAAAACAGTAGAAGATATTTATTTGATGCCACCCCAGATATGAGTAGCCAACTTAGATTATTAGAGTATTTTCCTAAAAATAATAATATTGTTGACGGAGTGTTTTTAACTCATGCTCATATTGGTCATTACACTGGTCTTATGTATTTTGGACGAGAAGGTATTGGAGCAAGTGATGTAAAAGTGTATGCGAATGAAAGGATGTCAGAATTTTTAGAAGATAACGGACCATGGGATCAACTTGTAAGATTGAAAAATATTTCTATTGAAAAGTTATATAAACAGGATACTTTAAGTTTATCTCAAAATCTTAAGGTAATCCCGGTTCTTGTTCCTCACAGAGATGAATATTCAGAGACAGTTGGATACAAAATTTTAGGTAAAATAAAATCATTATTATTTATTCCTGATATTGATAAATGGAGTGAATGGGATAAAGATATTGTAAGTGAAGTCAAGATGGTTGATTTTGCACTTATAGACGGAACATTTTATAATGGTGAAGAAATTGATAGAGACATGGATGAAATTCCTCACCCATCAGTTGAGGAGACCATTGATTTATTCTCAACACAACCTTTAGAAGAAAGAAAAAAGATTTATTTCATCCATTTAAATCATACAAATCCTCTATTGAATAAAAAGGATAGTATTAAAAAAGATATTGAAAATATGGGGTTTAATGTTGCTGAAAAAGGGTTAAAGTTTTTTCTTGACTAATTATGAATTGGAGCTGCAAACATACTTGGAAAAAGTCATCCGTAAATACACTTTGGTGTTTGCTTGGCTGTAGTATAGGAGATTTTGGAACTATCTTTTATTTTCAAAATATCGAACACTCTCTGTTAACTTGGCAAGTAATGAGTTTAGCAATAGTTAATGGCTTATTAACAAGTATTTTACTTGAAACATTTATTCTTTCAAGACAAATGATTTTGAAAGAGGCTTTTAAAGTAGCAATAGGAATGAGTTTTATCAGTATGATTGCAATGGAAGTCTCTATGAATTTAATAGATGTAATCTTAACTGGAGGTGCTAAGTTAACCTGGTGGGTAATTCCAATTATGTTATTTGCAGGATTTATAACCCCACTTCCTTATAATTATTACAGATTAAAAAAATGGGGACATGGATGTCATTAATACTATTTAATTCCAGGTTGTTTTAATTCCCAATTTTCTTCCTTCTTTTTTTTATCTACTATTTCTTTTACTTCATTTAGAAGACGCTTTGCATCATAAATTATACCATCTTTTATTGTATATTTTACTCCACCAACTCTGACCACCTCGTTATCATTATTAAGTTTTATGGCGCCTGTTCCGTAAAGAGATTTAAAGTTTTTTAATGGATTTTCTTCTACAATTACGAAATCAGCCAGTTTTCCAATTTGAACACTACCAATTTTATTATCCATTTTTAAAGCCTCAGCTCCGTTTAATGTTGCTGACTTAATTACTTCAAGGGGATGGAAGCCAGCTTCCCTTAGTAATTCCAATTCTCTTATAAATGCAAATCCATACAGTTGATATATAAATCCAGAATCTGATCCGGCTGAAACTCTTCCACCTCTATTTTTATATTCATTTATGAATTTCATCCATAAATTATAATTCTCTCTCCATTCAACTTCTTGCTCAGTCCCCCAATAATGCCAGTACGACCCATGTGATATTCTGCTTGGCTCATAAAATTTCCATAGTGAAGGTAATGTGTAGTCTTCGTGCCACTCAGCTCGTCTAGCGCGATGAAGATCACGATTTGCTTCATAAATATTAAATGTTGGTACAATTGTAAAATCTAGTGAAATTAATTCATCCATCACATTATTCCAATGGTCTGAGAAAGGTTCAGCAGCCTGCTTCCATAATTTCCCAGCTTCTTCAAATCTGTGTTGTTCATTTTGGTAATTATATTCAGCAGGATAATTTTGAACAATTCTATCATTAAACAAGGCTTCTGGCAAACCATACCAATGTTCCATTGTAGTAAGCCCAGCTCTTGCAGAATTTAATACATTCCATCTTGCAACACTTAGTTGAGCATGATGGGCAGCTGATCCTAGGCCAAGCTTTTTGTTTTCGTCTAAAGCAGCACTCATAATTTCCGGCTCAGCACCAAAAAATTTAATCCCATCTGCTCCTTTTTTTGCATTTGCTCTAACCCAAGTTCTCGCCATTTCGGGTGTACTTATTGGGATATCGTTTAGAGGATTGAAATTTTTTCCAGTTTGTCCAAAGCTGGTGTATGCAAATATTCTAGGCGCAACAATCTTGTTTTCAGCACTAAGTTTTTTTAGATTTAAAGCCCATTCTAAACCTCTCCCTCCGGGTTCCCTAATAGTAGTAATTCCATGTGCCATCCATAGTCTAAAAACATAATCATAATCAGCCCCTTGTCCGTTACCCCCAATATGTCCGTGCATATCAATAAAACCTGGAAGAAGAAACATGCCTTCCGCATTTAATTCATAACCTTCTTTTTTTAATTTTGGCCTCCATGAGTCTTTAATTTCAATGCCGGGGTACCCGACACTTTCAATATTTTTTATTATATTATTTTCCACCACTATATCAACTGGTCCCCTTGGTGGAGATCCATCTCCATTAATAAGTGTTACACCACGAATTATTAGTTGATCAAATGGCCCATCACCTAAATATTTACCCTGAGAAAAAGTATGTGATGAAAATAAGATAACGATAAATAAAATATATTTTTTCATAATAATTTAGTTAGAGGGTACCGCAATATTTTTTCCTAAAAATATTGCATTAAGGAATAATTTGTTAGTTCCGTACCATGTACCCCTGAAGTTTGGATTGTCAGCAAATAATACAACTCTTCCGGATCCAGTTTTTGATACAATTAAAGATGCAGCACCTGGGATATATTTATTTCTATTTTGTTCTGAAATATATCCATCAATGTGAAAATTATCAGAGTATATTGCAACCGACGAATAGTCATTCTTAGTCTTATTTATAAATACATTGTTATTTTTATAAACAGGAATAGACTTATCATTATAACCAAAAGCTAGGGGATGTGTCAAATCTAAATCAGCTTTAAGAATTACACCGCCTATTCTTTCTCTTCCGATATTCTCTCTGGCATCAACATAACTTTTCCTTGAAAAAGTCGAGTCTACCTTTGTTTCCACTAAACTTTCATCAATTAGGTTTTTCTTTATTGCCCAACTTGATCCTCTAGCAATTGTGATTAGAGTATTCCCATTTTTAACCCAATTTTTAATTTTATTCACTTGTTTCTTATCTAACTGATCATAGGATCCTGAGACCATAACCAGTGTTGTATACTTTTCTAAAGAAATCCTTTCAAATTGCTCAAGCCTAATTTTGGTTAATGGCATTCCAATTCGGGTATCTAACAGATGCCACACTTCTCCTGCTTCGTATGAATTTACCCCTTCACCGATAAGCATAGCAACCTTTACAGGTTTATTAATTCTAAAATTATTACTACCTAAATCAATTCCTTTCATACTATACCCAGATTCTGAGTTATAAATAGGAACCTCATATTTATCTTGAATTTCATTTATAATTTCAAATAGTTTATCAGATGATATTTTTTGTTTACTTACGGGAATTAACACTGAACCATAATTAAATTTCTTTGAAGAATTTGTTCCATTTACTTTAATTGTAAATGGTTTAAATGCTGAATAGGTTATAATACTATTTTTTTGGAGGTGATTTAATGCTGCGGGTGAATTATAATCATCCCAATCAAGTATATAAGCATAATTAGACTTATTTGGCCTTAAATTTTTTATAAAACCTTCAGTACTTTTAATCTCAGCCTCACCAAAGAACTTTTTTAATTTCTTTGACTTCATATTATATAAATTCGAAACGCTCCAAGCCGATGCATCATAAAATACACTGTCAACATATTTACTGTAAGTTTCAAAGAAATTTTTAACCATCCTTGACTGCGGCTGATTAACAGGAACAACGAACCTGCTCTTACTTTTATATACCTTAATTTTGTGTAAAATTAATTTATCAATAAAAGCCTTATTTCTATTCTGGTCATGTAAATCTCCAAATTCATAAGCTTTCACATTTTCGTCTTTGAATTCTGTTAGAGATGAATTGAAAAATCTGTTTTGGTAATCCCTTAGCAAATCCTTATTATCTACTGCTGCTTCAACAGTCGCAATACTTGATAAATATTGATTTCTAATAGTAAATCCAAATGACATAGATCCATAATTAGTTTCTTGTAAATGACCCCTAGAACTGGCCTGTTCAAAGAGTATCGCCAATGCACCTTGAACATCGGGATATGAAGACCCATAACCAGGATAAGTTTCATCGAAAGACTCTTTGGTGTAATAGAAAGAACCTATGCTGTCAAGTGCTTTTACATAGTATTCAGCGAAAATAGGACTTAAAACCGAATAATTTTCATCTGGAATTAAGGGTTCTAAAGATGCATTCCTTTTCATTGGTTCAAAGAAGTAATTGCTATTTGTTCCCATTTCATGAAAATCTGTCACAACATTTGGATACCAACTATGAAACCACTTTAATTTCCCTCTGCTTTCCGGATTAATTGCCAATAACCAATCCCTGTTTAAATCAAACCAATAATGATTGGTTCTGCCCCTGGGCCATGATTCATTATGCTCAGCATCATTACTGTCTGAAACTAGGTTTATAGATTTATACTGATTAGCCCATTGAGAATGTCTATCCCTTCCGTCGGGATTAATTGTGGGATCTATAAAAATAATTGAGTTATTAATTAATCTTTTGATTTTTACATTTTTTGATGCTACTAGTGTGTATGCTGTTAAAATTGCAGCCTCAGCACTTGACGGTTCATTGCCGTGAACTCCATAACCAAGATTTATAATTATTGGCAGATCTTTATTTATTATCGGATTAACTTTTGGAATAGTGTAACCAAGATGCTCTTCTCTTATTTTATCTATATTTTTTAAATTATTGGCAGATGAGACTGTTAACATAATTAAATCTCTTCCTTCGTGAGTGTCTCCATATTTAATAATTTCAGCTTTTTCAGAGGCATTTGACAAATAATTTAAATAAGCTAATATTAGGTCATGTCTTGTATGTTCAAAACCAATTTCATATCCAAGAAATTGTTCTGGTGTTTGAATTTTGTTATCATAGGGACCGTTATTTTCTAAAAAATAGTCTTGTGATTTTAGCTCTGTAAAACAAAATAGGATTATAAATATGCTGATTATAGATCTCATGTTTTTATGATTTAGGGGAATCATAAATTTAATAATTAAAATTTATTGATTCCATTTTAAAGTATATTTTTAATTTTACAACCAATGAGGATATTTTTATCAATGGTAATTCTCTTTTTCTTTTCTTGTAAAGAACAAAAGAGGTTTCAAAATGACAACTTAACCGATTATCAAAATCAGGTGAATAATTATTTTAAAGATGCCTCGGTTTCACCACTGGAAGCTAAAGATCTAAAAAATTTTCAGGGATTAGATTTTTTTGGTTTCGATTCATCATACGTGGTTTATGCTAAAGTTAAAGAAACTCCTATGAGTCCTGCGTTCAAAATGAAAACAACCACTAATACACCTGCTGATTTTAGAATATTTGGACAATTAACATTTAATCTAAAGGGTAATTTTTTTACATTAAATGTTTATGAAAACCTTGATTACATAAATATTGAAGGATATGAAAATTATTTATTTCTGCCTTTTTTAGATCAAACAAATGGTTTTGAAACCTACGGAGGAGGAAGGTATATCGATTTATATCGTAATGAAAAAGATTCAATTTTAATTGATTTTAACAAAGCATATAATCCACAGTGTGTATACAATGAAAACTTTTCTTGCCCGATTGTACCAAGGGAAAACAACTTAGAAATTAAAATTAATGCAGGGGTTAAAAATTTCCTTAGAAATTAAGTGTTTATTTAGTAAAGTAATAGCCAGAAAATACAGCAATAACTCCGACTAAAACCGATAAAGTTATATAAATCGTGAAATTAAATATTTCTCCGTTTTTTATGAGTTCTAAATTCTCATTTGCAAAAGCTGAAAAAGTAGTAAATCCACCGCAAAATCCAGTGGCTAATAGTAGGGTTTGATTTGATGTTAGAGTGTTTTCCTTTTGAGCATATCCTAATATCAATCCGATTAACAAACAACCTAGCATATTAACAGTAAATGTTCCAAATGGTAAAACTTTTGAGTATTGGTTCATTGCAATGGCAACTAAATATCTAAGACCGCTACCTAATCCACCACCTAAAAAAACTAACAGAAAACTTTTCATAAAATTCATGATAAACAATTTACTTTAAATTGTTCAATCAACATTACATTTAACCAAAAAAAATTTTTACTTTAGTCCCCCAATTTAAATAAATTTTACATGAATATTAGATCATTATTATCAACATTGTTTATAACTGTTTTATTATTCAATTGTGCGGATGAAAAAGGAAACTATTATGTTCCAAAAACCGCAGATTCATTTGAGTTCAAAGTTGATCAGTTTGCAGACTTATCTATTTTAAGATACCAAATTCCTGGATGGGAGGAGTTGACCTTGAAGGAAAAAGAATTGGTTTATTACCTAACTCAGGCTGGGTTGGCAGGAAGAGATATCTTCTGGGATCAAAAGTACAGGCATAATCTTGAAATTCGATCAGCATTGGAAAATATATTCCAAAACTACAACGGAAATAAAAATACAGAGCAGTGGAATTCTTTTGAGATTTATTTAAAAAGAGTATGGTTTAGTAATGGAATACATCACCATTATTCAAATGACAAAATGATGCCTGATTTTTCAAAAGAATATTTTAATGATCTTTTAAGTTCTACCAATACGACGCTAGCTGGAGACGCCTATGAAGTTATATTTAACGATACTGATATGAAAATGGTAAATAAAACTAAAGGAGCTGATAATGTTTTGGAGTCTGCTGTAAATTTTTATGGACCTAATGTAACAATGGATGACGTTACTAAATTCTACAGTTCAAAAACTCAGCCTGATCCAACAAAGCCATTATCTTATGGTTTGAATTCAAAGCTGGTTAAAGAAAATGGTGTGTTAAAAGAACTTGTTTATAAGCAAGATGGACTATATGGAGATGCTATAACCGAAATTATTAAATGGGTGAATAAAGCTGCAGATGTTGCTGAAAATAAACCTCAGGGTGATGCATTAAGAATATTAGCTGAATATTATAGAACTGGAGATTTGAAAACTTGGGACGAATATTGTGTAGCTTGGACGAAGGCGACAGAAGGGAACATAGATTATATAAACGGATTTATTGAAGTTTATCACGACCCTATTGGTTACAGAGGTTCTTACGAGAACATTGTTCAAATAAATGATTTTGATATGTCTAGAAAGATGTCGGTTTTATCCGAAAATGCTCAGTGGTTTGAAGATAATACAACCTTAATGGAGGAACATAAAAAGGCTAATGTTGTTGGAGTTAGCTACAAGACTGTTAATGTAGCAGGCGAAGCTGGTGATGCATCACCAAGTACCCCAATTGGAGTCAATTTGCCAAATGCGAACTGGATCAGAGCTAATGTTGGTAGTAAGTCAGTATCACTTGGAAATATAAAAAATGCTTATAATAATGCAGGTAGTAGCGGAAGACTAAAAGAGTTTGTTAACGATGATGAAGAATACGAATTGGAGTTAAAATATGGTGCATTAGCTGATAATATGCATACAGCATTACACGAAGTTATTGGGCACGCCTCAGGTCAGCTAATGCCAGGGGTTGGGACTCCAAGTGAAACTTTGAAAACTTACAGATCAACAATGGAAGAGGGTAGAGCGGACTTGTTGGCTCTGTACTATGTGTACAATTCAAAAATTCAAGAACTTGGACTTGTTGATGACTGGAAAGAGGTTGGAAAGGCTTCTTATGATGGATACATAAGAAATGGTATGATGACACAACTTATAAGATTAAATTTGGGTGATGACGTTGAGCAAGCTCATATGAGAAACAGAAAATGGGTTAGTGAGTGGGTATATGAAAAAGGATTAGCCGAGAATGTTATCGAAAAAGTTTCAAGAGACGGAAAAACCTATTTTAATATTAATGATTATGATAAGCTGAGGGTTTTATTTGGTGAACTTCTTAGAGAAACGCAAAGGATTAAATCAGAAGGTGACTATGATGCTGCTGAAAAACTAGTTGAGGGATATGGTGTAAAAGTTGACCAGGATTTACATGCTGAAATCCTAAAGAGAAACGAAAAATTTGAAGGAGCTGCCTACGCGGGCTTTGTTAATCCCGAGCTGGTTCCCATTTTAGACAGTGAAAATAATTTAGTTGATATTGAAGTAAAATATGTCAACAGTTTTGAATATCAAATGCTTCAGTATAGTGAGATGTTTGGTTTTTTAGACTAAATAAAAACAAATTTTATAGTAGCAATCATCGCAATAAAGCCTATAAAGGCCAGTAAAACCCATAAACTACCTTTATAATATTTATCGTGCAGCTTTGCATCCTTTTTGTAAGCTATTGTAACAATTATCGTGAACGAAATTGCAAAAATTATAGCAAAAATTATTTGTCCTTGTGAAAACATATTATTTGCGAAACTAAATAAATATTAGTAAAAATTAAATTAAAATGAAAGATAAAATATTAGCTGTCAAAGAATTCCACAAAGCATTTAAACTTGATTATCTGAACGAACCGAAAGGAGATATTGGATTGGATAAAAACCTGTTGAGGTTCAACTTAATGAAGGAAGAAAACGAGGAATACTTAGAGGCTGCGAATAATAATGATATTGTCGAGGTTGCTGACGCACTTGGAGACATGCTTTACATTCTTTGTGGGACGATTATTGAACATGGTATGCAACATAAAATTGACGAGGTTTTTAATGAAATACAAAACAGTAATATGAGTAAACTCGGCGAAGATGGAAACCCTATTTACAGAAAAGATGGTAAGGTTCTAAAAGGACCAAATTATTTTAAACCCAATATACAGCAGATACTAAATTCTTAGACTTTAAATCTCCAATTATGATGGTCTTCAAGCTGATTTGTTTGAATTCCAACTAAATTTGACTTCAGTTTTTCAGCATATGAATCATTAACTTCATCTAGTTTAAACAAATCTCCTTTGTGTTGAAATGCGTTGATCTCACTTACAACCGCTGCTGTTCCTGCACCAAATATTTCTTTCAATGTTCCTTTTTTAGCAGCGTCCTTTAATTCGTCAACTTTTAATTTTCTTATTTCTACATCAATACCTTTATCTCTAGCTATTTGTATTAAACTCTTTCTTGTTACTCCATCCAAAATTGTATCTGTTGTTGGAGCGGTTATTAATTTGTCATTTATCCTGAAGAATATGTTCATTGTTCCTGCTTCTTCTAAATAATTATGCTCATTAGCATCGGTCCAAATTACCTGATCAAAACCTTCATCGTTAGCAAGTTTTGTTGGATAAAATTGACCTGCATAATTTCCAGCAGCTTTAGCAAAACCAACTCCCCCAGAAGCAGCTCTACTGAATTTATCAGCCACAAGAACCTTAAGTTTTTTGGTATAATAAAGAGTTGCTGGTGCACAAATTATCATGAACTTATAGTTTTTGGACGGTACAGCCTGAATTGCATATTCATTTCCAATCACAAAAGGTCTGATATATAAAGATCTGCCTTCTCCTGATTTAATCCAGTTTCTATCAATATCAACCAATTTTGTAAGTGCCTCATAAAATAGCTTTTCTGGAAATTCAGGAATTGCCATTCTAACAGCAGACTTATTAATTCTTTCAAAATTTTGATCTGGTCTAAACAACCAAACTTCATTTTTTGAATCCTTGTAAGCTTTCATACCTTCGAATATCGCTTGACCATAATGTAAAACACTAGCAGAAGGTTCAATAGAAATTGGCTGATAGGGTTTTATAGTAGGATTTTTCCATTCCCCATCTGTAAAATCACATTCAAACATGTGATCAGTAAATACAGATCCAAAAGAAAAATTGTTAAAGTCAATATCGTTTATTTTACTTTTTTCAGCTTTGATAATTTTCAATTCGTTGCTCATATTAAAAGAATAAAAATTCATGCAAAATTAATCATTTAAATTATATTTACTTCAACTTTATATATAAATGAAAATATTAATTACCGGGGCTACAGGACTAATTGGCACTCAGATTGTTAAGGATTGCCGTTCAAATGGTATTGAAGTCAATTTTTTGACAACAAGTAAAAATAAAATAAGAAACTTTAAAGGTTGTAATGGATTTTATTGGCACCCTAAAAAACGGCAAATTGATATAGCCTGTTTTGCTGGGGTAAATTCGATAATTAACCTTGCAGGTGCATCTATTTTTAGGCTTTGGACCGCAAAAAATAAAGATCTAATTCTGAATAGCAGAGTACATAGCTTAAATTTTTTGAAGGATACAATTGTTGAAAATAATATCAAAATAGATTCTATTATTTCAGCTAGTGGAATAGGAGCCTATCCTAATTCATCAGATCAAGAATTTGATGAAAATGAGAAAAAAAAGAGTAAATATTTTTTAGCTGATGTAATAAATGATTGGGAAAATGCTACAAATTCTTTTGATGATGTAATAAAAAATATATCAATTTTAAGAATAGGCTTGGTTCTGTCTAAAAAAGGTGGTGTATTAAAGCAAACTATTCTTCCCATGTCCTTTGGCTTAGGTGTATATTTTGGTTCTGGCAATCAATGGCAATCGTGGATACACCTTAAAGATATTTCCAAAATGTTTTTACATGTTTTAAAATATAAAAAAACAGGTGTGTATAATGGTGTTTCTCCAAATCCTGTTTCAAATTATATTTTCACAGAGACAATTTCAAAAATTAAAGGAAATGTTTTTTTCTTACTTCCTGTACCAAAAATTATTTTTAAAATTATTTTTGGAGAAATGCACACTATCCTTTTTAAAAGCCAAAAAGTTTCATGTAAAAAAATTGAATCGACTGGCTTCAAATTTGATTACAATGAAATTGAAGTTGCTTTAAAAAATATTTTAAAGTGACATTATGGCATTAATACGATTATGGCAGTACTTTTGCAATAGTTATATAAAATCATACAGATGGCGAAAAAAAAATCAAATAAAAAAGCTGACGTTAAAATTGACAATGAATCAATTGAAAACAAAGAAGAGCTAAGTTTTGATGATCAACTCAAAGCCGAAAAAGATAAATTTTTAAGATTATTTGCTGAGTTTGAAAATTACAAACGCAGAACTGCCAAGGAAAGACTTGAGTTATTTTCGACAGCCAGTGAAGAAGTTATGGTTTCATTATTACCCGTTTTAGACGATTTTGATAGAGCGTCTGTTGAAATCGAGAAAGATAAAGAGAACGAAACTCTAAAGGGTGTTTTACTTATCAAGAATAAGCTTTATGATTCTTTAAAATCAAAGGGGTTGGCTGTTGTTGAGGTAGAGAAAGGGGATGACTTTAATGCAGATAATCACGAAGCAGTAACACAAATTCCTGCACCCAATAAAAATATGCAAGGTAAAATTATTGATATAATTGAAAAAGGATATAGGCTTGGTGACAAGGTAATAAGATATCCAAAAGTCGTAATCGGAAAATAATTATGAAGGAAGACTACTATAAAACATTGGGAGTTAATAAAGGCGCTACGGCTTCTGAAATTAAAAAAGCTTACAGAAAGATGGCCATAAAATACCATCCTGATAAAAATCCTGGCGACCCTGCTGCTGAGGAAAAGTTCAAAGAAGCTGCTGAAGCCTATGATGTTTTAAGTAATCCAGATAAAAAATCAAGATATGATCAATTTGGTCATCAGGCATTTCAAAACGGTGGTTCTGGATTCGCCGGAGGTATGAATATGGATGATATTTTCAGTCAGTTTGGAGATATTTTCGGAGGAGCTTTTGGTGGATTTGGTGGATTTGGTGGATCTCAAGGCAGAAGAGTTGTTAAGGGAAGCAACCTGAGGGTCAGAGTAAATTTAACCCTTGAAGAAGTGTGTAATGGTGTTGAGAAAAAAATTAAAGTGAAACGAAAAGTACTTTCGTCCGGTGCGACTTTTTCTACATGCTCTGAGTGTAGCGGTCGGGGTCAAGTAACAAGAGTGACAAATACCATTTTAGGAAGAATGCAAACTTCAACAGTATGTCCTAAATGTTCAGGCTCTGGACAACAAATTGATAAAAGACCTTCAGGTTCTGATTCTAACGGAATGATTATAAAGGAAGAAACTGTTAATATTCCAATCCCTGCCGGAGTCGTTGATGACATGCAATTAAAAGTTACAGGTAAGGGTAACGATGCACCTGGAAATGGTATTAGTGGAGATTTATTAGTAGTAATAAACGAGCTGCCACACGATAAACTTCAAAGGGAGGGAGATAATTTACACTATGAACTATATGTAAGTATTCCTGATGCCGTCCTTGGATCAAGCAAGGATATTGAAACTGTTTCTGGAAAAGTCAGAATTAAGATTGACCCTGGAATGCAATCAGGAAAAATTCTGAGGCTTCGCGGAAAAGGGATACCAAGTATTAACGGATATGGAAGCGGTGATCTTTTAGTTCATGTTAATGTTTGGACACCAAAAACATTGGATAAAAAGCAGAAACAATTTTTTGAGTCAATGAAGGAAAACGAACATTTTGATCCAAAGCCAGAAAATTCTGATAAATCATTTTTTGACAGGGTCAAAGATATGTTTTCATAGTCTTTTCTTAAATTTTTATTAAATCTTAGGGGCAAAGTTCCAATATATCGCTTTTAATATTATATTTAGATATAACCCTTTTTTTATGAATAATTTACTTTCTATAGAGTCTGTGAGTAAGCACTTTGGAGCATATACAGCTCTAAATAATGTGTCAGTTAATGTTCCAGAAGGTTCAATTTTCGGATTATTAGGGCCCAACGGAGCTGGAAAAACTACTCTGATAAGAATTATAAATCAAATTAGTAACCCTGATAATGGTAGAGTTTTATTTAATAATGAAAATCTAAATACAAATCACATTAAGGATATTGGTTATTTGCCTGAAGAGAGGGGTTTGTATCCAAAGATGAAAATCGGAGAGCAAGCCATATATCTAGCACAACTCAAGGGAATGGATAGAAAAACTGCAAGATCTGAGTTGAATAAGTGGTTTGAAAAATTTGAAATTTCGGATTGGTGGAATAAAAAAGTGACTGAACTTTCTAAAGGAATGGCTCAAAAGGTTCAATTCATCGTAACAGTTTTGCATAAACCGAAATTACTGATATTTGATGAACCTTTTTCTGGATTTGACCCCATAAACGCTAATCTTATCAAGGATGAAATTTTACAATTAAATAAAAATGGTGCTACTGTGATTTTTTCAACTCACAGAATGGAGTCTGTTGAAGAACTATGTGAGTATATAACCTTGATTGATAAATCAAATAAAATATTAGACGGTAAGCTTGACGATATTAAGAATGATTTCAAAACAAACACTTTTGAAATCGCTGTTAATTCTCAAAAACCATCAGATTTAAAAAAGATACTAGAGGCAAAATATGAAATTTTTGATCCAAATTTTAGAACTATTGGAGATAACTTGAGAATGAATATTGGATTAAAAACAGGTCAAAATTCAGACGATTTAATAAATATATTAAATTCTAATTCTAAAGTTATTCATTTCAAGGAGGTCATTCCAACAGCTACTGAAATATTTATTAACTCCGTAAAAAATAATTAGAATGGGAAAATTCACTCTTATCACATCAAGGGAATATCTTAATAAGATAACAAACAAGACTTTTATTTTATCCACAATTCTTACACCTTTATTTTTTGCAGGAATTATTGCGCTAATTGCATGGCTCACCAGTTTAAATAATGAAAGTTTAAAAAATATTGCTGTGGTTGATAAAACAGGATATATTTTTGAAAACCTAAAACCTACTAATACAATTAAATATGAATTACTTCAGGATTTTTCTTTAGAAGAAGCAAGGCTAGTCTCTGAAACGAAACTTGACTATGGGCTATTATATATTGATGATTTTGAATCACCAAAAACAATAGCTGAATCTATTTCTTTTATTTCAAAAGACGCTTCTTTTTCTATTTTAAATAACATTGAATCTCAATTAGAAAAAATTTTAACAAACGAAAATTTTAAAATTGAGGGAATTGATATAAATGAGATAAATAGCAAAAGAGTTTATGTAAATCTGTCCCAGGAAACATTTGACGGAGAAAAAACATCTAGGGCTGATGGTGCCGTAGAACTAATGTTTGGATTTATACTTGGGTTCTTACTATATATTTTCATTTTCATTTACGGAAGTATGATAATGATGAGTGTTATAGAGGAAAAAACAAATAGAATTATTGAAATTGTTGTTTCTTCTGTTAAACCTTTTTATTTAATGACCGGTAAGATAGTAGGCGTGTCTTTGGCGGGTTTAACACAATTTATTATGTGGGGTATACTAATTTCAGTTTTTAGTGCCATGTTCTCCTCTTTTTTTGGAATTTCAACCTCTTACGAAAATTCAGAGTTAATATTAAATGCGTCTAAAGATAGCGCTATTTCCTCTGCTGCTATTGGGATGATTTCTGCGTTCCTAAATTTACCTTTACTTAACATTATGATTGCTTTTGTTTTTTATTTTCTTGGTGGATATTTGCTTTACTCAGCAATTTTTGCAGCAATTGGTGCCGCTGTAGATAATCAAACCGATGCTCAGCAATTCATAATGCCAATAACTATTATATTAATTGTTGCCTTGTATGTAGGTATTTTGACTGTTCCTGAAGATCCAAATGGAATTGTTGCTCAAATATTTTCATACATTCCATTAACTTCACCAGTAGTGATGATGATGAGAATTCCCAATGGTGTTCCCTTGATTGAACAAGTTATTTCTTTATTAGTTTTATTCTTATCTGTTATTTTAGTGATTTGGGTTGCGGCAAAAATATATAGAATTGGTATATTGATGTATGGAAAAAAGCCATCCTACAAAGAATTAATTAAATGGCTTAAATATTAAATTATGTCTAAAATTTTGATTGTTGAAGATGAACCCGCAATTAGACGGGTTTTGATAAAAATTTTATCCGAAGAGGATAAATCTCATGAGATTGATGAGGCTGAAAATGGTATTGAGGCTATTAATATGATTAAAAAAACAGCATATGATCTCATTGTTTCTGATATCAAAATGCCAAAAGTTGACGGTATGGAGGTATTGGATTACACAAAAAAAAATACTCCAGAAACTCCAATAGTAATGATTTCTGGCCATGGTGACTTAGAGCTAGCTGTTGATTCGATGAAAAATGGAGCTTTTGATTACATTTCAAAACCACCAGATCTTAACAGATTATTAACCACTGTCAGAAATGCTCTTGACAGAAAACAGTTGGTTGTTGAAAACAAAATGTTAAAGAGAAAAATTAACAAGAGTTTTGAGATGATTGGGAATAGTAATGCAATCAATGAGATCAAAAATTTGATTGACAAGGTTGCAGAAACTGAAGCTAAAATATTAGTTAACGGACCAAATGGATCGGGTAAGGAACTTGTTGCTAAATCTATTCATAATTTGAGCAAAAGAGCTCATCAACCTTTAATCGAAGTAAATTGCGCAGCAATTCCTAGTGAACTGATTGAAAGTGAACTTTTTGGGCATGTGAAAGGTTCTTTTACAGGTGCAGTAAAAGATAAGATTGGTAAATTTGAGGCAGCTCACAATGGTACAATTTTTCTTGACGAAATTGGAGATATGAGCTTATCAGCACAAGCAAAGGTACTTAGAGTTCTTCAAGACAACTGTATACAAAAAGTTGGAGGAGGAAAAGATATTAAAATTGATGTGCGAGTAATTGCAGCAACCAATAAAGATCTAAAAAAGGAAATTGAAGATGGAAAGTTTAGAGAAGATTTATACCACAGGTTGGCCGTTATTATAATTGATGTTCCACCGTTAAATTCAAGAAAGGATGATATTCCATTATTAATCGAGCATTTCTCTAAAAACATCTCTGAGTCTCAAGGTAATGAAACAAAGAAATTTTCTGCAAAAGCTATTGATCTTATGAAAAAATATGATTGGACTGGTAATGTAAGAGAATTAAGAAATGTAATTGAGAGACTCATCATTCTAGGTGACAAAGAAATTTCGGCAAAAAATGTTAAAGATTTTATTAAAATTTAGATGAGATATTTTATAATATTTCTGTTTTCAATCAGTGCATTTGCGCAAAGTGATGAAAAAGTAATTAGGAATATATACACTAATTCTCTTACAAATGGTAAAAGCTATGAATGGTTAGATTATTTATCCAATCAAATAGGAGGTAGGTTATCCGGTTCACTAAATGCAGAAAGAGCTGTAAATTGGACTAGGTCAGAAATGGAACTTATGGGACTAGACAAAGTATGGCTTCAGCCTGTTATGGTACCTAAATGGGTAAGAGGTGCTCCAGAATTTGCATATATAGAGACAGCTCCTGGAAAAACAACCCAAGTGAATATTACCGCTTTGGGTGGATCTATTGCTACTCCTTCAGCGGGCTTGAAGTCAAAAATTATTGAGGTCAAAAGTTTTGAAGAACTTGAAAAGCTAGGAAAAGAAAAAATTAACGGGAAAATCGTTTTCTATAATAGACCCATGGATGCAACTCTGGTTGATACTTTCAAAGCATATGGTGGTTGTGTTAATCAAAGATATGAAGGTGCCATTCACGCTATAGAATATGGTGCGGTAGGGGTTATAGTCAGATCTATGAATTTAGCAATTGACGATTCACCTCATACTGGAAGTATGACATATGGAAATATCCCAATTGCTGAAAGGATTCCCTCTGCTGCAATAAGCACTAGACATGCAGATATGCTGAGTTCAATGTTAAAATTGGATAATAATATTTCATTTTACTTTAAACAAAATTGTAAACAAATGGACGATGTTCTTTCTCATAATGTGATCGGTGAAATTATTGGTTCTGAATTTCCGGACGAGTATATACTTGTTGGGGGACATTTAGATTCTTGGGATATCGGAGATGGCTCTCATGATGATGGTGCAGGATGTGTACAGTCAATGGATGTTTTGAGGTTATTAAAAATTTCTGGGGTTACACCTAAAAGAAGTATTAGGGTTGTTTTATTTATGAATGAGGAAAATGGACTCCGAGGAGGAAATAAATATGCTGAGGAAGCTTTTAAAAAAGGTGAAAATCACATTTTTGCATTAGAGAGTGATGCTGGGGCATTTACGCCTAGAGGTTTTTATTTTGATACAGATGAAAGTAATTATTCTCAAATCTTGAGTTGGAAAGAGTTGTTTAAACCATATTTGATTCATTTTTTTGAGCTTGGTGGGAGTGGTGCTGACATTGGACCATTAAAAACCCCTTACAATGTACTTAGTGGACTTAAGCCAGATTCTCAAAGATACTTTGATCACCACCATTCAGAGAATGATAATTTCAAAAGTATTCATAAAAGAGAGCTTGAGCTTGGTGCTGCAACTATGACTGCATTAGTATATCTAATCGATAAATACGGTATTATTAACAAATTAAAACTCTAATTATGAAAAAGATTTTATTCTTAACTTTTATTTTAATTCCACTTATTTCTAACACTCAAAATGATAAATTACCATTTTCTGAAATTGAAAATTATCCATCTGAATATTCACAAACCAATATAGTTTCAAGGATGATTGAGGGCTTGGGTTATAGATATTATTGGGCTACTAATTCATTAACCGAACAAGATTTAAACTACAGGCCGAGTACTGACAGTAGATCAACTTTTGAAATAATTGAACATATTTACAGCTTAACCCTTATGGTTTCATCTTCTTTTGAAAATACTGAATTTGATTTTAATGTAGAAAAACATAATTACACTGATCTTCGGCAAAAGACATTATTTAATTTAAAATATATTAATGATCAATTAAAACAAAATCCAGATTTATCTCAATTATCCATCCGATTTGAAATGGGGGGTAATAAGATGGCTTTTCCTTTTTGGAATTTGGTAAATGGGCCAATTTCTGATGCAATTTGGCATTCAGGGCAGGTAGTGATGAACCGAAGAGCAAGTGGTAATCCTTTGCAGGCTGGTGTTAATGTTTTTTTGGGTAAAACTGTATCTAAAACAAATTAATAGCTTTCCTTATTGATATCAATCTGGAAAGCATAGATTCTAAGTTCTTTATGTCTAGCATGTTTTTGCCATCGCTCATAGCACTTTTTGGGTCAAAATGTGTTTCGATAAATAATCCATCTACTTCATTCACAACTCCAGCCCTAGCAATAGTTTCAATCATTGAAGGTAAACCACCTGTAATACCAGAATTCTGATTTGGTTTTTGAAGTGAATGTGTAACATCTAAAACTGTAGTTGCAAAAGATTTCATGATTGGAATTCCTCTAAAATCAACTACTAAATCTTGATATCCAAGCATAGTCCCTCTCTCTGTCACCATAACATTTTTATTGCCAGAACTTGTAATCTTATCTATGGCAAACTGCATACTTTCAGGATTCATAAACTGCCCTTTTTTAAGATTAATAATCTTATTAGTTTTAGCAGCTGCAACCAATAAATCTGTTTGTCTTACAAGAAAAGCAGGTATTTGAATAATATCAACGTATTTGGCTGCTTTTTTTGCATCACCCTCATTATGAATGTCTGTAAGAACAGGGACATTAAAATTATTTTTAATTTTCTTTAAAATTTCTAAAGCTTTTTCGTCTCCAATTCCTGTAAAGCTATCAAGCCTACTTCTGTTAGCTTTTTTGAAACTACCCTTGAAAATATACGGAATTTCAAGTTTGTTGGTAATTTCAATTGTTTTTTTGGCGATTTCGAATGCCATTTCTTCACTTTCAATTGCACAGGGACCAGCTACAAGAAAAAAATTGTTTTTATCTAAAAATTTCAAATTTTTTATAACACTCAAATTCATAAGTATATTTTTTACAAATTTATTATTAAATATCTGAATTGAAGGGTGAGTAATTAGTTAATAATATCTAAAAATGAAATTTTTATGTTAAAAAAGCTTTATTTACAGGTAATTTCAGATAAAAAATATCTTTTTTATTGAATTTATTTTAAATTATTAATGCTATTATTGATGATTTAATAATCCCTAAGTTTTATGTATTTTTATGTTTCTTCTCTGTTAGCTCCAATATTTTCTTAGTTTGAGATTGATGATTTAGCATTTTTTTAAGATTTTTTTAACAATTTGGCATATATTTTGTGTAATTTTGGTGTATAACAAATTAAACACTATATAATTATGGAAATGTTAAATTTTATTTTAGCCGGAACAATTGAACCTGGTGATTTCACTGGTTTTACGTTCTTTATCGGCTCTGTTTCTATGTTAGCAGCAACTGTGTGGTTCTTAATGCAACACGGTCAAGTTGACAAGAAATTTAAAGACTCAATGCTTGTTGCAGCACTTATTACTGGTATTGCAGCTGTGCATTATTTTTACATGAGAGAACAATGGGTAGCTGGTTTAGGTTCCCCAACTGAATTAAGGTACATAGATTGGATTCTTACTGTACCATTAATGGTAGTTGAATTTGCTCTTTTAACAGGTGTAGGAATGAGAAAATTATTCTGGTTATCTGTTGTAATGTTAGTAACAGGTTACTTCGGTGAGTCAGGAGTTACAGGTGTACTAGATGCCCAAGTATGGGGTCTTGTCTCTGGTCTTGCTTACTTCTGGATGGCATATGAAGTTGGATGTTTATCTATCTTCGGAGGTCCTTCAGGTGCTGTAGGTAATGCTTTATCTAGTGGATCTGGTAAAATTCCAGAGGCCGGTAGAATGTTACAGTGGTTCGTTTTAGTTGGTTGGGCTATTTATCCTATTGGATATATGGCAGGTACAGAAGGATGGTATTCTTTTGTTGCAATCGATGAAGGAGCTATGAACATCATTTACAATGTAGGTGACGCTATTAACAAAATCGGTTTTGGTATGGCTGTATGGCATGCTGCAAGAAGCTAGTTTTGCTTAATAAATAACTTTAAGAAAAGGTGAGGATTTATCCTCACCTTTTTTTTTTATATTTATTTCAAATAAACTAAACCTATGAGCATTGTTGTAAAATCTAAAATATCCGGATTAATCCTGGCTTTTCCGATTATTTTTTTTGGACTTGAAAGTTCCTATTCTGTTTACCTTTTTTTAATAGTAATGCTTTCTGTTGGAATTCCACACGGCTCGGTTGATCATATAATAGCTTTTATCAATCCAAAGGCTAGAAAATTTAACAACAAGTTTGTATTTTATTTGACCTACCTCTCGCTTATCTTTTTCAATGTAATCTTGTGGATTATGTCGCCATTTCTTGGTTTATTTCTTTTTCTAATAATTTCCTGCTACCACTTTGGTGAAACACAGGTAATTGGATATAATTCTACTGATAATAAATTACTTAATTTTGTAATCGGTGCGAATATTTTATTGTCATTATTTTTAAATAATATAGTCGAGCTCCAAGAAATATTATATATAATTCCTGAGTTTTCTAATCTAGATTTATCATATCTAGACAGTGTTTTTTTTCTTCTAATCTCCGTTGCAGTTCTCATGCTGTCCATTCTTAATTTTGATATCAAGAGAAAGGTCCCGCTTTATGCAGAGATAACCATACTATACATGATATTTTTTCACACTGATTTACTAACCTCATTTGCTCTATATTTTGGTTTTTGTCATTCTTTACCAATGTTAATGTTAGAGTTCAAGGAATTTAAAAATGATAATTTTATAAGATTTTATCTAAAAACACTGCCTTTCACAATACTTTCAATAATTTTTGGTTTTTTATTATATCAGTACAATAATGATTTACTAACAAGTGATAATTTAATTTTATTTGTATTTATAGTTATTTCAAGCTTAACGGTACCTCACGTCTTTATTATGAAGGATTTTGTCAAGGATAAATAAAATTATATATGCTTACCATTGATACTTACAATGACACATACAAATCAGATTGGGATGAATTTGTAGACTTATCAAAAAATTCAACATTTTTATTTAAAAGAGATTTTATGAATTATCACTCCGCTAGGTTTGATGATCACTCATTATTAATTTTTAAAGATTCCCAGCTGATTGCTATATTTCCTTCAAATAAAGTGGGGAATAATATTTATTCTCATCAGGGACTGACATACGGAGGAATTCTTATTAAAAATGACATTAAATTTGCTCAATATTTAGAAATTTTTAATCACATATTAAATTATTATTTAAAAAATTCATTTAAGAAATTATTTCTTAAACAAATCCCTTCGATATACAATTCAAATTTCAATGATGAGCTAGATTATATAGCATTTGTATCCGAAGCAAAAACTTATAGGAGAGATATACTTTCGGTCATTGACTTGCAAAATAATTTTAAAATTTCAAAGGATAGACTTCAAGGTTTTAAAAGGGGTATTAAAAATAATCTCCAAATTACAGAAACTGATGACTTAAAAGATTTCTGGAATGAAATCTTGATTCCAACACTTAAAAATAAGCATTCCGTTAAACCAGTTCATAATCTGGATGAGATACAAGTACTAAAAAATCGTTTTAATAAAAATATTAGGCAGTTTAATGTTTTTCATGAAGGTAAAATTGTTGCTGGGACTACAATTTTTCAAACCAAAAATGTTATACACGTTCAATACATAGGGTCGAATAATAAGAAAAATACACTGGGTTCTTTAGATTTTTTATTCTACCACTTAATTACTAATACTTTTTCTGATCATAGATTTTTTGATTTTGGAACCTCAAATGAAAACAGTGGAAAAAAGATTAATGACGGGCTACTTTATTGGAAAGAGGGTTATGGCGCAAGATCTCTAATTCAAAATTTTTATGAAATTGAAATTTCGAGTTTTCAAAAATTAGCCAATTTGAAAGTATAATAATATTCTTAAGATTTTTTATTAATCCAAAGAAGTTTTCTAAAGTAAATATTTAACAAGCTGAAGTGAATAATATAGGTGATTAAATAAGAAATAGATACACCTACAAATCCATATTTTTCGATAAATATATAGCTTAACACAACAAATATTGTTGACCATTCGACTTGAAAAAATACAAAACTTTTTGTATCGGCTTTTGATATCATAATATTACCAAGTACCCAGCAGTTTATTTTAATAATATCCCCTATTAAATGAAAGAAAATTATAGAATTTATTAAAATAAACTCTTTAGATAATAATACATTTATAATGATGTCTTTAGTTAAATAAACACCTGCTGTAATAATAATTATAATAGGGACAACAACTTTCCAAATCTTAAATACTTCGCTTTTTAAATCTGCCTCGTTAAGCTTAGAAAAAGTTGGTATTAGATAAAATTTGAAGGTAGTTATTAGAAATAATAGATAAATCGCTGAAATCCTCCACATTGCCTCCCAAGATCCGGCATAATCAGCTCCAAACTGATTAAATATATGATCTCTAACAATAAATGACGATGTAATTAAACATGTTGGACCAACTACAGCCATTATCGAAAAACTTGATAATTTTTTTAAATTTTCATGTAGGAATTTTTTTAAAATCCATTTTATATTGAATGGTTTATAGATAGAAAAAAATATGATATTAATGAATAAACTAAATATTTGATTTATTGCCAGGGCATAAAAAGCACCTATTATCTCCATTTTTAACACCAGTAAAACAAGAATAATCGCTGATAATATATTAGAAAAAATATTAACTAGTACATATAGTTTAATTTTATTTAGACCATTATATATAGACAAAAAGCAGGTGTGAATTGAGGCTGATATTATGGATAAAATCAAGATTAAAAAGTAAAAGTTTTCACTAAAATTATCTGTAGAAAATCTGCTATCTCATGTTTGAAAATCAAAATAACAGCAGAAAAAATCAGTGCACTTATAAAGTTGATTTTAAAACTTGTTCCAATTATATCGCTTAATTTCCTTTCATTATTTTCATATTCTGATGTATATTTTACGATACCATTTTCGATTCCAAATGAACCAAAAGTATTTCCCAATCTTAAAAAATCTTTAAGCTGCCCCATCAAAAACATTCCATTAGTACCTAAGTAAATGGCAACAATCTTTGTTGAGATCAGTCTAGCTAATAAACTGATTGCTGTACTTAATCCTGATAAAAAAGAAGTTTTTATAAAATTCATTATGATTAATCAAAGTCTTTCCATTCATTGAATGGATAATTAAAAATATCTTTTAATTTTTTTACATCAGTACCATATCCGTAATTTTTTAAGTAATCTCTATATTCTTGTTGTAATGCGTCATATTTAAATTCTTCAGTCTTCCAATTTATTATTATTTTTTTTAATTTATTTTTTATTCTGTCAATCGATTTTCTGGATAAGAATATTTTTCCAACTTTTGTGAAACTCATTTTGCCGATAGAAGACTTTCTGATAATATGATACATATAGGGGTACTTTATTTTTATTGTTTTATTTGAAGACTTTTCCGGGATTGATTCAAGTTTTTCTAGTCCTAGGAAATCAAAACATGAATTAACGGTATCAAGTTGATTAGAAATCAAATTTTCAAAAGTTATTACTTTAATATTTTCAATTCCAAAATTATCAATAAAACGTTGTATCCACTTTGAATATAAGCCAAATTGAAAATAGTGTTTTGGATAATAATCATATTTGATAAAACCGGTTTTACTTTCTGTATTTATAACTTTTTCTATGTTGCTTTTTTCTAAGCCTAATCCCTTCATCCACCAAAAGTGTGAAACATATCTATCTATAGGGTTTCTTAAAATAAAAATAAATTTAGGAGGCTTTTTATAGTTTTTGTTAACGTTATTAATAAATGAACTATAGTACATATAAGATGTGGTTGATTCCCCATTTATTTTAGAATGTGGTTTAAATAATTTTTTATATTTTAACCAATCTTCTTCTTCATAATAATTAAACTTTTCATTATTCCAAAATACAGGTTCCTTTATTTTAGACATTGTAATATCTGGATGTGTATCTAGTAAATCGTGCAAGGTTGTTGTCCCAGATTTAGCAGCCCCTGGGATAAAAAAATTTGGCTTAAAATATTCGTTTATGTTGTCCACGCCTCTAAGTATTTATTTGCAACTTTTTCATAATTATGAAATTTCTCAATAAATTTTCTTGCATTTTCAGAAATATAATTTCTTTGCTTTTGATTTTCAATTAGCCAAGATAATTTTTTAACAATATATGATACATCTGGTAGTGCATTAATGACTACCGAATCTTCTTTAATACGATACTTTTTTAACCATTCTTTTTCAGCACCTGTAAAAACTATTTTACCCAATGCCATCGCTTCCAATGCATTATAGCCTTGGTCATATGCATAAATTTGATCCAGAACTATATCACTTTTCTTAATATTTTCTAGATGTTCTAAATATGGAATGTCAACTGTTTTGATAATTTCGATATTATCACGGTACTTATCCTTTATGACAGATAAGGCTTCCTCAAAAATATCATTGCCTTTTTTTATTTTATTTTTTGAATTTATTCCATGTAAAATAATAATTTTCTTTTTTTGTTTCTTGACCTCTAATTTTAAGATTTCTGTATTAATTGGATTTGGAATCATTCCTATATACTTTTCAGTTCCTTGGTAAGGAATATGGTAATCAAGATCTGAGCTTATTATTCCAGTAATATTATTTTTAATATAATTACTCAGTCTTGAATAATTCGGCTTTAAATACTTTAAAATAAACTTATATTTTTTTCTTAGCGAAATATTTTCAAAGTAGGGCGTTAAAATTGAGTATCTAAATTTTTTTTGATTTGCGTAACTAATACTTCTGTGGTCAACCCCACATGCTAACAAAAAAACTTTTTGGTTATTAGTAAATATTTTTTTTAAAAGTTTTTTTTCTAAAAATGGAGATGTATTAAAAGCACTTTCGTTAATTAGTTGAACTATATCATATCCTTTGAGAAGTTTAAGTTTTCTTCTTGTTTTAAAAAAAATTTCAATTTCATTAAGGCTTATATTAAAAATTTTATCAATTATTTTTGCAATTATTTTTAATATTTTATGCTCAAAAATCGTCGATCTTACCAGTATATCTACTTTGTATTTTTTGAAGCCATCTCCGCTTCCAAATAACACAACATGATGACCTCTTTTTTCTAGACCCTTTTTTAGAGAGTTATGTAAATTACTGTATTCACCAATGAGTAAGATTTTCATTATATTGTTATCACTTGTTTCAAATATATATTTTTAATGCTTAATCCTGCGAACAAAAAAAATAATTTAGAAATATTAATATCTACAACGAATAAAATTAATTTAGATTTTATTAACCCTATTTTTTTTGAAAATAAGGAATATAATTACCCTATATTAATTGTCAATCAGTCGCCTAAACGTTTAAATTCTAGAAATCCCAACATAAAGGTTATCAATTCTGACACTAAAGGTTTAGCTTTAAGCAGAAATATAGCAATTAAAAATGCAGCAAACACATATTGTTTATTTGCTGATGATGATATTATTTATAAACACAATTTTTATGAAATTATCATGACAGAATTTAGTAATTACCCAAAAGCCGATGTAATTACTTTTAGAATGGAAGATAAGCAAGGAAACCCTTTTAAAAATTATACTGATATCCAAAATCATAATAAGAAAAGTTTAAGAGATGTAAATTCAGTTGTGATTGCATTCAAAAAAGACTCGATTATTAAAAATAATTTAGAATTTAATCCTTTATTTGGGTTAGGGTCTATATTTCCAACAGGAGATGAATATATTTTTTTGATGGAATGTTTAGACAAAGGTTTAAATATAATTTCAAGCCCTAAAATTATTTTATCTCACGATTCAAAAAGTTCCGGAAAAATGGCATATAGTGATGAAAACATTTATGCTCGTGCAGCAATTTTTTATAAGTTTTTTGGTTATTTAGCTTATTTCAAACTGATTCATCACATATATTTGTTAAACAAAAATAATATGATAAATTCTAATCAGCTAGTAAGTAAGTTTTTGATAGGTGTAAGTGGAATAAATAAATTTAAATCAATAAAATGACAACACTAGATGATGTTAAAATAATCGACATCCCTAAAATCGTTGATCCAAAAGGAAGGGGAAAGCTCTCAGTAATCGAAAAAAAATTAATCCCTTTTGAGATTAAAAGGGTTTATTACTTATATGATGTTCCTAGTGACTCATATAGAGGCGGTCATGCCCACAAAGATCTGATACAGTTTATGATTCCCATGAGTGGAAGTTTTGAAGTTCACCTTGACGATGGAACTAGTAAGAAAAAAATTATGTTAAATAAACCTAACAAAGGACTGTTGATCCCTAATGGAATCTGGAGGGAAATGGATAACTTTTCGTCTTCTGCTGTATGTATGGTTTTAGCATCTGATTACTTTGATGAATCTGATTATTTCAGAGATTATAATGATTTTAAAGAGTTTAAAAAACTTTAAAGTTTACAAAGATATCTAAGCCTATATAAATCAAACAAAAACAGATTTGGATTTTGTTTTTTTAGATTTCCTATTATAATATTCATTATGATATCAGTCATTTTAATGAATATTTTTTTTAAAAAAAATCGGTTTAGGATTGTATAAAAATTCAAGATTGAGATACTATGTTTGTTGATTAGTTTTGATTTATAGCAATATAATAGGTTTTCGAGTGCTTGTTCAGTTTTTTCAATAAATTCATCATTTTCGTCAATATTATCTACGATTACCTGATTGTCTATATGTTTGACGTCAATTTTCTCGCTTTTTAGTATAGATGCAAATAAATAATCATTTCCATAAGATGTAGTTTGAATTTTTTTTAGGCATGATAATAAGTAATCTCTTTTCCATAAAAAATTTGATGATGAAATATATTTATAAGGCTTTCTATTTCTTTTTGAAGCACTTACTTCTTCCCTAAATTTTCCAAATTTATATCTCAAGCTTGATTTAGTATTTTCAGGTTTTTTATAAATACATCCACCAAATATTATCGCATCTTTTTTTAGGTGAGTAATATATTCTTTTAAAAAATTTTCATCAGATGATGGTATTGTATCAACATCAATATATAGCAGGTTGTCGTATTGAGATTTTTCAGCTAAAAGAATTCTGTTTTTTATTCTCCCAATATTTTTTTTTGATTCTATAAACTTTGCATTTGTCAATAAATTGATTTTTTGATTTACCTCGTTTTTTGATGAGAAAGATCCATCATCAATACATATAATCTCAAAATTTATTTTAAGAATTAATGCCTGTTTTTCCAGTTTACTAACAAGTGGATATGCATTGTAATTAAAACATGGTATCAGGATAGAAATCATACGTAAATAGTTTCAATATCTAAATTTGTTGATTCGATTTCGTCTATTTTACCATTCCTGCATCTCAAAACTCTTCCACTGTATTTTTGTAATAAGCTAAAATCATGTGTTGCCATAAGAATGGTATTTCCATTTTGATTAATTTCTTTTAAAATATTCATGATTTCAATACTGCTTTTTGGATCAAGATTCCCAGTCGGTTCATCAGCAATAATGATTTCAGGCTTGTTTAATAATGATCGCGCAATCGCAACTTTTTGTTTTTGGCCACCAGAAAGCTGACCAGGAAATTTTTCAGATAATTCAGAAATATGAACCTTTTCTAAACAAGATTTAATTCTTTGGTTAATTCTAACTAAATCTTTCCAACCAGTAGCTCTTAAAATAAACTCTAAATTTTTAAAAACTGTTCTGTCCTTCAACAGTTGAAAATCCTGAAATATAATTCCAATTTTTCTTCTTAGGTGAGGTATTTCTTTGTCCTTTAAGGAAACAAGGTCTGTATCAGAAATTTGGGCATTTCCGTTTTTAATCTTTCCTTCACCATACATAGATTTTAAAATACTAGATTTACCCGAACCAGTTTTTCCGATTAGAAAAACAAAATCTCCTTTTTTAACTACTACAGATAATTCTTCTATTTTGAAGTCTGAATCTAATTTTATTTCAACATTGCTATATTCAACAACTATTTTTCCCATAACCTGAATTAATTATTATAAATTAAATATTTCTTTCTAATTAACTTGTACTCATTCAAATTATTTTGCCAGCTATCTTTAATTTCCTTTTCAGAAACATTATCAATAATCTGTTTTTTTAAATTATCAACTCCAGCCAATTTTAGGAAAAAATTATTAAAAAAATTAGATTTGTCTGAAGAGTCCTTGTAGGCATCTAGAATAAAGGATAATTCAATTTGACTAATTCTTTTTGTTTTAGTAAGATTTTTACCATAACATAATTTATTTTCATGTTTAGGGTATTTAGAACCATTATTTTTTTTAGGGATAAATCTAAAATCATTTTTTTCTTTATTCAGAAGGGGGCTGCCATAAATCTGGAATTGTAAATTTGTTCCTCTTCCGGCACTGATATTAGTCCCTTCAAATAAACATAAAGAAGGATATAAATTTACAGATTTGGAATTAGGCAAATTGGGTGAGGGTAATATTGGTAAATTATATTCTAAATTTCTTTGGTAATTTTCTAGTTTTATTAAATAAATTTCTGATTTGATTCTGTTTTTTAACCAACCTTCTCCGTTGATCATAGTAGCATATTCTCCAATCGTTAATCCGTAAACAATTGGCACCTCATGCATACCGACAAAACTGTTGTTTTTAATGTTTAGAACTGGCCCATCTATATAATGTCCATTGGGATTTGGTCTATCTAAAATAATAAGAGGGATTTTATTTTTTGCGGATGCCTCCATAACAAAATGTAATGTTGAAATATGGGTATAAAATCTTACCCCCACGTCTTGAATATCAAATATTAAAATATCTATATTTTCTAAATCTTTATCATCAATCACTCCGTAATTTCTATTCTTACCATACAAAGAGATAATTTCTAATCCTGTTTTTTGATCTATTTCATCCTCAATATTAGAACCGTTAGGTTCTGTACCTCTAAATCCGTGCTCAGGAGCAAATATTTTTCTTATATCAAAATTTAATGCAACGAGAGAATCTACCAAATGTGTGTAACCGATATTTTCTTTGAATATGACAGAGGTATGATTTGCAATTACTCCGATCCTCTTATTTTTAATTAGATTTTCATATTTGCTTATTTGGTTAGCTCCTACAATAACATTAGATTTAAGTTCGTTAGATTTATTTTCGGAATAAATCAAAAAGTTAAATTGTAAAAGAAAAATTAAAAAAAGAGCTGAATTTTGAATTTTGAACATTTTTTAACCAAAAGAATTTTAAAATCTAAGCCTTATAAAAATAGTATATCGGCACCAATTATAAAAATTGGAGTCATTGCAATTATAATAAGTGTGGTTGTTATGATAATTTCTGTGGGCGTTGGAAACGGAATGCAAAAAGAAATTAAGGATAAGATTTCATTTATTGAGGGGCATCTTATAATTCAGAGTTTTAATAATTCTTCACTCGAAAATTCTCTCAATCCGATCTCACCAAGTATAGATTTCATAAAAAATATAGAAAACATTTCTGAAGTTAAAAGAGTAGAAAATATTATTTCGAGATTTGGTATTGTAAGAACAGAAAACGATTTTGAGGGAGTTTATTTCAAAGGTGTAGAAAAGAGTTATGATTTTGGAGAAATTGATAATTTTATCATCAAGGGAAATATTCCTTCTTTTGCTGAGAAGTATTCTAATAATGTTTTGATCTCACAGGTTTTGTCTGATAAAATTAATTTAGAAGTTGGTGATAGTTTTCAAATGCTATTTTCCAAAGCTGATAATTCTCAGCCATCGATTATTAAGTTAGTAGTTAGCGGAATTTTTAATTCAGGATTTGAAGAACTTGATTCAAAATATATTTTTGGTGATATTAATCAAATAAGAAGAATTTTAAAATTGAATAAAAGTCAAGTAAGTTCCCTAGAGATTCACCTTTACAGTCAGAAAAATTCAAAAAATATTAACGAATATTTGTATTTAAATTCTCCATCAAATTTCGATGTTGTAGATCTCAAAGAAAAATACTACAATATATACGAGTGGATAGAATTATTTGATAAAAATATTTACGTAATTATTTTCATAATGATTTTAGTTGCATCAATAAATATCATTTCTGTTCTGGTTGTATTGATTTTAGAAAGAACCAATATGATAGGTGTTTTAAAGGCTTTAGGTGCATCAAATTTTTCTGTTCGGAAATTTTTTATCTATACGTCCTCCTATTTGATATCATTCGGAATACTCATAGGAAATATTTTAGGATTAGGTATGTTGTTTATACAGGATAATTTTAAAATTATTTCACTTGATTCAAAAATTTATTATGTTGAAAGTGTTCCAGTTCATGTTGATTTGGGTGCGATGGTAATTTTAAATATTGTGGTATTTTTCATATGTGTTTTTTCTGTATTTTTTCCAAGTCTTTTGGTAACAAAAATTAATCCTAAGGATTCAATTAAATTTAATTAATTCGTTATTAAATATGATTGATTAGATTATATTTGCAATTCCAAATGATGTACTTCAATAATTTAACCGAATCTATAGGCAATACTCCGATGGTTATTCTCAGAAATATAACCAGAAGTCTTCCATGTAATGTTTGGGCCAAATACGAAACTTTTAATCCAGGAAACTCTGTTAAGGACAGAATAGGTTTAAAAATGATATTAGATGCAGAAAAGAATGGGTTTTTAAAGCCTGGTGGAACCATTATAGAAGGTACATCTGGAAACACTGGAATGGGCTTAGCTATTGCTGGAATCAGCAAAGGATATAATTGTATTTTTGTTACTTCAGACAAGCAATCTCAAGAAAAAGTAGATATATTAAAGGCATTTGGTGCTGAGGTGATTGTTTGTCCAACAGATGTTGAGCCAGACGATGAAAGATCATACTATTCTGTTTCAAAAAGATTAGCTGAGGAGACAAAAAATTCTTGGTATGTAAATCAATATGACAATCCAAGTAATGCCATGGCGCATTATGAATCTACTGGTCCAGAAATTTGGGATCAGACAGAAGGTAAAATCACGCATTTTATTGTCGGTGTTGGAACTGGAGGCACCATTTCTGGAGTAGGAAAATTTTTAAAAGAAAAGAATCCTAATATCAAAGTATGGGGAGTTGATGCATACGGCTCAGTCTTAAAAAAATTTCATGAAACAGGTGAATTTGACAAAAACGAAATATATCCTTATGTAACAGAGGGTATTGGTGAAGATATGATTCCTTTAAATATAAATTTTGATATTATCGATGGTTTTATAAAGGTTACAGACAAGGATGCTGCTTTGTATTGTAGGCGTTTATTAAAGGAGGAGGGTATGTTTCTTGGTAATTCAGCAGGAGCTGCAATTAAAGGGGTTTTACAATTAAAAGAAAAATTTAACCCTGACGATCTGGTTGTTGTTTTGTTTCATGACCACGGAAGCAGATATTTAAAAAAAATATACAACGATGCTTGGATGAAAGAAATGGGTTACCTGTAAATTAATTTTCAAAAATCTATTTTTTTTCTCATCTTGTAAACTTCATTTAAAAACCTACCATGAAAAAAAATATGCTATTTGTTATTACGCTTTTAAGTTATGTAAATTTAAGTGCCCAAGATAAAGGACTAGATCAAAGAATTGACGAGGCATTTCAGCCTGTTTCAGATTTCTTTAGCTATTATGTTTTTTATCCGATTGGCGATTATCCCTTTGTAATATATCTGCTGGTAGGTAGTGCTTTGTTTTTCACCTTGTATTTTGTTTTCCCTAATATAAGATACTTTTGGACCGCAATAAATGTAGTTAGAGGTAAGTACGATGAACTGGAAAAAACAAATTCAGATTCAAATGATGGTGAGGTTTCTCACTTCCAAGCTCTTGCTACCGCTGTTTCCGGTACTGTTGGGAATGGAAATATTGCAGGGGTCGCGTTGGCAATTGCATTAGGCGGGCCAGGTGCTACCTTTTGGATGATAGTTTGTGGATTATTAGGAATGTCTACTAAATTTGTCGAGTGTACACTTGGTGTTCATTTTAGAGATGTTGATAAGGATGGTGTCATATACGGTGGCCCTATGTATTACATAAGTAAAGGTTTAAAATCGAAAGGATTCAAGACTTTAGGAACAGTTGCCGCTTCATTATTTGCAATATTTTGTATTGGTGGTTCATTTGGTGGTGGAAATGCTGCGCAATCAAATCAAGCTACAATAGTGATTAAAAATTTATTTGGTTATGAATCGACCTTTGCAGGTGCGATGATTGGAATTGTCTTAGCTGCTCTTGTGGGTGTTATCATAATTGGTGGTATAAAAAGAATAGCATCTGTAACAGAAAAAGTAGTTCCATTTATGGCACTTCTTTACATCTTGGCTTGTATTTATATTTTAGTAATTAATTTTTCATTTATTGATGATGCTATTGCACTAATAATAAGAGAAGCCTTTAATCCAACTGCTGTTGGAGTTGGGGGTATCATTGGAGTATTAATGGTAGGTTTTCAACGTGCTGCATTCTCAAATGAAGCAGGCGCAGGATCTGCATCTATTGCGCATTCAGCTGTTAAAACTAAATATGCTGCATCAGAAGGATTAGTAGCTTTACTTGAGCCTTTTATAGATACAGTCGTCATTTGTACTATGACAGCGCTTGTAATTATTACTTTTAATTCTACAGGTGCATTTGTTTATGGTGGTGATGGAATGGGAGGAGTAATGATAGACGGGGTTGTGTATGAAGGTGCCGGAATAACACAAAAAGCATTTGCTCAATATATTCCAGGATCAGATATTTTTCTGACAATTGCAGTTGTTTTGTTTGCTGTCTCTACCATGATTTCCTGGTCATATTACGGACTTCAGTCCTGGAAATTTTTATTTGGTAGAGGAAAGGTAGCAGATATGACCTATAAAGTATTATTTCTCTTATTTGTAATAATTGGTGCTGCTGCAAGTATGAATTCTATATGGGCATTTTCAGACGCTATGATATTTGCGATGGTATTTCCAAACATGATTGGACTATATTTCTTATTTCCGATTGTTAAGGATCAATTAAAAAAATATTTAGAGGCCATAAAAAATTAATTTTTTTACTGTCAAAACCCTTTGTTAGTTTATTTTTAGTTTATATTTGCATCAAATTTTAAAGAAAGGAGGTCTGTAATATGCTGATAATACCTATAAAAGACGGAGAAAATATCGACAGAGCGCTAAAGCGTTTTAAAAGAAAGTTTGACAAAACTGGTACCAAAAAGTCATTACAAACCAGAAAAGTTTTTTTGAAACCTTCTATTAAAAGAAGAGCTGTAATTCAAAAAGCTCAACACATTCAGAGACTTAGAGATCAGGAGGATTTATAGTCAATTTCTCCATTTTAGTTAGCCTATACTGATTTATAATTTATAAATTTATACTTTATTTAAAGTATGAAATTTACCTATTTTCTTGAATACCTTTCCCTCGAGAAAAAGTACTCACCTAAAACAATTATCGCTTACAGGGGTGATTTGATTTCTTTTCAGAAATTCAATCACAGATGTTTCGATCAAAAAAAAATTTCTAAAGTAACATACACGCAGATAAGATCATGGATTGTTTTTCTTGTTGATTCTCAAATTTCAAATAAAACAATTAACAGAAAAATTTCTTCTCTAAACAGCTATTTTAAGTTTTTACTCAAGACCGGAGATATAAAAATAAATCCGCTTGCACAACACAAAGCTTTGAAAACAAAATCAACAATACAATTACCATTCTCTGAGTCTGAGATTTTAAATGCACTAAGGCTAGAAAACTTCCAAAACTCCTTTGAGGGACTTAGGAATTACCTGATACTTGAGATGCTATATAGTACCGGGATGAGAAGGCAAGAGTTAATCGATTTGAAAATTCAAAATATTGATTATTCAAATAAAAGAATTAAAGTTTTGGGAAAAAGGAATAAGGAAAGATATATTCCCTTAATTGATTCTACAATTGAATTATTACATGAGTATACAGAATTTAGAAATGCAAAAAAAAATATAAAGACCAATAATTTTCTTTTTTTAACTTCAAAAGGAAAAAAAATATATGACAATCTTGTTTACAGGATTACAAAAAAATATTTTTCTGAATTTTCTACAAAGCTAAAAAAGAGTCCACATATTTTACGCCATTCATTTGCTACCCATCTCTTAAACAATGGGGCTGATTTAAATTCAGTAAAAGATTTGTTAGGCCATACAAGTCTTGCAGCTACCCAGGTTTACACCAATAGATCTATAGATGAAATTAAAAAAGTTTTTAAGAAATCACATCCAAGAAATAAAGGATGATGATTGTTCAATTTTCTGATTAAAAAATAATATAATTTATTTTGTTTGAAAAAATAAATATTTACATTTGCAATCCGCTAAATGCGGGCTTTTTTTTGAAAAAAAGTATAAGCCGATGTAGCTCAGCTGGCTAGAGCAGCTGATTTGTAATCAGCAGGTCGTGGGTTCGAGTCCCTCCATCGGCTCTTGTTCTTTAAAATATTTAATTTGGGGAGATACTCAAGCGGCCAACGAGGGCAGACTGTAAATCTGCTGTTTTTAACTTCGCAGGTTCGAATCCTGCTCTCCCCACTTAATAATGCGGGAGTAGCTCAGTTGGTAGAGCGTCAGCCTTCCAAGCTGAATGTCGCCGGTTCGAACCCGGTCTCCCGCTCAAAAAAATCACTAGCCGGTGTAGCTCAGTGGTAGAGCGCTTCC
>Ga0115013_10000070_pt1 | contig 63274 bp, 35 predicted proteins | sample SouAtlMetagenome_2_FD_88686 | JGI IMG/M metagenome (GOLD analysis project Ga0115013, IMG submission 88686) | Marine eukaryotic phytoplankton communities from Atlantic Ocean - South Atlantic ANT15 Metagenome | ecosystem: Environmental > Aquatic > Marine > Oceanic | place: South Atlantic Ocean...
CTTAAAGAGGGTAATGGAACAGAAACAAGTACAGTAACTAATGGAGAAACTGTAACTTTTGCTCAAGGAACAGGTATACAGACAGAACTAACTTCTACCTCAAGTGGAGGTACTCTTACTATTAGCAATACAATAACAAACAATAATCAGTTAACTAATGGTGCTGGATATACCACATTTGCAGAACCAGGAATATTCTCTGGAGGTGGTACACCAACTTTAGCAAGTGGAGTAACTGCAGCTGAAATAAGAAGTCTTATTGGTGCAGGTACTAGTTCAAGCTCAGGAGTAACATCTGTAGCTACATCTGGTAGTAAAAATGGATTAACTTTAACTGGAGGAACAATAACTTCTACAGGTACTATTACTTTAGGAGGAACATTAGCTATTAGTAATGATGATTGGTCTGGAGCAGATTTATCAGTTGCTAACGGAGGAACGGGAGCAAGCACTGCATCAGGTGCAAGAAGTAACCTGGGGATTGTAAATGATACAGGTACGCCTGCTATATTAAGTAATGGTAGTACCCCTTCATTAAACTCAGGAATTTCAGCATCAGAGGTAAGAACACTGATAGGTGCTGGTACAAGTTCTAGTTCTGGTGTTACATCAGTAAGTAGTGGTAACTCTAATACAATTACTGTAGGGGGATCAGCAACAGCACCAACAGTATCAGCTAATACAGGTGCAGTAAGTAGTAGTTCATCAAACTTAGCAACAGGAGCACAAATTCAAACAGCTATTGATACAGCTGTAACAGGAGTTTTAGCATTTCAAGGAACCTGGAATGCAAATACAAACTCACCAACATTATCAAGTGGATCAGGCACACCCGGACATTATTATATTGTGGGAACTGCAGGATCTACTAACCTAGATGGCATAACAGATTGGGCCGTAGGAGATTGGGCAGTATTTTCTGATTTAGCAACAGATGCTTGGCAGAAGATAGATAATACCCAAGTTGGTAATGTAACAGGTTCAGGAGCTAATACCAGAATACCAATATGGAATAGTTCTTCAAACTTAACTTCAGATAGTGGTTTAACATTTAATACATCAACAAATCTTTTAACAGTAGGTGGTCAAGTAAATTGGTCAGGTGGTCATTCTGGAGAGTCTAATAGTGCTTATGATAACATGATTACTGCATTCAGTGATTCAGGTTCTTCCACAATAACATTAACGCTTACACAACAAGATGGTGGTACTTTAACTACATCATTTAGTAATCCACAAGGAACTACAACTCCAAGTAATACACAAACATTTACAAACAAATCAGGTAATATATCACAGTGGACTAATGACTCATCTTATATAACTTCAAGTTCTGTAGCTATTATAAATAGTAGTGGTACAGCAAGTTTAGGCTCGGGTATTACAGCTGCTGAAATAAGATCTTTGATAGGAGCAGGTACTGGAAGTGGTTCAATGACAGGTTTTGGAGTATCAAGTTCTGTTGGTGGTTCTTCATTTACTATTAGTAATGGGGAAACAGTAAGTATAGTTGGAGGTACAAATATTCAATCAGTATTAGATTCAGGTGATGAAAGTATTACATTAAATTATAATGGTCCTTTACCAGCTATAACAACAGATGGATCTACGCCTTCTTTAGCTAGTGGTATATCTGCTAGTGAGGTACGTTCATTAATTGGAGCAGGAACATCAAGTTCTTCTGGTGTAACCAGTGTTGCTACATCAGGATCAGTAAATGGCTTAACACTAACAGGAGGGACCATTACATCTACTGGTACAATAACTTTAGGTGGAACACTTACAATAAATAATGGAGATTGGTCAGGAACTGACTTAGCTGTTGCTAATGGTGGTACAGGAGCTAGTACAGCTTCACAAGCTAGAACTAATTTAGGAGTTGTCAATGATACTGGTACTCCAGCAATACTAAGCAATGGTTCTACACCATCATTGAATTCAGGTATATCTGCTTCTGAAGTTAGAAGTTTAATAGGTGCTGGTACTTCAAGTAGTTCAGGAGTAACAGCTATTTCTACTACTTCTCCAATACTAGGAGGGACTGGTTCACCAATTACAAGTTCTGGAACAATAAGTATTACTACAGCAACTGCATCTGCAATAGGTGCAGGTAATGTTAATGTAAATGGAGCAGGAGCTTATGATGGTCTACGTCTTTCTTATTCAGGTGGTACAGCCACTGTAGGATTAGATCCACAAAGTTTACCTGGTTATACAGGTACTGCAAGTGGTATGGACACTGGTTCTGTTAGTGTGATAATAAATAATAATGATGATGTAAATGATATAAATCAATCATTGGAGTTATCTTCTCTTAAAACTGCCATTGATAGTTATGTAAGTTCTATATCATTTGCTACTGGAACAGGTGTTCTTACACTAAACAGACAAGGATTAAGTGCACTAACTGTAGATTTAGATGGTAGATATTTAGAGCTTACCGGGGGTACAATGGATGGTAATATTATATTTCCAGATAATATAAAAGCACTATTTGGTACCGGTAGTGATATGGAAATGTATTATGATGGTAGTAAAGGTATTATAGATAATAGAGCTGGAGCAATGCAAATACGTTCTGTTGGTGAGCTTGCTTTAATGAAAAGTTCTACAGAAACTATGGCAACATTTATACCTGATGGTGCAGTAACTTTAAATTATGATAATGCTCTTAAGTTTGAAACTAAAAGTGATGGTGCAAAAGTAACAGGAAATTTAACAGTAACAGGTAGTATTTCTGGAACTATGAGCGGTTACTTAGCACTTTCTGGTGGCACAATGACTGGTACTACAAATCACAATGACAATGTACAATCAGTTTGGGGAGCTTCTTCAGATTTACGTATTTATCATAGTAGTACACAAAATAATGGTATAATACAAGACACTAGTTCTAATGGATTAGAGATATATGCTTCAACTGATGTTAGAATAGCAGCTGGAGTTTTAGGTGAAACATATGCTTTATTTACTGGAAATGGTTCAATAGAACTTTATTATGATGGTAGCAAGAAATTTGAAACTCTTACTGGAGGTACAAAGACTACTGGTGCTCATCAAGTAACTGCCAACTTACAAGTTCAAGGTACTGAGATAGATTTTGAACAATCTACTAATTTATTATTAGGCTCTGGTACACAAATAGAGGTAGATGGAGATCCTGGTACAAGTGGACAATATTTAAAATCAATGGGAAATGGTTCTGGTGTACAATGGGCCAGTCTTCCATCTAGTACTACTACTCAAACTATATTGTTTTGTAATTTTTCAGACGATACTAGTACAGAATCTGGCTTAAGGATACCTTTTAATAGTTTGAATGAAACAACATCAAATCAATACTATAATCATTTTGATTGTCCAGCAGCTGGTACTATAAAAAGAATTAGATTAAATAATACTAGTGGAACAGCAAGTACTGGTTTTTCAATTATATTTGATATATGGGTAAGTGCTACTGGTACACCAACACAATCATCAGGCTCAATAAGTGTTGCATCAGGTGGTGTAGTGGAATATGATCCTAACCTTTCTTTTTCAAAAGGTAATGAAATACAAATTGCTTATAGAAAAAGTTCTACTGGTAAATATCTTAGAGGAGTAAGTGCATCAATAGTAATAGAATTTACAAAAGTATAATGGCAAATATAAATGATAACATAAGAGGTAAGAAACTATTTAAATCAGGCAGCTCTAAACAAAGGGCAGTTAAAGGTAGTGATGGAGAAATAACTGTATCTAGTGAAGTAGCTACTGATTTAGCTAATTTAACAGATATGAGTGATCTATTTAATGATGATGGTTTATATCAGTATAATAGATTTTTAATAAAACAAATAGAAGACTTAAGAGAAGACGTAGAGGAATTACATGCATTTATAAAATCTGCATTTGGAAAAGATTCTTCATCTGCAGCTTCACAAGGAGCTAAAGGTAATAAAGGAGATACAGGTTCTACTGGAGCAAAAGGAGATAAAGGTGACAAGGGTGATACTGGAGCAACTGGTCCACAAGGTCCAGCTGGTGCTGATGGTAAAGATGGTAATAACGCATCTGTAAGTGGGTTTAGTGGAAAGAAAACAGTTGGAAAAGAAACCTGGAGTTTTGAAGATGGTTTACTTAACTCAGTAAAATAATATATGGATTTCAAAACTTTTTGGAATGAGTATGAAGATAACTTAGAAGGTCAAGTTAAAAATGTAAACGGTAGTTTTATGTTTATACCTTATATGCATGGATTAGAAGATCCTATATATAAAAGTTATATAAAAGAATTATTAAAGCTAGACTGGTTACATCATAAGTTATATGTAGTTGGTGGTATACTAGAAGGTTGGCCAACAACAGATATAGATATATGTGTTACTGGTAAAGCTGATCATAGAACTAGAGAGTTGATGTTACAAGCTAGAGCTATGGGACCTTTTGATATGTATTGGGTTAAAACATATGATAAAATATTTAAAGGTAAAGACAATGGTATAGAAGTTTGGGAGTTTGCTAAAGCACATGATAGATGGACTAAATTTGGTCAACAGTGGAGTGGTAAATGGAAGAAAAATGGTTTATTTCATATGTCTGGTTTGTTTGAACCAAAAGAAGGTAGAAAATATACAAAAGATGCACAACAAATAAATTAACAATGAAAAAGAAAAAAAAAGTAATTAAAAAAACTACTAGCAAAAAAGCAGTAGTAAAAAAACCTGCTGATAAGAAAGCAGATGTTAAAAAACCATTGGAGGTACAACCTAAAGTAAAGTATACTTGGGAGATAATATCTATAGATACTTATGATCATCCTGATAAGGGAACAGATCTTATTGGTCAAATAGTGTATGAGATAACTGGAACTTGGACTAAAGGTTCTATTAAGAGAACAGGATCTACAACAGGAGCAATAGCTGTAAACTTTGATAAAGATGATAAGTTCTCTACGGGAGCTTTACAACAATTTACAAAAAAACAATTACTAGACTACGTAAAGAACAAGGTAACTGATAGACATTTAGAAGCTATGATTGATATAATAAACAAAGAATTATCACCAGCAAAAAAAACTATAACAGAATTTTCTTGGAATAAATAATTTTTATATATTTGTTTTAAATAAATATTTATACAATGGCAAAATCAAAAAAACCTGCAAAAGCAAAAGTAGCTAAAAAATTATCAGAAGAAGAATTAGAAAACATAAGAGAGCTTCAAGCTAAGCTTCAAAATGTTGTAATGAATTTAGGATCTGCTGAATTAGCTAAACAATCAATGGTAAAAGAACATTCTGATTTAAACAATGAATGGAAAGCTTTTACAACTGATCTTGAAAAAAAATATGGTCAGGTGAATGTTAGTCTTGAAGATGGTACACTAACACCTCTTGAAAGTTCAGAAGACAAATAATTTACTAAAATCATAAATCTTAACAAAAAATTTTTAAGAGCAGACTTCTTGTTTGCTTTTAAAAATTTTTGTATATTATAATTGTAGAGTTTACAACACGGTACGTTATAGTAAAATAATTATTTATGATCCCAACAAATTCAAGTGGTAGCACAAACGGATGTGACAACATTTCTTCTAATTGTGTAATATGGCAAGGACCTGATATTTCCTGTATTAATTTATGCAGTGGAGATACAATTAGTGAAGTTACAGCTAAGCTTGCTACAAAGGTATGTGATCTTATTACTAATGGTGTAAGTGCAAATCCAAGTTTAGCAGGATTAGATCTTACATGTTTAAATATACGTGGTACAACACCAACAACTTTAGTTCCTGTATTACAGGCTATGGTTACTGAAATTTGTGCTAATAATAGCGGGAGTAATTTACCATCTAGTACATATGTAACTGACAATCTTCCTATAATGACATTACCTGCATGCATGCAATATAATGATGCATCAGGAAACCCAGTAACACAATTACGTTTAGATTTATTTGCAACACTTATAGCAGATCAAGTATGTACAAATTTATCAAGTATACAACTTATAAATAGTACTCTAACTAGCTACAGTAGTAGATTAGATGTTTTAGAAGCATGTGTATTACCATGTTCAGGTGCTGTATCAGAAGTACAGATTGTACCAACTTGTGTAAGTAATGTAGGTACCTTAACAAATGTATCTGTAGTAGTATTAGCACTTGAGAGTGCTTTTTGTGCTTTAAGAAATGCAGTGGGTTTACCAGCAGCAGTTAACGCTGCTGTTGCACAAAGTGTTATTACTGGAAGTTATGCTTCATTAAGTTCTAGTGCAACTTATGGTGCTATAACAGGATGGAATAATTCTGCAAGCACTTTAGCACAGAGTGTACAAAATGCATGGGTAGTTATAGATGATATGTATGCTGCTATAAGTTCAATACAAACTAATTGTTGTCCAAGTGGTTGTAGTGCAGTAACATTTGGATATTCTACAACAAACAGAATCAATAGTGCATCAAATTTAATTGATGCAATAATATTTGATTTTCAATCTTCTTCTATACCTAGTAACTTTAATGATACATCAGGGTATAGTATAATAACATTAACAGATGCATTAGGTGCATCATTACAAACAACCGTTAGCGTATCTCAACTACAAAATTCATCAAGTGGATATATTTTTCCAACTCAAACATTAAATACTTCTCAAAACGTATCTGTACAAGTAGATTTTAGTGTAACAGATGGAGTAGATACTTGTGAGGCAAGCCAAAGTAGTGTGGTAACAGGTTTAATACCTTGTCCACCATCAATAACAGTTGGCGGTATAACACAAACAAATGTGACAGTAAGCTTCTCTAATACATTAGGAACCACTGCAATATATGTAATAGATATTGTAAATGCAGCTGGAGTAGTTGTGGCAACACAAACAATTAATAATCCAACTGCTTCTGTTAGTCATCAATTTACTTCAGGTTTAGTAGCTGGCACAGCATATGTTGCTAGGGTAACAGTATCATTTAATGGAAAAGTAAATCAAGTATGTCCTAATGAACAAGCATTTACTATGCAAAATGTAGCAACAGCATGTAGTCAAGGTATGGATGTAGCAATAGTACTTGATTACACTTCAACTATGGGTGGTGAAGTAACAGCTCTACAATCTGGTATAGCTGCAGTTATAGGTACTATAGATAATAACTCTGGATCTAATGCATATAGAATGGCATTAGTAACAGCAGATGAAGCACAAGGTACTACAGCAACCCCTACATATAATACATCAAGTGATTATGTTGCATTACCTTCAGCACAAAGAATTATAAATACTGGAGGAGGACACAGACAATTCCTAACAGCATGGCAAATGTTTGGAAATGATAATGGTACTGCATTTACTACTCAGTTAAATAAACTTAATACTGGAGCACCTACATCAGGTGTACCATTAGGACAAGGAGACGGATCTCCAGATCCAACTGATATGGCAATCCAACAAATAATGACAGGTAACTTTGTAGGTGCATTTAGAAGTAATGTGGCTAAATTTATAGTTGTAATAACAGATGATCTACCAAGTGGATCAGATGATGCATTTGATGCAACTGATTATGCACAAATTGGTACTTTAACAACAATTGCTTTACTAGCAGGAATTAAAATAATTGTACTTGGAGCAGGAACAAGTAAAACATATACTCCACCAGGTGCTTCAACAGTATATCCTTGGAGAGAGTTAGCAGTAAATACTGGAGGTAGTTGGAATATAGCTGAAGATCCTGCAACTATACAAAATGAATTAATAGCAGGTTGCTCATAAAATATAAAAAATTAAAAAATGGCATGTAATTGTACAAAATGTAGTGAAAAATGTAGCTGTGCTGATACAGCTTTGACTAATCCATGTACGTATACCGATTGTAGTACAGGAAGTGAAAGGTGTGATGATGTTCAGTGTGCTGCGTGTGTAAGTTATTGTGGTACATCATTTCAAATTGGCCCAGCTGGTGGACAGATAGTAATTACTTCTGGTACTAGATTAGATCAGATAATTCAAAAACTTTGTCTATTACAAATAAATGGTAATGGGGCTTGTTCATCTAATGATTTAGCACATAATCCTTATAATCAATATGCAGGGGTGGTAACTAGTTCTTCCATAAATGTACTATGGGATGGTATATGGAGTTCTAGTAATGGTATTAATATATATATTGATACACAAATTAATCCTTCAGGATGGACGTTAGTAAACGCTACTCCAATAGCAACAACTATTTCAAACTATACAATAACTAATTTAACTGCTAGTACAGCTTACAAAATTAAGATACAAGATTCACAAATAGGTGGAGCATGTGTACCTATTGAATTGTTAGTTTCTACTATAGCAGCATAAAAAACAACAGAGTGGTGGTTTGTTGGTTTTCTACTACAAACGTTGGAGAGACTGGTTAAAATAGCCAGTCTCTTTTTTTTTCTTATCTTTATAAAAAAAACACAAAACAAATGAACTATATAAAACAAAAAGTAATTGACTCATTAAAATGGAAAAAGCATCCTAAAATAAGTGCTGAAAGAATAGGAATTACAGAAGAAGAATATAGGAAAATTAAAAAAGAAATATTAGCAGATAGAAGTAAACAAAGAAAAAAAACAAACTTTTTTTCTAAAGCTGCTGATAAAGCACAATTAGTTGAGTCTATTGATTTAGATAAAGGTGAAGGTAAAATATCTGGTACATTTGATTATGAACCTAAAAGTGCAGAAGAGATTATAAGTTTACTTAAGATAGATACTAATAAATGGAGACTATCACAGTATTGGAATAAACAAATGGGTGATCATTGGAGAGTATCAGCATTAGTTACTCAATTAAAAGATCAAGAAGAAAATTTATTTAAAAATCTTCTTGAGGTTTGGAAACCAAAAAAACACAAGCTTCCAAAATTTAGTTTAAAATCAGTAGATAAGTCTGACCCAGTATGTGGTGTTATTTCTTTACAAGATATACATTTTGGTAAAGAAGGTAATGATACCATTGATAAAGACTTTGAAGATACTATTATATATCTTATGAGTAAGGCAGCTCCTGTACATTATATTGAAAAAATGTATTTTGTTGTAGGAGGAGATTTAATCAACATGGATACGTTTGAGGGCACTACTACTAGCGGAACAGGATTAGATAACTGTATGACAGCTACAGACGCTTATATGCAGGCATTTGATGCAATGCATTGGGCTATTAATTATATAAAAGCTTTTTGTAAAGAATTAGTTGTTGTTTATGTACCAGGTAATCATGATAGATTATCTTCATTTCATTTAGTTCATGCACTGTCAAAGTCAATAGAGAGTGAAGAAATAGAATGGGATATAAATTATGAAGAAAGAAAAGTTCATGTTTGGCATAGTAATTTTAATGCATTTGAGCATGGTGATAAACGTAGTAAAAATAATCCTTTAATATTTGCTACTGAATACCCTAAAGAATGGGGAGCTACTATAAATAGAACTTTATTTAAAGGTCATATACATACTGACAGAAAGGTTGAATATATGACATCTAATGAAACAGCAGGTTTTATAGAAAAAACATTACCTAGTTTAGGAAAGACAGATTACTATCATTATAGTAACAAATATGTAGGTAATAGAAGATCTGGTAAATTAGAAATACAACACCCTATAATGGGTAACATCTGCGAATTAACTTATCAAGCTTTATAAAGACCTCACTTAAATTTCATAAAGTGGGGTTTTTTTTGTAAATTATAAATATAACTATATGATTAATAATTTTAAAAAACCCAATTTAAAAGCTCCAAGGTATAGAGAAAAAAGATTAGGGTTATTAAATGGAGAAACAATAAAAGAATTTAAAGAGAAAAAACCTTTATATTCTGATATAGATAATAAGAAATTAAAAAGTATAATTAAGTTATACAATATAGAGTTATGGAAGGCTGTTGTTAAAAATAGAGATGGTGTAGAATTACCTGATTCATTAGGATATTTATTTATAGGTACATGTCCTTCATCAAAATCAGTTAATACAAATTATGCCCTTTCTAATCAATACGGCAAAGTCTTACAAAATAAAAATTGGGAAACTGATGGTAACTTAGGTAAAATATTTTATACCAATTGGTCAACCAAATATAGATTTAAAAATAGGGATCTATGGAGATTTGTAGCATGCAGAGATTTTAAAAGAACTGTAGCTAAAGAATATCCTGCTAACTGGACCAAGTATGTAGTTATGAAAAATAAATACAGAGTGGCTCATTTATATGATCACAATGCTGATAAGAATAAAGAAGAGTTAAAGCATTATAATGAATTTGAAAAGTAAATAATATGTCAAAAATATCAGAAGCAATATCTAGAATCAGAGGTCAAGTAAAAGCAGAAGTACAAGATGCATTTGTAACTGATAGATATATATACAGTCTAATAGAGAAGTACGCTCAAGTATTAATGAGAAGACAAGATTATGCCAACAAACTAATGAAATTTAATTCAGTTTGGAAAACATTACCATATATTGAATTAATTGATGTAGATAAAGTAGAGGCACAGTGTGCAGGTATAACAAGTGGATGTACAATTAAAAGATCTAAAAAGAAACTACCTTCTATGTTTGAAGGATACTGGGGACCTCTAATACGTACTGTAAGCTCTATAGATGGATCAAAAGAACTTCAAGCTACTCAACCGGGCACTTTTACTTCTATGACTAAAACTACAACTTTTAAATATAATAAAACATTATATTTTTGGTGGTTAGATGGTTATATATATGCACCAAATATTGAATGGGATGCTTTAAAACTAGAAGGGGTATTTGATTCAGATATAACTAATTGGGACTGTGATGATACAAATAATTGTATACCTAGGTATGATCAAGAAATATATATACCGGAAGCATTATTTGCAGAAATAGAAGCTCAAGTAATACAGACTATGATGAACACTATGCAAGTTCCGCCAGAGGATTCTGATAATAAAATAAATATTAATAGATAATGGGAGTATCACAAAAATATAGAACATTCAGTCAATTAATGGAAGATGTTTCCATTGATTTTTCAACCTATGCATTGGAAGGAATGATTGAGCCACAGCAATTAATTAAAGTTGCTCAAAGAGTTAATTATGATTTAGGTTTAAGAATTCACAGAACTAAGCAGGTCATAATTGATATAGAACATGGTAGAGGACAATTACCTATGGATTTCAAATATATAAATTATGCATTTAGATGTGGTAGCTATACAGTTAATGCAACAATGCCATCTGGTACACACATTGAAACATTTAATGAAGTACCTTATGTTCCTTCTCCTGGAGAAATGTCACCATGCAGTAAAGATGACACCTGTAAAGATGTATGTGTTATTAAAACTTGTGATGATAAAAATAGTTACCAGTTAGTTCAAAGAGTAGGACCACATCAATACAGACAATTTGATAGTTGGACTCAATTAAGAATTCAAGATGTAAATGATGCTGTTTGTTTTTGTCCTACATTAGGTGCACAAGCTTTAGATATAGCTGAAGTTAGAGATGGATTTTTAGTTACAACATTTAGAACAGGAAAAGTTTATATAAGTTATCAGGGTGCTATGGAAGATGCATATGGAGATTTATTAGTATTAGATCATCCTTATTGTAATGAATATTATGAATATGCAGTTAAAGAAAGAATACTTGAAAATATGGTATGGAATGGTGAGAACGTTTCTCAGCAATTAAATTTAGTATCACAGAAACTAAGAGGAGCAAGAAACAATGCATTAACATTTGTTAATACACCAAACTTTGCAGAAATGAGAAAAATGTGGGAAGTAAATAGAAGAGCACAATATCATAACTATTATAATATGTTCTTAAGCTATGCCCCTAATAATCCAGTTGCTCCTTTGCCAGAAAAATTTACTGTAAATCCTAATGACTCTACAACAAGTCAATCATCAACCAGTGCAACCTGTTAAATAAAGGGTAATATATTATGGCAAAAAAAAAGACATCTTCTAAATCTAAAGGTAGACCGGCTAGTACACGACCTAAAAGCAGTTCATCTGTAGTTTCTAACTCTTTTGTAAAGGGTATGAACAAGGACATTGCACCTTCCATGGAGAATAACATGAGTTGGTGGCATGCACGTAATGCGGTTAATAACTCTAATGATGGTGATGTAGGTCTATTAGGAAATGAACCAGCTAATTTACAATGTGGTGTTATACCATATACAATAATTGGTGCTATACATAGATACGGAGATGAATGGATTATATATTCTACTGATAATACAAACTCAGAGATAGGTACATTTGATGACAGTGAATGTAAATATACTACATTAGTAAATGATCCTTGTTTAAATTTTAATACTAAATTTCTTATTACAGGTGCATCAAAAGAAAATTTTGATTGTACATGGGAAGTTTATTGGGATGATGGTAATAATCCATCACGTGCAATGAACATAGATGATATACCATATAAACAAGAAATAACTTCTGCTCCTGGTGATCCATGTGTAGTATATGAAAACATATTACCCTTACAATTAGATTGTGAACAAATAAGATTAGCTCCTTTATTAGATACACCTTGCGTAAAACTAAATAAAAATACTGACGGAGGATTATTATCAAATGGTTCTTATCAAGCATTTATTGCTTATACAGAAAATGAACAAAGAGTAACTGATTATATTGGAGTATCTAATATTCAAACACTTTGGTCACATGCAGGTTCACAAGGATCATTAGATGTATCAATAAGTAATTTAGATGAAGACTATGAATTCTTTGAATTAATATTATTAATTAGAAACCAAGGACAAACCTTTGCTAAAAAAATTGGGTTATATAGTACACAACAAGTTAATATTAACATAGACTATATTGACCCAGCATTAACTGCAGTAGCTTTAGATCAAATACCTTTACGTAGTCCTGCTTATGAAAAATCAGAGTCTATGTTTGTTGTTAATGATTATTTAATTAGACAAGGACCAACAGAACAATTTGATTTTAATTATCAACCTATTGCTAATCAAATACAAGTTAATTGGGTAATTAATCAACAAGATTCAACTTATTATTCTTTAGGTGGGAATAATATGGGTTTTATGCGGGATGAACAATATGCATTTTTTATACGTTGGATATATAATACTGGTGAAAGATCTTCTTCATATCATATACCAGGTAGAGCACCTGAAAATTATACATTAGATAATGGAAATACAGTTTTAGAAAATGAAATTATCTATGGAGAAAATGTTATAGATCCTGATGGAGATCCAGTATATAAAGTATATAATACTGGGTATATTACCCAACAAGGATTACAAGAAGTATCCGCAAATGGTGATGTTATTACGGCAAGAGGTAGAATGGGATATTGGGAATCAACAGAAAGATATCCTAGCAATAGACCTGATATTTGGGGAGATTTATGTGGCTTACCAATTAGACATCATAAGATGCCAACAGAAGAAATAGGTAATGCAGGTCCATTACATATCACTAAAGACAATGGTGATACTATGCAGATATTAGGAGTTGAGTTTGAAAATATAGGAAGACCAATAAATAATGACGGTACATTTATTGAAAATGTAGTTGGTTATGAAATTCTAAGAGGTTCAAGGCTTGGTGCAAGATCTATACTTGCAAAAGGTTTATTTAGAAATATGCGTAAGTACACTGTACCAAACGCACAAGATCTTATAGGAGATGGGGTTCAAGGTTTATATCCTAACTATCCATATAATGATTTAAGACCAGATGTATATTTTCATGATGGTATCAAAGGAGGCCCATTAAATAGAACTAGTGGTTGTGATAGTTTTACTCAGTCATTAGGTGCAAACGGATATAGAGCATTAGGTGATAGACCAGACGTAGATGGTGAACCCTCTGGATATTCAAGAAAAGTTTTTACATTTTCTTCTCCTGAGCTTATGTTTACAAAACCATTTTTAAATGCATTTGAAGCTAGAATGTATGGTCAGTTAACAGGTAGTGCATTTGGATATTTTAAACCATCAGAAGACCATCCACAATTTAAATTATTAAGAAATGGTGGTGCAGTAATTGCTTCTCTTATTGGTTTAGGTTATGCATTTCATCAAGTGAGAGGTACTGATACTAGTAAATTTGAAGGAGCAAGGGCTGCTATGGATTCTGTAAGTGGAAATTGGGGTTTTGGAGGACCTGCAGGTGCTGGTTATGGTGTACAGCCTGGGGCATGGCTTTTAGTTAATGGACCTGTAGCCGGTGCAGCTGGTGCAGGTGCTACAGTATTGCAAATAGTTGAACAATTTTTAATAGATGATTTATTAGCAGTTGGAGATTTTTATAGTGGGGGAGTAGCTAGTCAAATTGCAACAGCCCTTAGCGAAGGTATACAGTCTGCTGAAGGTGGTATCCCAGGAGTAATTGGTGGAATGAAAAGTAATGCAACTACAAAAGATACTAGTGTTTCTAATCTTCCTTTTGTAGTTAGATTTTTTGCAGGTATGGCTGTTGCTAAAGCAAATGTTGCAATAGGTGGAAATGAAATTATAGATTTAATATATGCAATGGTTAATGATTCAGATTTTGCATGGAAACATAATTCATCTGGATTTTTTGATACATACAGAAATCAAACAAATGGTTTATGGAGAATTAAATGTACTGACTCAAATTATTTAGGTTCTTCTTTTCAAACATTTAACAAAGGAGAATATAAAATTAATAATTTATTTAGACCAAGCACTGTGGCAGTAGCTATAGATAAACCAATATCAGATCCAGATTTTAAAGATAAATCTAGATATGTAGTAGGTGGTGAAGTAGAAATGAATCTAAATGCACAAGGGGAATATGTAAGCAGTCAGCCAATACCATTTTCTGATAACTATTTATTAGACCCTGGATCATCAAAGAAAAGACAGATATCAGCTTATTATGGGGCATTAAAGTTTAATATGGATAATCAGTACGGACAGCTGGCTGGTATTAAACAAATACAAATGAGAGGTTGTGTTGAATTATTAGATCCAACAAAACCTAATCAATTTAAATATAAAAGCCAACCAATTTTTTCTGGTGATACATTTATAGGTAGATATACTGAAAAAACAATAATGCCTATATTTAGTACTTACTTACAAGGACAACCTGATGGTTATACATTTGATTATTCTTTATACGTTAATATTCCTTATCCAAGATACTGGTTGAATTCTCAAAGATTTGACTTAACTCCTTTGGCAGGAGAAATTGCAACATTAGGGTTGCAAAGTGAAAATGCATTAGATGCTAAATTTCCAGATGATCTATATTATTTAGATAGAGGAAATGATTCATGTAATGCTGGATTAAGTGCAATATTTGGAAACGCAAATGATCCGAATCCTGCATTAGCTATGAGGTTTGCTTATATATATACTCACAATAATGGTATATTAGATTTTTATGTAGAGTCAGAAATTAATTTAGATTATAGAGATTGGGAAGAATCACCAGCAAGAAGAATATACAGCGTATATGATTTCAATGATCTTGATGAGCTATTTCATGCAAGAATAGAAAAAGCAGACAACTTCTATAAATATGATGAATCTTTAAGTCCATCAAAGTTTGTTACTCAAATAGGTAGCTTTGGTCAAGTACAGCCATTAGATTATGATCCTTTGGTTGCTGAAACATGTTTTACAAGTTACCCTAAAAGACTTGTATATTCTTTAAGAGCTCAAGAAGAATCTAAAAAAGATTTCTGGAGAGTATTCTTAAACTTTAATTATAAAGATTTCAAAGGTGAAGTAAGTGTAATAAAACCTTTTAGTAAAAATGGTGCACTAGTATTTTTCCCATACTTATCACCTCAATTGTTTCAAGGTGTTGATGTTTTAAAAACTCAATTAGATACAAAGGTAACTATTGGTGATGGTGGTCTTTTTTCTCAGCCAATGCAAAATGTTGCTAATTCTGATTTATCTAATGAATATGGTTCATCTGAAAGTTTAAGAGGTGTAATGAATACACCAATGGGATTATTTTTTATATCACAAGCACAAGGAAAAATATTTCAATATGCAGGTAAAGGTTTAGATCCTATATCTAACAAAGGTATGAAGTGGTGGTTTAATAAATACTTACCTTCTTCATTAATAAGACAATTTCCAGAGTTAGAACATTCTGTATTATCTGACAATCCTATAGCAGGTGTAGGTTGTCAAACAGTGTATGATACTAATAATGATATAGTATACTTCTGTAAAAGAGATTATAAAGTAAAAAAAGAATATATAAGCAATGTAACTTATACTGAAGAAGGAGGATTTAAATTTAATGTAACAGCTGCATTAGGTAGTCTAGGTACTGGTTCAACAATAATAGATATTAGTATTGGAGATCCAGTTTACTTTGATGATTGTTCTTGGACAGTAAGTTATGATCCAAAAGCTAAAGCTTGGATATCATTCCATGATTGGCACCCAGAATTAACTTTACCTAGTATAAATCATTTCTTTACCACTAAGACTTTAACAACTGATGTACCTCAATGTCCTCCAGGATTTAATTACAATCCCACATCTTTCAAATGTGAAAGAGCAGATACAATTACTGAGCCTGCAACAATTACCGTAGACAATGGAGGAACAATGACCCTAACAGGTGGAACACAAGCATGTTTATTAGACATAGTTATTGCTACAGATATGTCTACAAGTACTCTAGCGTTAGGCCAAAATCCAGCTAATCCAGGAACTAGAGCAAATGCACAGCAACAATGGATACAGGCGTTTTTAGAAGATCCTTTAGTTATAAATGCTCAACAAGCTGGAACAATGCAAATAGGATTTACTGCATGGGCAAATGTTTCACAAAGTTGGAATACAAATAATACTGGTGCACCAGCAGCTTCTGCACAAACTATGACTAATACTATTACAACAGCTCAAGCACGTACAAATGTACTTAATTGGTATGCTGGAATATTAGCAGCTAGATCTTGGGATCAAACTGCAAATCCACCATATGGTACATCAGTTGGAGCAGCAACTAATATAACTAATGGTTTAACAGGTGGACAAACATTACTTAATAATAAAGCAGCTTCTGCATTAGGAGATAGATCAGGACAAGGAAACTTTACACAAATTATATTATTAATTACAGATACAACATCACAAGCGGGATCTCAAGCTCAGTTTCAATCTAATACAATAGTTCCAGGAAGTCCTGCACCTGCATTTCAATTTGTATATGCACTTTTTTGTGGTGTAAATAGTCCACAACCAGTTCAACCATTGGTTTTAAATGATATTACTAGTACAGGAGGACCACCAACTATATCACCTGGTACGGCTGGTATTTCAACTGATAGATATCAATTTGGTATACAATCTACAATTGATGCATCATATCCAATAACAAACTGGAATATGATTGCTAGTGAATTTCTTGGCCAAATATGTACTTCTACACCTACTTGTAGTTGTCCTGCAGGATATACAATAGTTTATCCAGATGCTAACGGAGACTTTACACAAGCAACGGGTACATGTGATCCTGTTAATCCACCTATATGTAGACGAGTTCTTTGTGATTGTCCAACTTCTCAACCTGGTTATACTACTACTGTTACAGGTGATTGTCCTGATTCAGCACCATTAATTTATCAAGTAGATACTCCAACGTTTACAAGTAATAGAGTTTGTAACTATCAAATATTTGAGCAAGAAAATGCTAACTTTGAAGTAGGTTCTATATGGAGACATAATGCAAGATGTGATTCATATGTGAATTTCTATAAGGTAGATTATCCTTGGGAAATAGATCTGATAGAAAATACAGGTCAGATTGTTAATACAGTTAGAAGTATTGAATATCAACTAGAAACATATGTCTATAAAAATAATACTCTTGGTAATGGTTGTGGAGAAGATAAATGGGAAGATTTAGAATTTAATTTTGATCATGCTATAGTTTATAATAATGATCAAGTATCTGGATTATTAAATCTTAATATGCAACCTTACAATGACCCGTGGGGTGAATTGAATTATCCAATAATAAATAATAGTAGCATAGATATACTATCATCTAAAGTAGAACATAAATTTAGATTTAATCAATTTTTTGATATAACAAATGATAGGGGTGAATTTACTAATGTTGAACAACCTATATTTAATACACAGTGTAATGGTTATATCAGACCTTTAAATGCACTTAATCTTAATTATGACAAGTCCCCTACACAACGCAAAAAATTTAGACATTATTCTAATCAACTAATACTAAGAAAAAATAAATCAGGAGATAGAAAAATGTTACTAAGATTAAACAATACTAAACTATTATTATCTAGACGCTAATGAAAGAATACTTTGAAGAGAAAGAAAGAAGAGGATTACCTGGTGGACCTAATGAAATGTTTACCTATGTAACCGGTGTGTTTAGTTTTAATGCACCTATGAGTGATATATTTCAAGCCCCTTCTGATATAGAAGGAGATGGCATGTTTGCAGGAAGATCTTTTAAACAGGGTGAGCTAATAGGTTTAGCACATAAAGGTGGACAACCTGTTACTCAGTTAGGTAAGATGCATAATCATAATGAAGAATCACCTACTATGATTAGTAAAAAGATAGGTGATCAAAGATTTGTATATGCATTGAAAGATTTAAAAGAAGGAGAAGAACTTACTACTAACTATAGAATGCAACCTGAGTTAGAACAACCAGAACAATTCCAACAAGGAGGTACAATAACACAAGCACCTAGTACGTTTGATAATTTTAAAAGTGACATAAGATCATTTGTTAGATATCCTTTTGCAACTATTAAAGAAAAATTTAATACTGGAAATGTACCATATAATTTTGATAAGGGTATAGATGCTGGAGAAGTTGAAAAAGATTCTTTTACAAGTGCAATAGATTTTTTTAATCCAATTAATGCTGCGTATAAATCAGCTGATAGTTTAGATGATGGTGATTATAGTAAGGCAGCAATAAATGCATTAAGTATAATACCTTTTGCTAAACCCCTTAAAGCAATTAAAGGTGTAACTCCTCTTCAGGCTAAGTTGGCAGCTAAAACAATAAACAAAGGTTCCAAAGCAAGTCAGTTACAAGACGGTGGTGACCCAGAAAGATCTAAAGCAATTAATGATATAGATTATTCAAAATATAATGTAAGAGTTATACAATATCCTTATGGAAGTAAAAAGTTTAGTCCTGGACATATTGAAGCTGTACTAATTGATACTGATACAGGTAATCAAGTAAATGTAATACCTGGTACTAATTTAGTTGGCCGTGTAAATAGATGGTCAACTGGTTCAGGAAATAAGCGTGTTAGTGAAAAAGATTATAAAGGGAAAGATGACGTAAGAGTTTTAGATTTAGATTTATCTGATGAAGAAATAAAAGGTTTTGTAGATCAAGCACAATTATTTGAAGGTACTGAAAGAAGTTCTATTCATAGTGATTTAAGAATGAACACAACTAAACTTCCTTTATCATTGGAGGATGAAAGCATATATAATTATGACTTTTTAGATTCTAATTGTGCTACTGGAGTATGTTTGGCTTTAGGTATGGATCCTAATTCACCAGAAAATAGTAGAGGGGGTGTTACTGATCCTAATTTTGTTATGGATAATATTTTAGAAAATTATAGTGATAAAATAGTTCCAGGAAGTGTAAAAGGAAAAAGGACAAGTAGATTTGAGGGGTTAACAAAATTAGTAAAAGAAGAAGCAAAAGTAGATCTTAATGCTAATACTGTTAATCTTCTTACAAATTATTTAGATGGTTTAGATAGAGATGAAATAAATGATGTAGTAGAAACAGTATTACAAAATCCTACAGCAATAAAAGCAATAAAAGATGAGGGTATTGGTAACATAACAGATCAAACATTAAAAGATCTTGATACAGTTATATCTGGCTTCCTTCCTTTTGGTGATGATCCTAGTGAACGCAGACAGGATAAAGCAGCAAAAAGATTACGTGAGTTAGGTTCTGATGCAAAAGAGATATATAGCAATATCCCAGATGGAACAATACCAGCTGCGTTACAAGGGTTAGTTTATGAAAGAGATAAGTGGGCACCTGTGCTTTTAGATATGGCTAAAGATAAAGCAAATAGATTTGCAATTCAAAAATTAGGTATAGATGTTCCTAATATAGACATCTCTATGGAAGGTATTAAAAATATACCAAATTACTGGAAAAACAAATTAGGTTTTAAAGAAGGTGGATCAGTAAGCTGGCAATGGAAAGGTAAAACTTATTCAGGTACACTTATTCCTAGCATGGAAAATGAAAAGAACAGATATGCTAGAACTGAGAACGGTAAAATTAAAACATTACCTAAAGCTCAAGATGGTAATTTTCCAAGTCCTAATTTAGATGAAAGAAAAATAATTCCAAAACCTGACTATTATTCATTTAAAGCCGCAATGGATAATAGTGGATTAGTAGAAGGAACTGAAGAGTATAAGGCAAGAGAAGATCTTGAATATGATAAACATAGACTTCAATTAAATCAAAGAAATTTAGATGCTGCAGCAAATTTTGCGGCAGACTGGATGTCAAGTCCAAAATATAAAGAAATGCTAATTAATTCTGGTGGAACTGGTTTTTTTAGTGATTCAACAGATGTAGCAGAAGGAAGAATAAATAATTTAAATCAAATACAAAAAGATGTAAAATATATAGAGGATGATACTAGACAATCATATACAAATGAAGAACTGTCTGGTGTAGGTGGTTATTCACGATCCAACACTGGTGAAATTTTTGTTAACCCTTATTCTGGTGCAAGTGATTATAGTACAATATATGACCATGAAATTTCACATAGTATTGATAGGCCTGAATATGATACTTTACTAGATAAATTTACTGCTGGACTTAATGATGTTTTTGATACAAATAGATTTGGTGTTAGATTTAAAACAAGATTGATACCAAGTAAGGATGTAGATCTTATTGAGAGCTTTGTGGATAAGGATATTCCATTAGAACGGTCTCCTGTTACATTTTGGAAAAAATATGGAGATACTCCAGAAGAAGGTACTAAAAATTATTTTGCTGAGCCTACAGAAGTAAGAGCAAGACTTAATGAAATCAGAAGACTATTAGATAAAAAAGGTGTGGATATATTTAATAATGAGATCACTCCTGATAATTATAAATCAATTCAAGACGAACAACCAGCAGAAAATCTTAGAAATGTTTTTTCTGATGAAGCTATTATAGAAATGCTTAATAAAATATCAGGGGATGATATGATTGATGATTCTACTTTAGGTCTAGCTCAAAATGGTGGTAGTACAAGTAATCTACATACTATTTATAAACATTATATAAATGGTAATTACAAAACAAAACAAGAAGAAATAGTTGGTCAAAAAGTATATGATAAACTTAATAGAGTTTACTATAGAGATGCTAAAGCTATGAATATGAGTCCTGCTAATTACATTATGACTTATGTTACAGGCAATTCTTAAACCTAAAAGATTAGTGATTCTCCCTAATTATTTGTATATTAATATTATAATATAATCATCATGCAATTAAACAAAAAAAGTTTAAAACAACAAGGAGGACAAATGATTCCAACGCAACCCGGTATGCAAAATAATCAGCAACCGGATCCTATGATTCAGAAAGTTACTATGATGATTAGTGAGTCAGTTAAACAAGGAAAAGATATAGTTGATGTAGTAACAGAACTTTCTACACAAGAAATAGATCAACAAGTTATAGCTCAAGCACTTATGATGGGTGGTATGGAAGAAGTCCAAGTACAACAGGTCTTTCAAGAAGTTGTTAAAAGAATGCAACCTGAACTTGCTACTCCTGCACAAGTAAATCAAAACCCTCAAGAGCTAGCAAGAAATGAATCAGTAGAAAGTGAAATGGATCCTGTTGATCTTAGTGTAGATGTAATAGATGAGTATGCTAAATCAGGCATAGAAATTAAAAAAGAAAATAGAGGTAAGTTTACTAAATGGGCTAAGGCACGTGGTATGGGTGTACAAGAAGCCGCTAGAAAGGTTTTAGCTAATAAAGAGAAGTATTCTACCGAAGTAGTAAAAATGGCTAATTTTGCACGTAATGCTGCTAAGTTTAAAAAACAAGAAGGTGGTATGGGAACAATTGCAGACCCAAACCCAACGTATAAGATTGATAAGAATTATAATTATGATGTTATAAATGCTAAGCCATTTTACATTAACCCAGTTGCATTTGAAGATGGAGATGTCAACTATGCTAATATTTTTAATACTCTACGTACTGGATATGAAGATATGTTTAGTGACAAAGATCTAAATAAAGATGGTGTTAAAGATGGAACATTCAGAGATTGGAAGGAAAAAAAAGACATAAATAGATTTAATAAATTTAAAAATGCAGAGTATTCAATAAAGAATATGGATGAATTTTTATCTGAAGACAATATGGCTGCAATGCAAAAGTATGTAGACTTACTACAGTCATCAGAAAATGCAAATGAAATTGCTTCTAATATTAATCTAGGTAATTTTAATGAGACAGTTACAGGTGGAGGGCTTGGCACTGAAAGAATGATTAGTAACTTACAAAAAGATTTTAAAGAATGGGCAGCTACTCAAAAAGGAAATTTAAGTGATGTAGGTAATGCAACAGTAGAAGCATTAAAAAAAATGTTTCCACAAAAACAAGATGGAGGTGATATGTTTCCACAACAAGAAAGTACAGAAATCTTTGATTTTAATGTACCTTTTCTAGATTACAGCACTTCTGTGCAAATGGTAGAAGATGAACAATTCAGACAAGAAAATCCAGAAGTAGGTCCAACACCAGCACAACAACAGAACCAAGCAACGTTAGATTCTTTAAATGAACAGAATCAACAAGGAATGCAAGAAAAGGCTCAAGCTGAAGCTCAAGCTGCTTTTGATGAAATTACACCACCAGAAATAAATGTAAATACTGGAGGAATAGAAGGAGCTTATAATAGATTTAGGGATAGTAACTTTATGAGAGGTTTTGAAGATGTAAGTGACGTAGCTGTTCAGTTAGCTCCAGAACTAACTAAGTTTGCTCAAAGAGATGATATTTTTGATGCACAGGTAGATAATAGAATGAGTGCAATAGCAGATGAAAGATTTAATACATACACACAACCATTTAATTACAAAGGTACTACTGATATTAACACAGGAAGAACTGGTGCTGACTCAGACTATGTAACTGGTTTATATATGAATTCAGTATCTGAATATGGTGGTGAGAAAGGAGAAGCAGCTTATCTAGCTAATAGAGATAAAGTTATAAAAAGAGAAATGGCTAAAGCCCAAGATGGTGGGAGTCTTACTAGTGAAAGTGTAAAAGATAGTGCAACAGCTCAAGCTTATTATGATTATATTAGAAACTTATATAATACAGAACAAACAAGAGTTAATGAAGTAAGGGATAATATACTAGGTACATCAGAATTTTTGGATAAAGCAGATGATAAGTTTTGGTTGAATCCAGTTAATGGAGGAATGTCTGATGAAGTTTCTAACTTATACAGAGACTTTCAACTAGCAACTACCCGAAAAGAAATGATGGATGCATATGAAAAGTTACCTCAAGACATAAAAGATGCATTACCAAAAACTAGAGCAGGTAGTGATACACCTTATAGTACACTTGGTACTACTGGTAGTAACGATGATGAATTATATTGTACTCCATATGGTTGTTTTGCATACCAACAAGCAGGAGCATATGATATGCCAACTTTAGGTGGTAATTATAGTTTAACTGAAAAGGCTTATGGCTCTAAGTTTCCTGGTGCAGGTACAATACCATTTGAGTTAATTAGTGATGATGAGGCAGAATTAGGTGATATGGTATCTATGTATAATTATGCACCAACTACATATAGAGGAAAGCATAGTAATAGAGAATCTTGGAGACCTCATCATACAGGTATTTATTCTGGTCCTGGAGAAGAAACAACTTCTGGTACTTATGATGAAGATGGTATGCCTGTGATGCAACCAACATTTAACGCATATCAAGCACATGATGGATTTAGATTAGATTTTGGAGAAAAGAATTTTAAAAGGGTAGATGGACCATATGATCAAAATGATCCAAATGCAATAAGAGGAGAAGATCCACAATTTTTAAGATATGTTGGACAACTACCTAAGATACAAACTCAGTTAGATGAAGCTAGGAATTTACTTAAGCAATACAATATTCCTGCAGCTTCTGTCATTCAGTCTAATCCAATACAATCAGTGTCTTCAGATGTTGAAGGATATCTGCCAAACTTTGTTTCAGGTTTAGATTTAGGACCAACTGGAACTAGAAGACAAGAGGGTGGTGAGACTGTTAATGTTGACTCAACAATATTAGCAAAATTAATTGCAGCGGGAGCTGATATAGAAATGTTATAATTATGGCAAAAATAAAACTAAAAGGTAAATTACCTAAAGGATTTAAATTAGTAAACGGTAAAGTTGTAGAAGACAAATTTATGCGTACTGGTGGTGATATGTATACTACTGGTGATCAAGCTGATTATGGTTTGGTTTCAGTTCCACAGGAATACTATGGAGAAACTAGTTTTAATAATACACGTGATGAGAACGTTAGATATAGTTTATCTAGTGTACCTAGAGAAAATGCAAACGTAGAAGCAGAACGTGGAGAAACAGTCCTAACAGATTTGTCAGGTGATGGTATGTTTGGTTTATATGATATAGGGGGTAAAAGACACTCTAAAGGTGGAACACCTATGTTTTTACCTGAGCAATCATTTATTTTCTCTGATACAGCAAAGATGAAATTTGATAAAGATGAGATGGCAGAGTTTGGCATTGAAAGTAAAAAGAAAAAAACACCTGCTGCAATTTCAAAGAAGTTTGATATTAATGATTTTTATGCTGAATTAGATTCTCAATATGCTGATGACATATCATCAAGAAGTGCAGAACTAATGTTAAAGAAAAACATGATGGATTTATCTAAATTAGGATTCATGCAAGAAAATAAAAAGAATTTTGAAGAAGGTGTACCTTTAATAGCACATCCTTTTTTATTAAGTGTAGGAGTAGACCCTTTAGAGTTTACAGCAAAAATAGAAAATATATCTCAACAACAAGCACAACAAAATACAATTGACGCTATGCCTCCAGGAGAACAAGAAAAACTTATGATGCTTCAAGCAATGTTACAACAAGCTGAAGCAATGCCAGTACAACCTCAACAGCCAAATCCTGCTGATCAAATGCAACTAGCACAGGCAGATATGAATATGATGCAAACAGCAGCATATGGAGGTCCAAAAGGAGAAGATGCATATTTAGCAAGAAGAGATGCTGCTATTAAAGCATCTATGAAGAAAAGACAACAAGGAGGTGTTCCTGGAGAACAGATACCAGGTATGCCAACTAAAGAGCAACTTGACCTACTAGTATATATGAATAACTATAGAAATAGTTTTATGGGTGACGGTTACAAACCAAGTCAAAGTGAGTTTGATGCTATGCCTCAAGAAACAAAAGAAATGTACGTTCAATCATTTCCAGGTAATTACAAAATATCAAGTGACACCCCTACAAGAGAAGAGTTAAATGCTATTACAAACAAAATGCAGATGGGTGGCATCCCTGGACAACAAATACCGGGTATGCCTACAAAATCACAGTTAGATGCTATTACAGGAGCTAATAGAATACCTTTTGTACCAAACACTCCACAATATAATTATCTATCTACATTACCTAGTCAATCAGTAGATTTTCAATTACCAAATTTTGATCAAAGCTCTACATTTAGTGAACCAGTTGTTACTAGATTATTTAAATCATTACAGCTAAGTGAGTTACCAGAACAATCAGAAAACTTTGAGTTACCAAATTTCAGAAAGAAAAAGATGCAAGACGGGGGTGAGAACACAGAAACCACAGACAATACTAGATCTATGTATGAGATTAATGGAAGGCCAGTAGGAAGAGCTGAATATATTGATTATGTTATTAGACAAGATTTGCATAGAAGTATAGATGGTACAATACCTAAGAAATTTTTAGATGACTTAACCAATGAAGAAAAACAAATGTATGGTAAAGCATTAACAGATATAGATAATTATGATATATTTAATAAACCAACATATCCAGAAGATTTATCTGTTTCTACAACTGAAATTATAGAATCAGATAATACTGAAGGCTCAGCAGATGTAGTATCTACTGTTGAAGAGACTGTTGATGAGAATATAGATAACTATAAGAATCCATTTCCAAAAGGTAGTGAAAACTATAATAAAATGGAAAAGTATAGAAGTGAAGGATACACCTTTAGTTTAACTTCTGACGGTAGACTTAGAGCATACAGACCATATCAAGGTAGATTTGATAAAAGTCACGAAAGAGTAAGAGAAGAAATAGAAGGTGAAGGAACTGGATCAACTGTTATATACTCAGATGATATAGAGTCACAAGGACAAATACTTGAAGGTTCTCCTATAGGTCAGTATAGATACGGTAGATATTCAAAAGGTTCAAGACCATTGAAACAGTTTAAAGCAGGTGAAGGTAGTTATGGTTCTAGTGTATTTATGACTAAAGAAGGTGAAGCTGACTTCATGGAAAGATGGGGAGATGTAGTATCTCAAATAGAAGGGTTTGATTATGACGCTGGTAGAGATAATAAGCAGTGGGGTGAGTTCCAAAAACTTGCAGAAAAAACAAGACAAGAAGAAGCTAGAAAATTAGCTACAGACGCTAATGGAGTATTTAATGAAGAGTTATATAATCAGTTATATGTACCCTACTTTAAAGAAAAGGGTAGTGAAGGTTATGTAAAAGGAGAAGGTTTTGATAGTAAATTTGGTTTCCATACATTTAATGCACCAAGATTAGATATAGATTTTGGTTCTGATGATGAACAATTTTTAGATATTCCAGATGATCCAATAGAACCAAACCCTATAGAAGAAGCTGATCCACCTGTTGATAGATTCTGGCAACAAGATTTAAATAATCTAAGAGCTTTAGGAATGATGGAGGATAATTTATATTTACCTTATGCTCCACAATTAGAAAGACCCGTTATAGATTATGTATTAGATGACCCAACACAAGCAATAAATGCAAACTTAGGTGCACAAAATACTATGGCTGAAGCTTTATCTACTTATGGACCACAACAGATTGCACGTAGTAATATACAAGGTAAAACAATGGCAGCTAATGCAAAAGCTATTAATTTAGTTAATCAGAATAATGTTAGAACAATGAATCAAGTAGGAATGATGCAGCCTCAGTTAGATTATAAATTTAATTTAGCACAAGCTGATATTGATCAGAATGCATATGATGGTACAGTAAAAGCACTACAAGATTCAGATAACTTTGATAATGCTTATATAAATAAAGCTGTTGAATTAATGAATACTGCTCAAACAAATAAAGCAAATACTGCTAATTTGAATAGTTTATATGATTATTATGGTATAAATCCAGATGAGTATGGAAGAATAGATTTTACTGACCAAGGTAAACAATTGTTTAAACAAAACAAGGAAGATGCTGATGAGGCATACTTTAGAAAAATTGCAGAGTATACAAGAAGAACTGGTGTACAACCTACAAAAGAAATAGAGAATAGAATATATCAGGATACTCACTCAGGTTTACCTAATATTGGAGGTACCACATATGGACAGCAAGAGTTACAATCAAGAGGTATACCAGGATATCCTGGCTCAAATGTCCAAGTAGATGAGGGTAAACATGGTATGGAGAAAAAAATTAAAAAATGGGTAATGCCATTTTATAGTGGAAAAATGGGAATGTAAACTTAAAGAGTTTATTTCATCCACTTTGTAAACTTAATAAATTAAAGTATTTTTGAACTATGGCAACATATATAAAAGGAGTAAATAGTTATTTACCAGACATACAACCTTTCACACCAGATTATAAATTTTTATCTGCTGTTTTGGATACTAGAACATCTAAATATGATGCTAATTTCCAAGCAGCAAATGATTTATATAATAAAGTAGTATATGCTGATCTATCAAGAGAAGACAATAAACAAAAAAGAGATCAGTTCTCAGAGACTATTGCACCTCAAATAGAAAAGATATCTGGTATGGATTTGTCTGTGCAACAAAATATTGATGCTGCCAAGAGTGTCTTTGCTCCCTTTTACCAAGATGATGAAATTGTAAAAGATGTTGTGTTTACTTCACAATATAGAAAAGAAATGAACTTTGCAAGACAGCTTGAACAGTCACCCATCAATGATCAAAGAGAAAGATATTGGCAAACAGGTGTGACAGCAATGCAATATCAAATGGATGATTTTATAAATGCATCTCCAGACAAGGCATTAAATATGAAATTACCTACTTATGTTGAAAATGCTAATTTGTTTGAACTAGCATCTGATATATTATCTGAAATGGATCCTCCACTAAAAGCAAAGATTGATCATTATGGTCAAAATGCTGATGGTTCAGTAAATACTGACTGGATCATAACAACACAAAATGGTGAGTTAGTAACAGGAGCAGCTTTACAAGTAATACAAAGTAGATTACTAGATGATCCACAAGTTATAAATGCATACCAAACAGATGCATATGTAAAAAGTAGAAATTTTGCTAAGGCAGGAATAGATGCTGGAAGGTTCAGTAGTGTTGAACAAGGACAAGCTGCGTGGGCTGATGAAACAATTGAGAGAATAAATAATATTAATGAGGCACTTATTGAAGAAGATACAAAGCTTTTAAAAACTCTAGAAGATGCTAATGTTAATTGGGATAATTGGATTGCAGCTAATGGAGTTATTCCTGGTTCTAATATGGATAAGCTATATAGAGAAAACATGTCTGCTGCTGAAGCAACACAAGCTGCATTAGATGCTAAACTAAAAATACGTACAACAGGAAGCACTCCTTCCAATACAGATCTAGGTAAACTTAATAGAGCTTATAATATGTTAATGAGCTATAATATAAGTGGTGATATGCAAAAGGCTGCTATTGAGTATGGTAACAGAGATAGAGAAGTTACAATGCGTATAAATCAACTTAAAGAAAATCAAAGAGAAAGAGATTTTAAAGTAGCATTAGAAAATTTACGTTCTAAAAATAAAAGAGCAGAAATAGCATTAGAAAAAATTGGAGAAACTACATCTACTGGATTAGATGTATTTGATAATACTATAGTATCAGGTGATGCACAGACTATACAAATGGATGTAGAAGTAGAAGATGGTATAGCAGAGTTTACTCCTGATAGTGATCTTGTTAAAAGTAATTTTATTCAAGAAGACAAAGCTTTACAAGCAAGTGAACAAAGACAACTAAGTCTTCTTAAAGAGTACTACCAAAAATTACATCCTAGAGGTAATGAGCCTGACGGAAATTATAGTATGATGATTGGAGGAGAAAAAGTAGTTGGAGATATAAATACAATATTCAATAAATTATCTTACAGAGAAACAGATAAGAATGGTACAGACTTAGGTTTTAAATATGCAGATGATATTTCTGCAAATTTTGATGCTTCATCATTAATTATAAAAGATTATAAAAATTCTATAACAGGTTCAAATGATCCAAATATAACTAAAGGTGTCAACTCAAAAAGTTTTAATAAGTTATACCAGAATTATTATGGATTAAACGGTGCAGTAATAGAGAAAAAAGCAGTAGTATCAAATGTAGCAGCATTAAGACAAGTATATAAAGATGCTTATACTATAACAGAAGAATTGGCTAAATCAGAAGGTGGTAATAATAATGTAAAGTTATTAATGAATGATGGTTTTGGTGGTATAATGAATAGTGATGGTAGTATAAAAACTAAACAAGAATACGTTGATGAAATGGCAGTAAAAGCTGCAAATCTTGAGATAACTAATAGTGATAGACATGGTTTTGAGGATAATTACGGTGGATCCTACTCTCAAGATGATGATGAGTATGCTGTAAATAGTTATTTGCATATAGATCAAAATCCAACCTATGGTGGTACTTTTACTAGTGCTAGTCCAACAACAGCGATTACTAGTAGTGTTGGTGGAGGTTCTTCTAGCAGACCTGAAAATGAGTTTATAAGAAATAAACAAGGTAAAGTAGTAAGATTAAATTATGGAGATTTTCTTACAGATGCATATATTGTATATGATGGATTAAAAGAGAAATTAAATCAAGGTATGACAGGACAGCTTACTAATCAAAATGGGAAAGCAATGGTGATACCTACTGCAAGTTATAATTCTATAGCAATGGGTAAAAATACTGAAACCTATGCAGATTTATTAAGTAATCCAATTTATACAGGAGTAATAATACCTAAGCCAGGTATGACATCTAATGAATCTATGATGTTGTTTCAACAGTTTGGAAATCAAATTGCACAAATGGATAGAGAAAATCCTGATCAGTATGGTTTATTTTTGGGAGACATGACAACTGCTGGTAAAAATGCTAATCAAGAAAGAGATATAGAAAAGTATTTAGAAAAAGATCCTCTTGCTTTAAAAATATATAATATTTATAAAAATGATCATACTTATTTTGCAAGGAACCCTAAAGCAAGTAACAGTTCAAAACTTGTTCCTAAAATAAATCTTTCATACCTTCCTGTTTATGGAGCACCAGGTGACCCTAATAAAGAGTTTGGTGGTTATCAAATTAGTTTAGGAAAAGAATGGTTGTCAACTAAGAAAGCTGGTGAAGATCCAGATAGTCAATATGGTGCATTGTCACAGGCAGATATAAATAGATTTATTAATAAATATGATGGAAAGTTATCTTTTGTTTTTCCTCAAGAGTTTGATCAAAATCCAAGAAGATCTGGTGCAACAATAGTATCTCAAGTAATGAATGATATAAATGCTGAGGGAGGTGATTATAAAGAATATGTTTTCCAAGGTGGTGACTATGAAGTTGGTAATGTAAGATTTAACAGAATTGCTAGTGGTGATGGTTATGACTATACTATGAATTATTATTTAAATACATATCAACCTGGTGGTACTTATTTAAAGTCTCCTTTGATAACTAAGGATATAGATATGTCAAATGGTTTAGGAGCTTTAGATTATGAATATAAAAGTATAAAAGCAGTTTTTGATGAATTAAGAGATTCAAACGCATTAGCTGAAGCAGCAGATGTAGCTACAAATAATGCAGCTTCCATAGCAAATGAAAGAACAAACCAATAGGTGTAACAATACATAAAAAATGGAAAAGAAAAATAATCCAACTCTTGAGACTACTATACAGAATAATCAAAGACAGGGAAGTGTAATACCTCCTAGTCAATTTATGTTTGTTCCTGTAGATAAACTATTTGAAACACCTGAAACTGATCAATTTATTAATACTGCTAACATAGCTGCTGTTCAGCAACTTGATGCATATGCACCATCTATTAATAAGTATGCTATAAATGCTTATGGTAATATGGCAAATCCAGATCCTACATTAGCTACAGATACATATGACCCTGTTAAACAACAAAATCCTGCACAAAAATGGATTGACAGAATTGACAGCACTCCAGCATATGATGCAGGTCCTGGACAGAACAGAGTAGATTCTACTTACTCTGGTATAAGAGCAGGAAACTTTATGAGATATTATGAGCATCCTAAGTTTGCAGATATTGGTTATACTCCTTATTCAAATATAGAAGCATCATATAATGCTAATTCAACTGTGTGGGATGACATGGCTAGAATGAGAGGTCAATTTGGTAGTCTTGTAGGAGCAGGTTTTAAAAGTGTATATAGATCTATGGGAGATATATTCACAGGAGACTTTTCTGCAGCAGATGTAGAATCTGCTAGAGAATTTGAAGATGCTATGGCTATTGGTAATTCTACTAGAGATGGTGCATTAGCATGGACTAATAACTTATTATTAAACAGTGGTTATACATTTGGTATAATTGGGTCCATTGCTGTTGAAGAACTAGCTTTAACATTAGGTGCTGCAGCGGCTGCATCAACTGGTGTTGGTGCTATACCAGCAGGAGGAGCTTGGGCTTTAGGTCAAGCTAATATTTTAAGAAAGCTTGGCAATGTGTTTACCGGTACTAAGTTATGGAAAGGTACTAGAAACATGATGAAAAGTCTTAATAATGTAGGTAATGCAAAAGATGTATATTATGGTACTCAAGGATTAGGAAGAGGAACAAATATGTTTTTGGATTTTATAGCTCCAGAAACTATGTATGCTATACGTAAACTTAAAACTGCAAAGAACGGAACCCAAAATGTATTTAATATGGGAAAAGGATCTTCATTATTTGGAGGATTCTATAGAGACATAAGAGCTCTAAACTACGCTCTTGCAGAAGGTAAGCTAGAAGGCGGAATGGTTTACAATAAATTAATTAATGAACTTTCTAGTATAACAGCTGCACAAAACTTTGGAGAAATCCAAGAAGGTGATATGGCCTCTATATCTGAAAAAGCAGCTAAAGGTGCATTTGCAACTACATTAGCTAATGTTCCTGTTATATACTTAAGTAACAAATTTGTATTAGGCAATGCACTGGGTGGATTTAATAGATCTATTGGTAGAATGTTTAATGATTCATATAGAGGAATAGGAAGAAGATTAATCAAAAGTAAACCAACTAGAAAAAAAGCAGGAGGCTTTAATGAAAGTCCATTTAGTGATGCTGGTAAAGGTTTTACAGGTTGGTTGAATAAAGTAAAAGCAGGTGGTATAAAAGGTAATGCAGGAATGGCTGCAGGTGCTACACTAAGATATTTTGCTGCTAATATTTCTGAAGGTATTCAAGAGGTTACACAAGAAGCAATATCTGCTGCAACTACAGGGTACTTTACTGCTGTAACTAGAGATCCAATGGCAGGAGGATTTGAGCTACAAAAAGAAATGGTCAACTCTGCTATAGGCTCACAATTTTCAGAAGAAGGGTTTGATGTTTTTATGTCTGGATTCTTAATGGGTGGAATAGTACAAGGACCACAAAAATTATTTTTTCAAGGTGTACCTGCTATATATCAAAGAATCAATGATCCTCAAGCATACAAAGATCTAAAACAAGCAGAAGAAGATATGATTAGTAAGTTGGTTGAGGTGCATAATACAGCATGGAACAATCAAATAAATGATCCTAACTCAATGTTTGACCCAACTAAGTTTAACTTCTTAATACAAAAGCAAATAAAAGATGGAATGAAGGAGGACATGTTTCAAGATGACATGTTTAATTTTAAAAATAAACAAGACTATGCTAAGTTTCAGCAGATTTATACTATAATGAATAACCAAAGTTCTTTCTATTTTCAAGAACAACTTAAAGATTTTCTGAATCTTTCTGATGAAGAACTTGCAGAAGCTTTTCCATCAACTAAAAAAGATATAAAAAACGGGAAGCTCAGACACAGGTTGCAAAAAATGATTGATCAAATTGGTGAGACACAAGATTTTTATAATGAAGCAAAGGACAGATATCAAAACCCGTATGATCCAAAATCAAAGAAACCAGGTACTAGAGAGTATATAAAAGAAACATTAGCCTACATGGGATATGAGCATGCAAGGTATTTATATTTATTTACACAAGATAGTTTTAGTGCAGCATTAAAAAGAGCTGACTCAATATTTACTAACTTGTCTCAAGAGCCTCTGTTTCAAAATATGGCAGCAAAAGATATTACCGTATTATTAGATCCTGCAAGCATTCAAAAAGAAATTAACTTGTTGCTTGCTGAAATAAACAATAGTGATATAAAGCAAGATGAAAATGGCAAACTTCAAAGAGATAACAAAGGTGTTCCTATTGGTGCTACCTCAGCAGCAAGAGCAGAAATAAAATCTAAGAATGAAAGAATGAAAAGGTTACAAGCTATCTATAATATTGTAACTGACCCGAAAAATGCTACTAGTACTAAAGGTGGCAGAAAGGGTGCTTTTGATAGACGTAAAATAGAGAAACTAAGAAAAGAGTTTTATAATTATATGAGATTTATGGCTAGTGAATCTTCTGACGGTTTTATAAATGAAGCCAAAGTAGAGAATGCTCTTAAGATGATAGTAGATTATATGGCTTTAAAAGGTTCTGCAAAGACATACTATAAGGCTATTGAATATTTACAGGATCCAACTAAATTTCAGGAAATTGTTGATAGAACATTTGAGTTTAATAAGCAAGCATACAGAAATATACAAAAGAACTTTAAGAGTGTTATTGAAAATTATGTAGGTGTTGTCAAAGCTAATGAGTTATTAAACCAGTTAGCAGCTTTAGGTATCTATGCTGATATAAACCAGACAAAAGTATTCTTACAGACAGGAGTTGTTGATGTACTTAAAACTTTTTATAATGCTGATGGATCTGTAACACCATTACAAGATGAAGTAACATGGAATCTAATACAAGAAAAACTAAAAGCTTATAGAAAACAAACAGAAACACAATCTACTAAGGCTGAAACTCAAGAAGAAAAGCAGGCTGCAAAAGTAGCAGATGAAAATAAAACAAAACAAGATGAAGTATTAGACAAAAGTGGAGTAGAAGTTATTGTTGAAAATGAAAATAATTCTCCTATGTTGGATGAATTATTAATGAAACAATATAAAAAATATGAAGCAGAGATGCTAGCTTCTATGAAACAAGGTAGTAAGAAATCAAAGATTGGTTTCCAAGAATGGAGAAACACAGAAGAAGGATTAAATTATAAAAACACCTTTAATGCTATAAAGAAGATTTGGGCTGATGAAACAAATGCATCTCCAGAAGATATACAATCAGAAGCAGGATTACAGGAATGGCTAAATAGTAGAGATGGGCGTGAGAATGATTTAGTAGGACAAGTATTAGCTATATCTAATTTATCTTATAATGATATTTTTGATACTGGTATAGAATATAATGAACCGGGTGAACAAGTAGCAGGTAAAGCTAATACAGAGATTTTAATATCTGGCTCTACTGTAAATGTTGTTAAAGTAACTGATCCAGATGTTGGTGCGTTTTATATGGTTACAGATAAAAAAGGTAATCCTATTAGCTCTACTCTTAGATCTTTAGTAGACCCTGAAAATAATAATCCAGAATCTACATACAAGACTAAGGCTGCAGCAAGAAAAGTGTTTGAACAACTAGAGGATGCTGCACCTGATTCTACATCATATTCAATTGGTGGGTTTACAGTTAATCAAGGTTCATCATTATTTGATAAAATTACAGGTGTAGAATATATAGTATTGAGTACTCCTAAAGCAGTTAGAGTTGGTTCAATCATTGTAGCACCTAAAAATAAGATAGATGAAACAGAAGAAGTATTAGCAGAAAATATAGAAAGAAAGTTTTTACAAAAACCTTTAGACCTAACTAAATATACAACTGATGTTAGTAGACTAACAGTAGAAGATTTATTAGGCTTTTATCCACATATTAATATAGATGAAAAAGATAACGCAGATTATGCCACAGGAAAGCAAAGACTGAAGTTAATCCTTTCTGTATTGACACCTGAGCAAATAAATAGTTTAGAGCTTGTAATTAAACTCAATGAAGATGCAGGTAAAAAAAGAAACAACTTTGTTATCCCAGGGAAAGAAGCTAACTCAAGTATTAAACAAGTAAGAGAAAAATATACAATAGGTCTACGCTTTATTGGTTCAAGTCCAGAAGATTTTCAAACTACAAAAGAAAAAATTAATAATGTTTTAGAAGGAGCAGGGATTAAACCAAGTGATCAGGCAGATGGTATTTTTGCATATTTACCAAACAATAGAAATATATATACAGATACTAAAGGTGTAGCATTACCTGATCAAGTTAATCTTACTTATGATCAGTTATTTAATCTGGTAGATTTAAGTGACTTTAAAGGGTTACCAAAGGAAGAAATAGTTAAATACTTTACGCAAGTATTTGGTATCAATTCTTTATTGACAGAATTTATAGATAGAACCTTTGAGGGGGATGTATTTACTCTTAATGCAAAGCAGTTACCTTATGGTATGAGTTTTAGTTTGCAAGGTGTTAAACTAGATATGCAGAAAGGTATACTCAACTCATTTGATACTCTACAGTATAATACTTCTGATAACTCCGGTGGATTAATAATCTATGATATACAAGGAGGGACTGTTGTACCAGTAACAAATAAGAAGACTACTGCAGAACAGAAAAAACTAAGAGAAGAAGTTAAAGCCGCATTAGAAAAGTCTGGACAATGGTCAGAGATGGTTGAACAAAGCAAAGGTAATTCTTCAGGTATTAGAGAAAATAGTGATAGATATAGAGCTGCAGTGCTTTTACCTAATGGTACTTATGTATTAGTTCCTTTAAAGGCTAGATCTTATACTCCTCAGCAAATGAATGATTTAGCAATAAGCTTAATAACAAAAGCTCAAGAGGTACAAAAAAATAATAAATATCCAAAACAATTCAATACAGATTTAGAGAATTCTTTATTTATTAGTTTTGCTCAAGGATATGATTTAGAGTTAAAAGTAGATAAGTTTGGTAAAGTTCAGTTGTTAAAATATAATAAGCTTACTAAAGAAAGAACATATTATGAATTAGATAAGGATGAAGTAAATAAAGTTGAAGAGGGTCTTACTCCTGCAAAGAAACTAAGTAACTTAATAGAAAAGTTTAATAATGATGAAGTTAATAAAGAAATAAAATTCAAAGGAAAAACTGTTGTATTAGGTACTAAAAACTTTAGAGAACACTTGCCTAAGAATACAGATGTAAATACTATTATAAATAATACAACAACACCTGTGGCTAATAATGTAATTGTGCCACAGAAGCTTATACTGAATGCAAGTAGTCAAAGTGTTTTACAAGCATTACAATTAACTCAAGTTATTAATAGTGTTGATACACAAACAGAAGGTGCACCAGAACAAGATGTATCAGTACCACGGGCTCCAGCATCAAGCACTGTTTTTGTAGAACTAGAAGAAATTTCTGATCAAGACTTTGCTGATTATAAAGATGAAGGATTTGCATCAGTACCTGTTGAATATATAAATAAGATAGTACAGAAAAGAGTTGCTGGAGAAGAACTTACAGAAAGAGAAACTGAACTTGAATCAGCTAGGATTACTGAAATAACCTTATTAGTTAATTCTAAACAGAAACAAGGAATAGATACTTCTGAAATAGAAAATCCAACTAATGAAGTAGCATCTTTATCAGATGTAATAATTGAACTAGATAAATTAAAAGAAGAACTTACACAAGGCGTGCCTTTTAAAGAAAAAGGTAAAGTCCTAAGAGAAAGTAAGAAATACCAAAACCTTTTAAAGCTTAGAAAAAAATTAGATAAAGGTGCTAATAAAGTTGTAAGAGATACTTCAGAACTCAAACCAGAAGATATTGAAGATATAAATACTTTTACTACATGGGCAGAAGGAGCATTACCTGATTTTATAACTACAGCTGATATAGAGACTTTAGGTAATAACCTGAAAGCAGGAGGGGTTAGAGTAGGTGCTTTTGTAATGGTGCTTAAAGAGATTGCAGGTGAACTAAAGATTAATGGTACAATATACACAGGAGCAAATTCTCCATTTAAATATCATGAGGCTTTTCACGGTGTGTTTAGAATGTTGTTAACTGATGAGCAAATAAACCAGTATATTGGTATAGCTAAAAAAGAAGTGAGAGCAAAACTTAGATCTGAAGGAAAGAGTTTAGAAATTGAACTTCAGAAATTTAAGAACTCTGCTGATACATATGCAAATATGACTAGAGCAGAATTAGAAAGAGAATATTACGAAGAGTACTTAGCAGATGAATTTGAAAAATTTAAAATGAATCCTAAGAGTACAAAGACTAATAGTATTATAAAGTCTTTCTTTAATAGAATAATGGAATGGATTAAATCTGTGTTAGGTGCTAAGACAGAACTTGCTTCTTTAGATAGTTTATTTGAATCTATAGATGCTGGTAAGTTTAAAGGAGCATCATTAGTTAGAAATCAATTCACTGCAGATATGCAAGTTGGCATTGCTTCTGAGGCAAATGCATTAGTACCATATGCTGAGATTACTCAAAATGGTGTAAAAGGAAACTTGTATTTAAGTAACAATATTGCCAATCCACTTATACATGGTATTGCTGCACATTATATTCAAGCTGAACGCAAGGCTGCATCAGAAGGACCATATAGTCCAGGAGAAGTAATGAATGAGGTATTAGATAACTTTAGAAATTTATATAATATTGAAAATCCAATTAATGCAGAAAGATCAGACATACAAAAACAAAGACTAACAGAAATAGGTTTAGCCTTTGATAGGTTTGAAGATGTTATTCAAGAACAAGTATTTGAATATTTGAATATTATTAATGGTCAATTAGTAGATGCTGTGTATAATGAAGAATACTTTTCAGATATAACAGGTATTAGATCTGCATCACAATTTGATACAGATGCTTCAAACATAGGAGGAATAAATAGTATACCTGGTTTCTTAAGAGCTTACTTAGCAACTACTACTGTAACAGAACAAGATTATTTTGGTAATACTATATTGGTAGAAGGTGAGCCATTAATAGTTCCTGTTAATTTTAATGAGGCATATAATGGTATTTTAAAATCAGTTAAGAATCTTACTGCTCCTATAGACATATTAAAAAGTTTATATTTATTTGGACAGTCTAATGTGAACTCTGGTGCAGTAATAGATAGAATATTATTAGATACTTTTGGAGAAATAAATCCACAAGCAATACTTGATGGGTCAGCATTGTCATTGCCAATTAAAGATCCTTTACTCTTACAACAAATTATAAAAGGTTTCTCAAACTTTAGAGTTGAGTATATATTTACTGAGATAGACCAACAAGGTAATAGCTTAGTTTATTCTGCTGCCCAACGTGATGATATTAATTCACAAATGGATAGATGGGCACAAGCGTTTTTATATAAACAAGAAAAACTTATATCTGATAAGAAAAGAAAAAATCAAGCTGTTGATGCAATACAAGATTTGTATGATGCTATATCATTGAATAGTGAAACAGAAACAGATGAGGTGTTAAGTAACAAAGCAAAAGAGCTATCTGAACAAATATATCAGTATATAGGTATTAGATTTAGTCCGCTTTATTTAAAATATAATTTTATTGCAGCTAAGTCTACTGATGCTTTGAAACCATCTCAGATTGCATTATTAAATTTAAATCCTAATGGACAAAGACTGATACTTGAAGATATAGAGCAAATGTCTAGACAAATTCAAAGAAATCAAGACATATTTGATACAGGTGAAATGGGCATGAATAGTAGACTTAGAGCTATGGCAGAAAGTAATGCTATGTTTGATGAGACAATAGGTGCTTCTGTATTTAGAAATGCTAATGGTGATTTGGTTTATGCACATCAAAATGGTACATATCATTTAACATCAATAGCAGAACTTAATGATCCAAATAACATACAAAGAAAACTTGAGGATCCTGCTTTAGAAAATAATTATTTATTAAATGATCCTGCGTTCTTAAAACTTTCTCTTACTAATAGACTAAAAGTTCTTAGAGTAGCAGGTCTTAAACAAAAAGATAGAATAACAGGAGAAGATATTTCAGGTAATGTATTAGGTACTGATACTTATGGTGACTTTAGTCCTAGACAGTTTTTATCAACTTTATTAAATAACTATACTGCAAACGTTAATACTAAAAGTGGTAAAGTTAGTACAGTAGAATACCTTGATGAAGAAGGTAATACTCAAGAGCGTGCTATTGCATCCGTGCTCATTAGAGTAATGGAAGCCTCTAATACAGGAGATCAAATTGACTTACCTGTAATTAAAGCTGTTGAGCTTGTTGGGAATGAAGTTAAACTTACTGAAGAAGCTGTAGACATTATAGTTAATAATATCAGAAATGAGTTTGCAAGGATTAACAGAGAATTTAACCCAGATACTGCAACCAAAGATAAAGTAGAAGGTTATAATACAGAAGGTGGTAGAGCATATACATTTTTCAATACAGGAGTTTTATTATCTGAAGAACTAAAAAATAAACTTATATCTATTGCTAAACTACAAGGTGAGCAAGGTAATACTATAACTCTTGATCAAGCATTAGAAAATGCAGCAGGAATGACAGGGTTAAGAAAGGTTGTTGTTGATAATCTTGAAAACCAAATTACAGAGTTTAAAGAGTTAATAGAATCAGAAAATGCATCAGACTTAATTTCTAAGAAGGTCAAGCAAGGTTTAGTAAGAGCTCAAGGATTTAGTACACCAGATTTGCAAAGATCTAATGAACTATTAAATCTTACAGATAACTTTGATTATAATCTAAAACAGATTTTTGTTAATGATTATATAAATACATTCAGTATAAATGAGATATTACTAGGAGATCAAGCAACATCATTAAAGGATCCTGTTGATAAGATAAAGAGAGCCAAAATGCAAAATGCATCTTATTATAATGCTTATAGTGCATTTCCATCACCTGATCAAGGGGTACTACACAGCGTAGAAAAAATATCATTAATAAGCTTTACTGAGCCACAAGGTGTATCTTCTTTCTCTAACGCTTCAGTTGATAAGGCAGATGCTCAAATGTATATGACTACTAAAGCGTTTAGATATTTATGGTTTGGTATGGGTCTTTTAAAACCTGAACAGGTTGAACTGCTTGATCATTTAGATGTAGGTCTTGAGCCAATAACTGGAAATAGAGTCTTTGGTTATGATAATAAAGCCGGTTTAGCTAAAGCACAAGCATTAATTAATTCTAAGAAATTAGTTTATGGAGATGGTAAAACATATCTAAAGATGTCTGCTTTTGTACTAACTAAAGATTATACTTCTGACTGGAATGCTGATAAAGGCGTTTGGGTTGCAAAACCTAACAGAGTAGAGTTACATAATCTTAGAGTTAAGATGGAAGCACAAGAGGCAAGAGAACAAACAATATCTATTGCTGCTCCTGTGTCTGCTGTGAAAATGGAAAAAAGGAATGTTGTTGATATATCTGAATTTAATAATGAAACAGAATTAAAATCTGAACAGTTCACTGATTTAGATGCAAGATACATGGGTCTTCAAGTTGTAAGTCCATCTAATAAAATGGACATAGTAGACATGTCTCAAATAAAAGAATTAGTTACTTCTGAACAAGATGACTCAGTCAAAGTTGAAGGATTAAAAAATCCTGATGGTACTACTATGACCATTGCGGATGTTAGAAAAGCATACAGTGATGCATTATCTAATAGAGTATTATTTAAATATAAGAATAGAAGAAACTTAGTCTTTGATTTTCAAACTGCAATGGATGAGTTTACTTTATCTAAAAAGGATAATGTTATTACTCCAAGGTTAGCAGCATTTTTAAGGTATGCAACAGCTGGTCTAAAAGCATCTCAAGCTTCATCTAATCTATTAGAATTTTTTGCTGATGATGCTGGTATATCTTACAATTTAAATAATGCTATTTCTGTAAGAAAAGCAGAATCATTATTTATGTCATACTTTAGTAGAGGTGTATTAGCAGAACGTGTTCCTGGTGTTACTGTAAATCTGGTATCTGATTATGGAAATAAAGTATATAGACGTGTGTATGAGTTTGATGAAAACGGTTTGCCATTAAGATCAGAAATAATAAGACAAAAGCAATGGGAAGCTATGTCCACTAAACCAGAAATATTTGAGTCAACAAATGATACTGACTCAAATAAACCACAAAGTTGGTTAGGTGTAGATCCAGGTAAAGACGGTGTAGTTATTTTAGACAGATTGAGATCTGGATTAATGGAGTATACTGATCCTAAAGACCCAGGAAGTTTGACTGGACAAAGATATACTGAGTTTATGATGCCAGCACATGACAAAGATGTTATGGAAATGATAGAAGATAAAGTTGATGTATCAATGCCAAGTGTTATATCTAAGTTTTTTGGTGTGAGAATACCTTCTCAGGATAAACACTCTTCTGTAAATATGAAATTAGTAGACTTTATGCCTGTCTATTATGGGTCTTCAGCAATGTTTGCTCAAGAACTAATAGAAACTTCTGGTGCTGATTTTGACATAGATAAAGTATTTGCATTGATGAAAGAGTACTATATTAAAGATGGTCAATTTGTAGAATATGGTAAAGAGGCTTCTTTAAATGAAGAGTATAATGCATATATTAATTATGTAAATGAAAAAGTTACCAAGCCCGGAACTATTTATTCTGAATCTTTAGAGCAATATAAAGACAATGCTGTAAAACCAGAACACCAACTTAGTGATGCTGAAGTAGATTTAGTAACTATTCCGGATGGTCCTGTTAGTGAAGAAAGTAGAAAAGCATTAATGATGTTAGGTTTACCTGTAACTAAAGCACAGTACGCAAAATATAAAGAAGATCATGGTTTTCCATATGAAGCTCCTTATAATAATGAAGTATTAGATTATAGATATGCTTTAGTAGGTAACAGAGGTATGACAGAATCAAGCACAGGAATACCTATAGCTTATTCTCCAGCAAATGACAATATTGTAAAAACTACATTAGATGTGTTAGCAGGAAACTCTCAGGTATTTAGAGATAGATTACAAGAAGATAATGTTGATGTAGATAATTTACTAGGAAAGACAAAAGCATTTAAATCTAATAAAGGTGCATCTATTGGTGCAGTGGTATTACCTAATTTATATTTGAGTTTATTAACTGAAAGTAAAAAGAAACTAGATTGGGACTTCTGGCTCAAAAGTAACAAGCTTGTAAATGGAGCCTTTGAATTAGATGGTATTAAGTATGATAGTTTTGCTGAGTCAACTGAAGTAGGTGGTCTCCAAAGAAAGCAGGATACACTTTCTGCTTTAATATCTATTGCAGTAGATAATGCTAAAGACCGTTATATATCTAAACTTGGTTTAAGTAAACCAGCAATGAGTGTAATGGCTAACATGATTGCATTAGGAGTGCCTTTAGAAGTAGCCACTTTATTTATTAATCTTCCAGTAATTCAAGATGCTTTTAATGCAAGAGTAGATTCAGGAATAAAGCTTACAACTTATGCAGAAAAGATATTAAAGTCAGACGAATATAAATTTATAAAATCTACTAAGTTAACTAAAGAGTTGATGTATGATTTTATTGATGGTAACCTAGTAGATAGTCAAGATGTTACAAAGTCTGCTTTAGAAGAACTAATTAAGATTTCTGGTTTGGTTGAAGTTACTAGTAAAATGGGTGCGATAACAAGCCTTACTAAAGGATTACCTAGTAGCATAGTAGAACTAAATAATTTAAAAAGAACAATTCAAGAACTTAAAACCCAGGGATTAATTTCAGTAAAAGATTTATATAATGATACATGGAGGGGTACATATGTAAATATAGTTAATCAGCTAACAGATGTTTTACTTCCTGAAGTCTTTATATCTTCTACAAAGCCTTTTGTAGGTATGTACACCAAACTCTTAGAGGGGATGGATATACCAGTAACTCCAGAGATAACTAAAATACAAAATGATATCTCATTGAATATTGTATCTTATTTGACACTGCAAGCTTATTTACATAATGCTTTACAAACAGATGGTCAACTAGCCGCAACATTATCTAATAGTTTTGTTTATCCTCAACCAGTAATAGATGGACAATCAGTTCAGTCTATTATTTCAGTTGTACAAGATTTACAAAAAAGAGAAAGTCTAGCAGATAATTTCTTTTTACAAAACTTTGTGCTTTTACTGTCTGCAGATAACTCAAATAATAAAACAGGAATGAATTTAGCACAAGCTAATACATTTAGAAATCTTTCATCTTCACAAAAAATAGATCTACAAACCAGCTTTGCTCAGTTATATAATACAATTGAAACACGCAAGTCTGCTGAAGCTATTATTAATTACATAATGGTTAAGGATGGTTTAGAATTAGGTTATGCAAGTTTATTAGAAGCAATTAGTCCGTATACCTTAAACACTTATTTGAATCAAGTAAACAATGTGCAAAAAGCTTTAAATGGAAAAACTACATTTGAGTCTGTTTTTGGTTTATCACAGAGTGACTTAGAAAAAACATTATTAGACAATTATTTGTTATCTACTTCTTCTCAAGAATATGTTAAAACAATATATCAAGGTGGTCCAGCACAGGAAAGAAGAAGCCTGCCAGAAGGATACTCATTTAAAGATGGAAATTTAGTATTTAATACAGAAGAAAATCAGGAAAAAAGTTTTGCTTTTGTAAGATTAGGTAATATAAATGAATTTGGAAATATAGATTACTTTTTATTTACACGTGATCTTGTATCTGCAGTTACAAAGGAAGTTGTATATAAAAGAGTTCAAGCTATGGGATCTAGGCAACAAACTCCTATTGGATTTATATTTGGAGATAGACCAACACTATCAGAAAATAATAATTTTATAGATAGAAAAAATGCTCAGAATTATTCTAAAGAAAATCAAATAGATGTACCCCTTGGAACAACAGATATAGCTTTTGATCCAGTTGAAGAAGCAATAAAAACTGAAAGCAGTATTGTTGAAGCTACAGAAAGGTCTGTAACAGTTCAAGCTGCTGGACCTGAATCTACACCTGTTAATATTGCTGATACACAAGAAATACAACAACAATTATTTGATAATCAAGAAGTTATGGATAATGATGAACGTGAGGCTCTTGTCCTTAAAGCTATGGAAGAAGAGTATATTCCATCTGATCCTGGTAATTTAGATAATATAGTTTATGAACAAATGGAGTTTCAGTTTGAAGAAGAAGTTGAAGAACAGTATCCTGATATAGCAAATGAGTATGATAGGTTATTAGAAAACAAAAATAATATTCCTATCTTGCAACAAGAGAAACTTTTCCCGTTAGACTCTATGATAGAACAATATGAAGAAATGAGAAAGATTAATGTGAACCTTACAGAAGAAGAGTTCAAAGAACATTTAAAATGTTTAGGATTAAATTAATAAATTAAGATATGGCTAGATGTCCAAATAAAAATACAGCAGAGTATAAAGTACTACAATCAGTTTATAAAACAGAGTTGCAGACTAATAATATTATAAATGCATGGCAAGATGCTAATAATGTAGATACTTTTCCTACAGTTGTAGAAGCGGCTGATTATTTAAGAAACAAAAGTTTAGCCTTTAATTTGAAAAAAAGAAGTTTTAAAGAAAGTCTGTTAAATAATTTACGTAGAGAAAGAATAATACATCAATACCAAAACAATTACTATATAAATAATTCTAATGCCAATACAAGAGAGTATGATGAATCCACTTTAAATACTAATAGAATAAGATTACAAAGATATTTGCAGATTAATAACATACCTGCTGATAGAGTATCATTAGAAAGAACTCCTAAAACATTTAGAGTAGTTGTAAATGAAAACTTATTTAGTGAAAAAGATATATTACCAGAGTCAAGATCATGGGATACACCAAGAGCTAGAGCCGTTGTAATGCACCTTAAAAGAATGTTTCCTCAAGTTAATATACAAATGCTGTCTGTATCAGAAGCGTCTGCTTTATTTGACTCAATGCCTGACTGGAAGAAAAAAAATACACCATTCAACAAAGTAAATTCATTTTATGTTGATGGAGTAGCTTACCTAATCAAAGGGAGAATAACAGATGAAATGGCTATAGAAGAAATGCTTCATCCTTTTATAGATGCCATAGCTGTAGATAATCCTGAGTTATTTGATAACTTGTTGATTGAATCAATAAGAACTTTTCCTGAACTTAGTCAAGAGATACAAGACTCTTACAATAGTGCAGAAAGATCCTTTTCACAAAAAGATAGAGACTTAGAAATTGTAACACAGGCATTGTCTAGACACTTTAATAAAGAGTATGAGAATGGACCATCACAAGGTTTTTTAAATAGAGTTAAAGAATTTTTACAATGGTTAGCAACTGTGATCAATAATCTTAATGAATACTTAACAGGAAGACCTATACTAGTTTCAGATATAAATGCTAACACATCTATGAGTGATATAGCAAAACTTCTAAATACAGAGGGTATACAATTTAAACTAGAGTCTAGAGTAGATGGAAGCATTAGATTTTCATTGACTCCAGAAAAACAAAAAGTTGTAGATAGTTTGAAACAACAAGCTGCAGGAAACAAAATACAACTAGCAGCTCTTGATAGATTATTTCATATGACTGCGGATCCAGAGACCTATGAACAAGATGCTTTAGTTGCTAATCTTAATGACCCAGAGCTAACTTCACCTATTATAACTTTTAATGAAAAGGATCACCAGTATAGAAATATTACTACAGGTAAAAAAATGACATCTGCTACTACAGCAATAAAAGGTACACTTGCAAACCAAGAAGAAATACAACTAAATTTAGATTTAGGTAATGATGTAGATACTCTATTAAATACAATAGCAAGTGATCAACCGTTCTCTAGTGCAGTATCTCAATTAACTTTACTTACTCAAGAACAAGCTGCTGAAGTATGGACCAGCCTGAGTGATGCATTAAAATATATTGCACCACCAGGTTCTATACTAATACCTCAAGTTATTTTATATGATACAGCATCAGAAATAGCTGGGACAGCTGATCTATTAATTCTAAAGAAGAATGGAGAGTTCATGGTTTTAGATTTAAAAACTTCTAAAAACTCATTAAGTAAGTTATCTAACTCACCAAAAAGTTTAGCAGAAAAAGCAAAAGGTAGAGGAAGAATAAAATTATATGATGAAGAATTTAATAACAGTTTAAAGGCAGATAGTCTATTAAAACAAAGAGGTGTATCAAAATTATCTACAAGAGCTCAACATAGTCTTCAGGTAAACATGTATAGAAGAATGCTTGAGAATATGGGGTTCAAGGTTGATAATGGCTCTTACGGAGCATCTACATTACACTTCACTGCAGATATATCAGGTAAAGGAAAAAATCAAAAGTTTAATGGTAAGATTGAATTTGACTCATGGCAACAACATGATTTAGATAATACAACAGAAGGTAACTTAAATAAATTAATTAAAGTAGATAACTCTATTGAACGTCAAAGACAAGCAGAGTTAAATAAGAATGAACCTGAAGCAGACTTTGAAGGTAAAGATGTTGAACAAGAAAATGATCCAGCAGGAGAAGAAGTAAACAGACTTGATAATCCTGAGACAGAAACTATTATTTCTGCACTTAGAGATTACCGTATTGGTATTATAGATAAACAAAAAGCTTTACAGATGATTAAGAGTAAAGTTTTTATGAAAGGTACTAAGAAAGAAAAATTAGAAGAGCTAGCATCTCAGGCAGCTTATATTACCTATGCACTTAGTGATGAGGTAGGATCTGCTGGTAGATCTACTATATATACAGGGCTACTACGTGATGCATTAAAACAAATCCAAGAGTTTACAGAATATATAGAAGATCCTAATAATGTACAAGACGTTGAATATATAACTGCTGTTCTAAACTTTAATAGATTTATAAAAACCTTTGAGGGTCTTTACAGTATTAAAGATGCAGGAGAGTTAAATAACTCTCAACTAAAGCTTATATCTAATATTCAAATTGAACTTAATAAACTTACTGGAGGATCTGCACTATTAAAAGGTGAGCCAGGACTTATTGATAATGCACTTATGAATTTTGTAAAAGAACAGATTAGAGCTAGATCTAACAGAGATTTTGGTGGTGAAAACAGTGTATTTACTGAAGAAGACTTAGAAGAGTTATTAGTTTATGCTCCTGATATTACTGATATGGACTATCAAACTAGAGATATGGCAACATCTCCCGATGTAATATTAGCTATAATGGACAAGATATATAAAGCAGCTATGCAAAAGATGCTTGATAAAATATCTGTTCAAAAGGATATGGTACTTCAAGCTGCTGATAAATTAATTAAGTTATCTGCAGAAACTGATCCTCAGAAGATATATAATTTTATGGCTAAGGATGATGGTACATATGTAGAAAAAATAGGACCAAACTATAAAAATAAACAACATGAGTTAAGACAAAATACTTTTGATAGTGATGGTAAACCACGTTTATATTATGACATACCTAATACATTTAAGGCTAAGCCAGAGGAATTAGAACATAATAAACAACTTGCAGAAGACAAAGCAGCTTTAGGTAACTTTTTTAAGGCTGAACAAGTTGATGATGCTGGGAATATAATAGATGGTGATATCCACAGATATACTCAAGAGTTTAAAGATGCTAGAGATATTCATGAATATGCAATTGTAAATACTGAGATAGGATTTATAAAGTGGAAAAAAAGAGCCACTGTTTCTGAAGCAGAGTACATCCAATATAAAGCTAAGTACTTTATGCCTAATGAAGAAAAGCTTAGACCAGTATATTTTAAGGGTCAACCTACCGGTGCTACAGTATTTAATGAGGGTAGCAATGCTTTTCCAAAAACAGAGTATAGAGAGATAAAAGATGATGCACTAATAGATGGTGAAAGTGTTTTAAGTCCGGAGTATCTTAAGATTATGAATCCTACAGATGCACTAGGACAAGCACAAAAAGAATATTATGAGATGTGGACTGCAGTTTATAAACAGCAATTGGAAAAGCTTCCTCCTGGACATATAACTAATATGCTTGGTAGACTTCCTGTAGTTCAACAAAAAATGTTAGCTGAAGTAAAAGGCAAAAAGAACTTTATAGCTAGAAAGTGGGCAGAAACCGTTGAAAATGTTTCTATGTTTACTCAAGGTACATCTCAGCAAAAGGGTGTTACTACTGATGAGCTTGGTAATGTGGTAAGCACTTTACCAATTTACTTTACTGGTAATGCAAGAGTTGAAGGAGAACTAGAAAAGCTTGAAGCAGAAAGAACAGAATTAAAAAGTAAAAGGAAGAAAAATAAAATTAGAGCACGTGAGTATGATATAGAATTAAAAAAACTTAATGGTAAGATAGCAAGGCTAAGAGCTACTCCAACTGTAGGTCAGATTAGTAAAGACCTTACTGATAGTCTTTTAAAGTTTATTGCAATGGCTCAAAACTATGAGACAATGAGTACTGTAGAAGACACATTAAATTCTATGGTAAAGGTACTAGAACAAAGAGAATATGGTTCACCTGAAACAGATATAGAATCTTTCAGTGTGGTAGAAGGTGCTGTTAAAAAGGTTGGACAAAAAATAAGTAGTAACAAGTTAGAAGCAAATGCTGTTAGACGAGCTAAGAAGTGGATGTCTATGACCTTTTATGATAACCACAAAATATCCAAAGGAATGTTTGATAAAATAGCAGATAAGCTAATTCAAGTTTCTTCTCTTACTTATGTTGCCTTTAACCCGTTTGGTAACTTTAACAACTATGTTATTGGTAGAGTGAACAATAATATAGAAATGCTTGGTCAAAGATTCTTTAATAGATCATCATATCTAAGAGCTGTAAAAGTTTTTAATCAAAGAGCTATTCCTGATATTGTTTCTAGAACTAGTTATTATATGAAAGATTTAGGTTATGTTGCTACTTTTGGTGCAGCTAAAGGTGTTGGTAAAGTTGATTATGATCCTGAGAAACCTAATAGTAAATATGAAGCTTTTGTAGATATGTTTAGAATGATGGATAAAATGACAGACATACGTGAACAGGGAGCAGATACTACTACAGGTCAAAGTTGGTTTGCTAAAGCAGCTGAGTGGGGATATGTTCTTCAGGATGCAGCAGAATACAACGTACAAACTAAAGTAGGTATGGCTATGTTGATGGATACTACAATGAAAAATAGTACAACAGGTGAGACACTATCTTTATATGATGCGTTTGCCTATAATCCTAAAACACATAAGAATGAACTTAAAGAAGGATTTGATACTGTAGTAGAAAAAGGCGGTAGAGAGGTTGCTTATACTGATGAATATAGATATGACTTAAGAAATAAAATAAGAGAGGTTAATAAACAAATTCATGGTAACTATGCCAAAGAAGACAGAATGGTTATTCAAAGTACAACACTAGGTAACTTAGCAGCACAGTTTCATAAATGGGTTATGCCAGCATTTAGAGCAAGATATCAAAGAGAATACTTTGATGAGAACCTTGGATGGATGGAAGGTAGATATATATCAGCTTTGAAGTTTATAAACTATGTTTTAAAAACAGCAGCAACAGGTAACTTGCAGTTTAATACTTACAAAGAAGGATTTTTAAAAGATCATGATTGGACTGGTGAAGGAGGTAATATTGATCAGAGGGCAGAGAATAAACTATTTGGTTTCTACAGAACTGCAGGGGAAATAGGAATTATGATATCAGTATTTTTACTTAGTGAGTTGATGCAAGTAATGTTAGCTGGTGATGATGATGACTCAGAGCTAACAAAAAGATTTAAAAATATTGCTAAATATCAAGCAGATAGAACATATAAAGAATTAGTATTATTTACACCACATCCTTCTGGATTAAAACAACAGTATCAAATGTTTAAGTCCCCTATAGCAGCTACAAGAACATTAGGAGAACTAGGTGAGGCTTTATCTTTATCTTTTAGAACTCCAATAGCTTATATATACTATAGTGATAAAGAATTTAGAGAGAACTCTGAGTATGTATATCAAAATAAACCTAGAAAAGGACAACTGAAACTTGCTAAAAATTGGAAAGACGTTGTTCCTATTTGGTATACATTCCAAAAATGGGATAGCTATCTTAAAAATAGTGACTTCTTTATTAAATAATTTAGTAAAAAATTCTTATATTATTAGTATACAAACCAATGCACAGCTTATTAATATAATACATTTAAAATATGAGAAAATATTTTTTAGTGTTGGTATGTATGCTCTCTTACACTACATTACTAGCACAAGATTCTATTAAAGAACGTAGTTTTGTAAAGGATTTAGTTTCTGATTTTCTTCAGTATGGTACTGTATATGGTGCCGGTGATGTAAAAAATTCTATAGAAGCAAGACAACAAACTTATTTTGTAAGAACAAACCCAGATGGTGGCTTATATTCTATTCCAGATGTAGTAGATAATACAGAAGTATTTCCCTTTGACTATAGATATGGATTTGGTATTAGAAAGCTAGCAAGATTTGATTATGAAAGAAAGCCAAGAAACTGGTATGATGGCACAGAACAACAACTTGCTTTTACTGCACCTTCTTCTGCACTACAAGGATTAGAATATCAATTCCATTTTGAAAAAGAAAGATGGAGAGGAGAAGACTTTAAGAACCATAGATTCTTTTTAAAACATAGTGGAAAGTATCATATAGTAAAAGTTGAGTCAAGAGAAGTAGGAAAGATAAATCTTGATTATCAGTCAGCAGAGTTAAGAGCTAGGTTACCTCTAGGTGAAAAGTTTAGTATATCAGCTGGAGCAATCTACCGTACTCATGACCGTGCTTATGGATATAACCCAATTGAAATATGGCTAAATGAAACACAAGTTATAAACGGTGAAGAGTATCCTGTAAACTATTGGTATGAGCTAGGATTTGAATATGGATATGATGATATATATTATACTTCAGAAGATGAGTTTGGAAATCAAACAAGTGACTGGTATTGGGTAGATCCTCAAGGAAATAGAGTAGCTGATACAGACTTAGAGTTTAGAGAAACAGTATTTACTGATCTTATGAACCGTTATAATAATGAGCAATGGGATATGCTTGACCCTTTTGGTGAGATTGCACCAATTGTAGGAATGGATTTTTATCATTATGAAAGCAAATTTTGGGTTCATGCATATGCAAACTATATATTACCTTACCATAGATATATTAAAGGAGATGAAGAAGTGTCTTATCTAAATAGAAATAACTGGGGTAAAGGTGGATTAAGAGAAGACGCTGATCTAGAACAGTGGGATGATTATTCTGCTGGTCTTAGTTTAGGTTGGAAGCTTAGTAAAAACTTTGGAGTATTTGTTGAAGGAGAGTATTCTAAAATGTGGGATAGTGAATTATTCCTTACATCATTCGGATTAAATTTCAGTTTTAAATAAAATAAAATGGCACAGAAAATAGGAGAAGAGACTCAAGTAACGTTAGACTTAAAAACAATAGGTATGATTGTAGGATTTACTATCACATTAGCAACAATGTGGTTTACACTCCAAGCAGATATAGCTCATGCAATGGAAATGCCCAAGCCAGTTATAGACAGGGTTGAGTATGATCTAAAAGATGAACTAGTAAGACAAACAATTATGGATACCCAAGAGGATGTAGAGATGCTCCTTGAGAAGTTTGAGAAAATGGAAGAGAGGATCTATGATTTAACTAAAAAATAAACTATGAAAAGAGCAGTATTATGTTTCTTTTTTTTACTGTTTAGTACTACAGTTAATGGACAAGATTGGTTAACGGATAAAGATTTTGAAAAGTCTATAGTAGGTAACTCAGCATTTGACGATTTAGATGTTTTAGTTGTAGTAGAGTTTTGGGCAGAATTTAATGACGATAACTCTTTTAAGGACTGGGGAAAACTAACAGGTGTAAAATACTATAGGGCAGATATATCAGAGAACCTAAAAGCAAAGAAAAAGTATAGAGTACGAATGGCTCCTACAATCATTGTATTTGATAAGGATGGGTTTAAGTATGCTGCATTCAAAGCAGGGCTTGATCTTGTTTGTCCAGTAACATTAGAAGAGTTACAGCTTTCTATTGATGACTGCAAAAGAGAATCACAATTTTAAAACCACAAACCAATGGGAAATATTTTACAAGATATGATGGGATTACTTTCTAGAAAGAAAGTAGCAAAGAAAGCAGATCCAAACAACTATATAATTTTAGGAAGAATACAAGGGCCAGAAGGTATTTATGCATATGATCCTAAGATGGAGAATAGACTTATTACTTTTGAAGAATTTAGAACTTCATTAAACTCTGGTACAACAAACTTTGTTCCTCTATGGTCAGACGGCCCAAAAGGAACTTTAGCAGATAGTAAGTTAGAGCAATCTCCACAGTTATCTAGCGGTTTGTATCAAATGAGAGTTAACGATTGTGATAGATTTATTATAAATAAACCTAGTAGTGTAACTTCAGGTGATCCTGAATATTTGATACAACAAGATAAAGTTTCCAAAGTTTCTATTGGATGGGATGATGACGGTGGTGGTTTTGGTTTTATATATAACTGGGCTGGGTTAGGTTTAAAGCTTGGAGCTGCTGGAAATAATCCAATGCTTGAGATTAAGACTACTTCAGGAGCAGAAGAAATAGATTTGCATAAATCTGTAAAGTTTGTAGATTATGGATCTGGTAGCAAAACTGGTACACCTACATTTAATTTATCTGTTAATAGTACTGGTAATATCATTGAGACAAATCCAATTCAATATTCACCAGCTTCAGGAACTTTTATGCAAGGAGCAAATCCAGCAACAACTCAAGTAGGTGTTACAGCTTTTGGTATAGGGGCTGGAGCAAGCTTAGGACCAACAGGTGGTGGAGTACCAGGAGATAGTGGTAATACAGCTTTTGGGTTTAATGCTTTAAATTTAGAAAATAATGAAGTTCAATGTACAGCTGTAGGTTATAAAGCATTAGCCAAACAAAATGTATCTGCAATGTTTGCGGTACCATCAAACACTGCTATAGGTTTTGAAGCTGGTATGGAATGTACATTAAGTTTAGCTGATACATTTGTAGGTGCAGAAATTAAAAGTGTAAATGCAGGCCAAAGTACTAATAATGTTGGTGTTGGTAGATCTTGTTTAAAAAACTTACAAGATGGTAGTTTTAATATAGCTTTAGGTGCTTATGCATTAGAAGGACTTATCTCAGCTAATCAAAACATAGCAATTGGTTGGAAAGCAAATGATGGAGCCACTACAGGTAATAACAACATAGTTATAGGTGATCAAGCTGAACCTAGTACTTTAACTATAAGTAATGAAATTACATTAGGAAATTCTAATACAGCTGCTTTAAGATGTCAAGTAACAAGCATAACAGCTTTATCAGATAAGCGTGATAAAAAAGATATTAAAGATTCTGTATATGGATTAGACTTTATAGATAATTTAAAACCAGTAACGTTTGAGTGGGATAGAAGAGATGGTGCTAAAAAAGGTTTAAAAGATGTAGGTTTTGTAGCTCAAGACTTACAAGAAGTTGATGATGAATATACAAGATTAGTTTACGAAACTAATCCAGAAAAACTAGAAGCTACATATGGTAGATTAATACCTGTTTTAGTAAAAGCAATACAAGATTTATCAGCTAAAGTAAAAGCATTAGAAAACTCATAAATTATCCTTCACAGCTTGCACACTCTAATATGTTTCTAGCAAAGTCTTGAGCAGAACTTATACTAAACTGATAGTATAGTGTTTTTACTCCTTCTTCATGTGCATATAAATAAAGCTTATTAATATCTTTAGCTGATACAGACGGGTCAATCATTAAGTTTAATGACTGTGACTGATCAATATACTTTTGTCTTTGTGCTGCCTGTAGTACTAGCTCTTTAGGACTTATTTCAATGAATGATTTAAATACTGCTTTTGTTGGGAAGTTTAAATGTTGCACAGATCCATCTTTCTTTAATATACTATCCCATGTCTTTTTATTATTAAGACCATACTTTTCTAACTCTTCTACTAAGAATGGGTTCTTATACACCGTCTTAGACTTAGCAAGATCCTTGATAAAGTAATTAGATTTTATTGGCTCAATACCCATAGATACAGCACCGTGGATAAATGAACTTGATTTAGTAGGAGCAATAGCCATAAGAGTTGTGTTTGCATAGCCTTCTCGTAGAGATCTATATCCCCTGTGTTCATGTAACCATCTTGATGCTTCATCTGATACTTCTTTTAAATGTTTAAATATATGATTGTTTAGTTGTTTAGCAGCTAATGATTCAAACTCTATTAGCTTTGACTGAAACAAACTGTGATAACCCAACACACCTAAACCAATAGCTCTATGTTTGCTAGCAAAGTTATATGCTCTTTTAAGACCAGCCTTTACTTCTGCTTTCTTAATGAACTCATCCATAACAGCATTCAAAAAGAATACATATGTTTCTATTGCATCAGTCTTTATTATCTCATCCCAGTGTAGTAAGTTAATAGAACCTAGACAACATACAAAAGAGTTATATGTGTCTGTTGGTAGTTGGATTTCTGAACATAAGTTTGATGCTGTGATTTCCATTCCTATCTCATTGTAAGGAGTGTTCTTATTAGAATTATCTTTGAACATTATATAAGGATATCCAAACTCAGATCTTCTTTGAATTACTTTGGCCCATATCTTACGCTTATCTTTACTGCCTGCTTTCATAGACCTCAACCAAGCATCAGAAACTGTAATACCATACTGTAAGTTTTGTATTGGATTTCCCTCAGTACCTATATCTAAGAACTCATCTATGTCTGGATGCTCTAATGGTAGATATGCTGCACAGGCTCCACGCCTTGCTTCAGATTGTTTACATACATCTACAACTGTATCATATATTCTAGCATAGTGTACTGGTCCATCAGCTAAGCCTCCTGTAGATATCTTTGATCCTCTAGGTCTTATATTTCCTAAAAAGCAACTTGTACCTCCACCATATTTTGACATCATTCCAATCTCACGTCCTGCATTAAGTATGCTATTTAAGTTATCATCTATATTAGATCCGTAACAACTAATAGGCAAACCTTTTGGTTTACCAAAGTTTATCCATACAGGAGTAGATAGTGAATAAAATCCTCTAGACATATAGTTCTCAAACTTTTCAGCAAAGCCAGGCATATGAAGATATTTCTCTGCTGTATTGGCTATGTCTTTTATTCTTTGTTCTGGTGATTCTGTTATATAACCTCTAGATAAAAAGGTTCTGCTATTTTCATTTAGCCAGTAGTATTTTTTATATTCCATAATTAAAACAAGTCATCTTCAGTTATGCTTTTACTCTTCTTATTATAGTCAACACTTTTCTTGTAGAAAAAGTCTCCTTCTTTTGTTGCAGTAACCTCAATGTCAAACCATTCTGTAGACTCTAACAGATCCAAATCTACAATAAATAAAGTTGGCATCCCAATTTTTTCAAGTGAATTATTAAATCTATTCTTGATAAAATTCTTTATAGTTTCTTTTGGTAGGAAATCTAGTTCTCCTTTTTCAAATATCCAGTCTAATATACAACACTCTGCTTTATATGCTTTATTACATGCTGAATGTATTAGATCTTCAAAATCTTTGTCAAACCATTCTGGGTTCTCTTCTTTAATAATATTGATTAACTCTGCTCCAAAGTTACCATGTATTTCTTCTTCTTTGCTTGTTGCTTCTACAACATTAGATATACCTTTTAGTACATTCTTTTCTTTATTAAAGCTCATCATAATTAAGAACTGGCTAAACAAACTAACATGCTCTATAAATAAAGAGAACAGTAAGACAGACTTAGTATACATTTTGTTGTCTTTAGATCTTGTACCATCTAAGTATTTTTTTAAATATTTAAGTCTTCCTTTTATTGCTGGTACCTCAACAACATTTTTAAATTCTTCTTCTAAACCTAAGATTCTCAGTAGTCTAGCATAAGCATCTTTATGTCTTACTTCTGACTCTGCAAATGTCATTCCTACATCTCCTATCTCTGTAATGGACATACGTTTATATATGTCAGCCCAGAAAGTTTTAACATTAACTTCTATCTGTGCAATAGCTAACATAGTCTTTTTTATAACATCTCTTTCTCTAGGATTGATAGTCACTTTAAAGTCCTGTATATCTTCAGTAAAATTAAATTCTGTATCAATCCAATAGGAATGTCTAATGGCATCTTTGTATGCTAATAATTGTGGGTATTCATAGGGTAGAATGTTGAGTCTAGGTTTAAAGATGTCTTTCATATTAAGGATGTTTATTTGTTATAGATAAAATAGCTGCACTCCTGCTAGTGAGCAGTGCAGCTGTCAAGTAATTATAATGTATGAAAAATTAATATATTTTCATACAGTTTATGGTTAAAAATATAAAACCAAATTGTATTCCTTTCATATCATGTAAAACTCCATCTTCATTTAAGTCTACTTGACAATCTACAGTATGTATTCCAAGTAAAGTTTCTTTAGGGAGTAAATCTATACTAAATGTATATGAATTAGATTTATTTGCGGTTTCTTCCATGTTGATTTAATTTATTTTAGTGAATTTATTTTTGTATATTATAGATACAAGGCTAACAAAGATAGCACATATATAACAGATTCTGTTGCTAAAGTGAGACAAAATTTGTATATTATTTATATAAAGAGTAAAACAATTTATTATGTTTAAGAAAATTATAAATGTATTATGGACTTATAGCCCACAAGATTATTGGGTGAAGTTATGGTCTAAGACAGAAGTAGATGAAAAAGTTGTTGCAGCTATGAAAAAAAGTTTAGAACATTACCAACTAACTAAAGCTGAACTAGCGGATGTTGCTAGAGCAATAAAAGAAGTAGGTAATCAGCTTGGAGATGTACCAGGTGCAATAACAGGAAAGAAGCGTAAAGGAAGAAAGCCTAAGAAGTAATGGCACGGATTCTCCCTTCAAATTATGAAAAACCTAGAAGAAGAAAAAGACCTGGGATTCATGCAAAGACAAAACACTCAAGTGTGATGTCAAGTAAAAATTATAAAAAACTCTATAGAGGACAAGGAAGATGAGAAATATTTGTGTGTTTATAAAATGGATAACCTTTGGATACGTTTGCTTAGGCTGGTGTAAAGAAGGAGTATGTAAAAAAAAAGATTGTAAAAAGTAAAAGATATGGCAAAGAAGAAGTTAAAAGAAATATCTGGTGCATTAAAGAAAGCATCTAAAATGCATGGGGCTCAAGCAGCCGCAATAGATGATATGCTTAAAGAAGGATCAATGGATGTATCTGGTAAGATGCTTGGTGGTGAACTAGACCTATCAGATGTATCTCTTAACTCTTTAATAAATAAGATGCAAAAAGGTGGCAATGCTTTAAGGAATGCAAAAAAAGCAGATGGTACTGAAACAAAACAACCATACAAGATAGGGGGATGGACATCTTCTTATAAGAAAAAGAATAAGAAGAAGAAAAAATGAACATTTTAACTGATGTATTAAGTTTAATAAGGAGATCTGTTTTTGCTAAGAAGGCTGAGTTAGACGATGTATTGATTTTAGGGGTGAATGAAAAGCCTGATATGACAGGTGTAGCATCTCCTATACCATACAAAAGTGTAAAGGTGATAAAGGTGAGAGATTTTAAGGTTGCTGCAGAACATTGTGCACACGCAAATTCTCCAGCTAATCCAGCTGCTGGCACAGGTCAAGTATATCAGAAGACAGAATCTGATGATGTTGAAGAAACATGTACTGTTTATTTTAGATCACTAAAGTCTCTGAGCAGCAACCTTACTCTTGCTAATTCATCAGATGATGATTATGTAGAGATAACAACAAGTGGTGAACCAAATACTGCAGCAAATGTAGGTGGTGGATCACAAATTTTTAAAGATAAAGTAGGGGAGACCCTTAATTTTAGAAGTATTGTGCAAGGTACAAATGTTACTGTGTCACAAAGTGCAAATGAAATAACAATAAATTCCACAGGTGGAAGGCCGTATACAAGCTACACTGCTTTGTTAAATCAATCTGGAACCGGTGCACCAGTTGCAACAGTATTAGAAAATACAACAGGTAATAATATTACTTGGACACGTGTAACTACAGGAGTGTATAGAGGTACTTGGGACACAGCTTTAGCTGATATGGATAAAGTATTTTTTGCACCTGCACTAGGTAATTTAAAAAATCAAACAGTAGTGGTTAATATGTTTGGTGCTACTACTGCAAGCTTTCAGTTAAGCACCCAGGAAAATGGTAGTCTTGGTGACAGTGAATTAATAAGAACAGGAGTAGAAATAAGAATATATCCTTAAGTTATGAGTAGAGAAAAATTAAAAGAAGAAGTATTAGCAAAGATTGAGATTGATAAAATTGTAGCTCAAAGTACAGCTAAAGAAATAGCATCTAAACATTTAGGTAAACATGCTATAAATTATATCACAGTATTAGTAGTAATAGGTGTAGTAAGTTCTACAGCTTTAGAAGGTGGAGCACTAACAGCAGTTATTGGTTTGGTATCTACAGCAGCAATGGCATTGATAGGTATATTACAACATATAGTTGGAGCAAAAGAAAAAGAAGAAAAACCTGAATTAGAAATAATTAAGAGCTTGATTAAAGAGTTGTCTGATAAAGAAGATGATCCAATGCAGGTAGATGTTACTGACACAGATGTTACAGTAACTAAAGGTGAAAGTAAAGTAACTGCAAGTAAGAAAAAATAATTATGAGCAAAGGAAAGAAAAAATTCAAAGACACCAGAGTGGGAAAATTTCTTGTTGAGAAAGTTCCTAGTCTGTTAGGCGTAGCTGGAGACTTACTTCCAGATGCAGGTGTACTTGGTATGGTTAAATCTCTTATAGAGAAGGAAGACCCTGCTGTGTTACCGCCAGAAGATAAAGAAAAAGCATTAAAGCTTTTAGAGATGGATATGGTTGAGATGCAAGAAGTCAGCAAAAGATGGCAGGCGGATATGCAATCTGATTCATATCTAAGTAAGAACACAAGACCTTTAACATTAATATTTTTAACTGTTTCATTAGTTATATTTATTTTGTTAGATGGTTTTGACATAGAGTTTGGTATTGATGCTGGCTGGGTAGATTTACTCAAGTCACTTCTCATTACCGTTTATGTAGCCTACTTTGGAAGCAGAGGGGCAGAAAAATTTAAGTCAATTAGTAATAACAAATAAAAAATAGAAATCATGCCAAGTAAATCAGGTTATAAAGCAAGTAAAAGTTTAGATAAACTTTTGAAAAAACAAAAGGGTGGTAAAATGTACGCAAGAATGGGTATGACTACCGGAGATGGAGACCCATTTGTCTCTCCAGAAAGAATGAATAAACAAAGAAAATTTGCAGACATGGGAGGTCTCATGGGAATGCAAGAAGGAGGAGATGTAATGGATGTTTATAAAAAAGGAGGAGCAGTTAAAAAGAAGAAAAAGCAAGGATACAATTCTAGATTAGATGAATCTATGGGAATGAGAAATAGAGGTAAGAAAAAACAATCTATGAAGTCACGTAGAAAAGAATCTAAAGGAATGGAAAAAGCTATGGGTAGAAAGTCTTACTCTGGTAATAAATCCAGTGCACAAGGAAGAAGAAAGAAAAAATAGTAATTATGCCAGCAAAAAGAATTAAGCCAGCTAAGAAAAAAGGAACTATGCCTAAGAGCGTAGTGTCTTATAAAAAAGGTGGTGCAAAAAAATCTGGTAAGAACTGGATCAAGGGGGCAATTAAAAAGCCAGGAGCCTTAAAAGCAACTGCTAAAAGAGCAGGAGCAATGAAGGCTGATGGAACTATTAAGAAGTCTTGGTTGAGACAGAAAGCTAAAGGTAGTGGTAAAACTGCACAGCGTGCAAGGTTAGCATTGACTTTAGGTAAAATGAAAAAATAATATGAAAAATAGAACCCAATGTATATGTGGTAATACTCAGAATCCTGATGGACTCTGTGATGGATCACATCTACTTAATAAATAGAAATTATGGCAAAGAAGATATCATTCCCGTTAGGAGATGGTAATGTACCTAATGGGTACTTTAACCCTACTTCTCAATATCAGAAGTCCCAACAAAAGAGAAATGCAAAAAAAGTTGCTAAAAGACAAAGATTGGCTAAAGCCGGTATTGTGTGTGATATGAAATCCACAAGAGCATCAGAACCAGTTCAGTCAGCAGCTTTTAAAAATGGATATAGAAATAGTTAAAAATTAAATCATGGCACAAATAACAGCACAACAAATAACACAAGCTGGTTTAGAACCTACCACGGTTACTCCAGCTGCAGGTGGTGATAAACTTAAGAATACATCAAAAGAATTTTTCTGGGTGCAGAATACAAGTGGTGGAGCTATTACTGCTACCGTAGTTCCGGTAGTTACTACAGTTATAGATCCCTTACTAGGTACATTAAAGAAAGAAAATGCAGTTTTAAATTTAGCTGCAGGAGAAATTGGCTTCTTAGGACCTTTTGAGGTTGATGCTTTTAATGATGTTGATGGTAACATAAAAATAACTTGTTCAGCACAAGCTAACATTAAATTAGCTGCACTGTACTTATAAAAAAATAAATCATGAGTGTTTTCATACAAGAGGTATTAGGCCTATTAAAGAGAAATAAAAAACAGCTGAAACTAGATAGTCAAAAAGACTATTTAGAGATTGGACGTTTATACCAAACCAGTAGTTTAAATAACCACGGTGGTACTTACGCTCCAAGAATGGAGCCTTTTGCAGTTAAATACGGAGATCTTAAATGTGATATACTAACTAATGTTGTCTTACAAGACGGTGTTGCTGAAGAATATAGAGTACCTATGTATAGCAGTACAGCTGTAGGAACATGTGTAGTACAAAATCCTGCTATCAAAAAGAGTATCATGATTCAGAATGCTACTGCTGATTCAATGATAGTAAATGGAAATTTAAATGTTGATGATAATCTGCAGGTTGATAAAGACAGTGTATTAAAATTAAAAGTTGAATTAGGTACGTCAGGAGACACAACAAATGCTACATCATTGTTTAACAAAATTCATGATTCTGCTGGTCAACCAGCAGGTGCTGCTAACAGAGTATTGAGATCTTTAGCTGATGGTAGAGTTGTATGGTCAGATGATGACCCGGTAGTAACTCTTCCATTTGGTAATATATGGGTAGGTAATGCTCAAAATATACAACAGCCTTTACCACCAGGAACAGCTGGTCAATTAATTATATCAGATGGTACAAGTGTAGGTTATAAAAGTATAGGAGCAAGTGCTGTTGGTAATTTACTTGGATCAAATGTGGTTTCTACAGGTAGTGCTATATCAATTGGTACTACCATATCTTCTCTAAATGATCTTGCAACCAATGCAGTAATAACTGATCAGCTGATGATACTTGATGAATCAGCTAGTGAAAACAAAAGAATTAAACTTGGAGACTTAGCATCAAGCCTTAGTTTTGTAACAGGTACAGGTGTAGCAACAAGAGTTGCTTTCTGGTCAGCTGCTGATACATTATCCAGTGACGCAAACTTATTTTGGCATAACTCAGATGATTGTTTAGCTATAGGGCTTCCAAGTCAATCTACAACAAATACTTCATTATCTATAAAAAATCCTGGAGATAGACCAACCATAATAAAAATTGATTCTAATAATAATGATGCAGGTGATATAACTGCACAAATCATGCTTTTTGATGCAGTTGGTCAAGCAGGTATAAAAAATGAAATTAGACAAGTTGGTTGGGATGGCTCTGGTGCAGGAGGATCTCAACTAGAGTTTATACAAACTACTGACGGTGTTGCTGCTACTGCAATGACATTAAGACAAGGTGGTGTAGGTATAAATACTGTGCCAACACAAAAATTAGATGTTAATGGTAATGTAAGACTAAGGTCTGGACTTTATGATGGAACTAATGCTATTGGAACTAACGGACAAATATTAAGTTCTACTGGTTCAGGAACAGCATGGATTAATGCAGGAAGCGGTACAATATCTCAAATAGATGAGGGAGATGGTATTACAGTAACAAATGGAACAGGACCAACAGCTACAGTGGCTGTAGATTATACTGGTGCTGATAACTTTATATTATCAGCAGGTGCTGGAGTAATAGATATTGCTACAGATACTTTAGTATTTAATGATGTTAATGATTCTAATACAGTAAAGCGTGCAGTTATTCAAGATATTCTTAGAGCAGATAGTTTTGGTATTCAAGGAGATGGTGGTGTAGTACAGCAAATAACTGGTGGAGAAACTATAAACTTTGTAGGACAAGCTGGTTTAGACTTTAGTGTAGCAGGTGGTACCCCTAATCTTGCACAAATAGCTTTAGATATAGCCGGTACAGATAACTTCATAGAAGTACAAACTGCAGGTACACCAGCTACTGATGACTTTATTCTTTTTTCTGATATAAATGATAGTAATACTGTAAAGAAATCATTAGTATCTGCTTTACCATTTAATAACTTAACAACATTAAACTTATCATTAACTACAGGACAAACAACTCCTTTTGCAGGAAGTATTTCTGGAAGTAACCTTAACCTTAGTTTAAATAAGTTTGGTGGTGGTAATGTAGTAGGATATGTTCCTGACTCATCAGGCTCAGCACAATCAACCACATTCTTAAGAGCTGATGGTACATGGCAAGTCCCAGCTGGTGGAGGCGGTGGTAGTACAACTGTTAATGCAGGAACTGGTATAACCGTTACAGGTACAGCAAGTA
>Ga0115013_10000072_pt1 | contig 61274 bp, 46 predicted proteins | sample SouAtlMetagenome_2_FD_88686 | JGI IMG/M metagenome (GOLD analysis project Ga0115013, IMG submission 88686) | Marine eukaryotic phytoplankton communities from Atlantic Ocean - South Atlantic ANT15 Metagenome | ecosystem: Environmental > Aquatic > Marine > Oceanic | place: South Atlantic Ocean...
AAATCCTTCATATGTTTTGTTGAGAATGCTCTTATCATCACTACATATCTTTAATATAGCACAATCATTTTGAACTTTTCTTACACTTCTCATAGTCATATTAATATAATCAATTGATTGTGGGCAAGTCCAATACTCATAAAAGTCGTTCCCTTGTTTACTCATTTTATGAAGACCTAATTTATCTTGTAAAATCATTATATTAAGTAAATCTACTAATCGTCTAATAGGACTAGTAATATGAACGTATGCTTCTAATTCTAACATATCATGGTCTCCCATAGTCTTGCACTACTTTCCACCCAAACTATTCCAATGTTTTAAGAATTTTTTTATTTCTGGAGAAATGTGGTCCGGAGGCTTAAAACTGCTACTAAACTTCGCACTTCTAAAAATACCAACATTTAATTTATTTAAATTTATTGCTGATATATAATTGTAAGTAATCATCAAATACGCTATAACATCATGACTACTATCGATACTATCTACATATTTTTTTTTCCTATTCATTCTAAAGACTAATTCCTTCATAATTTTATAATCCACACATTCTTCTTGCTCTTTTGTATCATAACGATAATTCTTTTTAAGCTTTATTACACAATTTTTAAACTCTGAACTTTCTATTTTAGCATCAGCCACTATTAAATTTAAACATAAAGCAAATCTAATATCATTCTCTGTAAGACTACATAGAGCATCCGATAATACAGTTGGAAGCATTGGACGTTTCCTATCTGGTAAATAAATAGTCGAAATTCTACTAGAGAAGGAATCCCACAAATCAAGTGCATCCATCCAGAAGGATACGTTAGAAATGTAGATACTTACTCTATACCTATCGTCTCCTAAAACTTCGATATCAAAAGCATCATCAAAATCACGACTTGTTGCCGGATCAATACTAATAATATTTCGTTTTCTATAGTCTTCTAAATCATGTTTCGTAATTATATCTTCAATATATTCCGCTTCAGTCTTTAATTTAAGCGCCTTCATTGCTTTTTTTGTAATATTTTGTATCGACGCATATAAACTCTTACAATATAACTGATACTCATAGAAATTATCTAGTTCACTTACATCACCCAAATTATTTACTAATGTTGCGACAGGATGTTTCCCATTCCATTCTTTATATTTGAATACAACATACTTATTTTTTATATTTTTATTAAATCCAAGTCTTATACTATACGCAACTAAGAATATAGGAAGTCTCTTATCATCTGGAATACATTTATAATAATATTTTTTATTCTTTTTACCAAAAGTTTTATTTCCTTCTAAAACCAAAACACCTGGTATCCCCTCCATTGAACGAGCAGAAGAATGAAGTAATTCAAATCCGTTTATATCACACCTGAAAATATCTTGATTCATTAATTTTAATTGAATTGGATTAAGTCCCTTAGGAATAGCAACCGTTTTTAAAGAATACGCATTCACTACATCATATTCAGATGAATTCCTATTTGATATACGTATCTTGTACGTTGGTTTCATGTTTAATTACTTATGTTGTTATTTTCCTAATATATTTTACTTCAATTTTATACCCATCCATTTTCAGTAAGCATATTCAGATAAGTAATATCAAACTCTCTATCCGCTTCTTCTTTTAATTGTTTTAAATGATTCATATGTCTATGATAACTTACTGTAAAACTTGTTAATGATTCTTGACGTAAATATGGATAATTATCCATTGTTATTACATTATCCATCAATCTTTTAAAAATCTTACATATATTTCGTATTCTTATAAAATCTTTTTCCTTGAAACTTAAAAATGTAAAAATATAAGTTAATAATTCTTCCGGCACATATTCAATCATAATTTTTATAATAATACAATATTATGATTCTTTCTTAACCTTATTTTCTTCTTTTTCTTCTGATTTTAATGATTCTTCTTTTTTTTCCATTTTTACTGCTACATCTCTCTTAATATTTTGACCCTGTAATAAACTTAATACTAGTTCTGGTGCTATTGCTAATGAATTCATAAAAGTTCTATATTTAAATACACATATACTAGATATCTTTTCAAAACTAATACTATAAAACCAATATGCTGGTATATAAATGATATCCCCTTTATTTAAAGTTACATCTAATACTTTTACCTTATTAAAATCTGCTTTATATTGATGTTGAATATTCCAAATATTTAATGGTGATGAAAATTCAAAATTATCATAATCCTTCTTAACATATAAATATTTTTTACTATGGGGTGGAATTAATTTTATATTCACTTGTCCTGACGTTACATAGTAATAATTTCTATAATTTAAATCATATCTTAGCGGTGTTTTACTACCTAAACTTCCACTCATAAAATCATAACTACATTTTGATACTAAAGGTGGTCTCAAAAAACCATCATTATATTTATATGTCTTTACAACAGCTGTTTCATTTAAAAACTCTTGATTATTTTCTGTAATAAATTTACTATTTTTATCACTTCTAAAGATATTTAAACTTTCCCCTAATAAAAAAGGCAAATACAATTCACTACTATCATCTTTATTGCTTAAGTCTCGTAAATTAATATCAAAAGCACTATAATTATCATCTAAAACATTCAAATTTATATCATTTAATATTTCATTATTCTTAAATTCAAATATTACAGGTTGTCTTAAATCACAAATCTCTTCTAATTTTTCTTTAGATGGTTGTTCAATTGTATATACTTCCAAATCATTTCCACATTTTAAATGATAAGTTATATGTAAATATAAAAATAATACTACGCTAAAAATAAAAACAAATATAAAATATTTTGCCAACATTATTATAAGTATTTAAGAAAGGATATTTATATTTTTTCCGTAATAAATATATAATGTCTACTCATGAAATAATAAAAATAAACGATTTTCAAATTGTTCTAAATCAAAATAGAAAATCAAAAACAACTATGGTCGAAGCATATATAAGTAATGGGTTCATTCACGAAAATAAACAAAATGCAGGAATTACACATCTATTAGAACATATTATTACTGAAAGTTGGAAAAAATGTGGTAAAAAGGGATGTACTGATTATTGGAAGAAAAAAGGTGTATTAACCAATGCTTCTACTGGTCAAACCAATACACAGTATTACATGCACGGATTATCCGAATATACAGATGAAATGGTTGATTATATCACTAGTATTTGCACCTTTCCTATTATTACATCATCTAGAACCAAAAAAGAAAAAAAAGCTGTTCATAATGAATTACTAATGCATCAAACATATCCTGCTAATCCTTTATATAATTTAATGAATAGCATGTTATTTAGACAAGATGGTTTAATAGTTCAGGATGATACTAAATTACAAATTAAAAACTTAAAAAATATTACTATTGATCATCTAAAAAAATGGTTTCATAAATTTTATGGTGCTGGAAATATCGTATTTGTTATTTCTGGTGATTTTTCTAAAAGTGCTATTATGCCTATACTTAAAAAAAGACTTTCTAATGCTCCTGCTATTAGAATTATACCTAAATATAATGATATTTTCACAGTAGGCAATGATATTAAATTTCTTAAGAATGATAATATTGATAATACTACAATTATGTTTACATTTAATAGTCAATTGTATCAAAAAGATATGGAAATTTTCTATATTGATTTCTTTAAGGAATTTATTGGTAGTGGAATTACATCTCTTATAATGGAAGAATTAAGAGAAAAAAAACAACTTATTTATAATGTTGGATTAGACAACTATACAACACCATACGGAACTTATATTACTATTGAAATTTCTTGTAAAAATAAAGATATTGAAAATGTTGTTAAAGGCGCTCTTAAAATTCTAAAAAAATTAGCAACTGGTAAATTTAAGAGTGAATATTTAAACTATGTTAAACAAGCTTATATGGTTGAACACTATGAAACTTGTTTGAATAATAGCTATTTATCCGGATTTTATGGAGAACAATATATTAATCAAATCTATAATTTTGAACAAAAACCTGTTATTTTATCTTTTGACCAAGTAGCCAAATCTATTTTAGCACTTACAAAAATTAATTTTGTTTTATTCATTAAAAAATTGTTAGTATTTTCTAGTATGAAAGTTGCTTATCAAGGTAAGAGAGAAGTTAGAAATCTTCCACAATTGGTGCTAAGAAGAATCTAAGATAATTTTCTGGTTCTTTCTCTTCATCCTCATCATCTACTAATTCATCCATATCATATTGAATCTTCATAGGTAAATTTTCACTCATATGAAGTTTTACTACACTGTTTACTCTACTAAAACTAGTAAATATTTTCAAATAATTCATACGATAATTCACGGTCATATCAGCTTCTTCCTCTACCGCATACATTATTATATCATCCTCCTTTACTATTGCAGTCATTTCTCCCAAATTTCCCTTTCCTGTAAATTTTACTTCATCATAAGTACAATTTACACCTAGTGTATCTCCAAATATACTCATTTCATCTACCAATTGATAAAATTCTTGACTTACTATTTCCAAATCCGCTGTATATTCCGCATCAGGAATTTCCATTAATTCATTATCCAAATCCATCAATGGAATTTTAAATTCTTTTTTCATACACTTTTCTCCATCACGCGGAATTAAACTAATTGTTAAATCATCCTTTTTTGTATCATACTCCATTGTAATTGTCTGTCCATTATTTAAACAATTTAATACCTTTGAAATTAGCTCACAATTAATACCAAGAACTATATCTTCTTCTATTTCATAAGTTGTAAACCATTCGTTTTTTAATACTAGTTCAAACATAGACGCATGACTACTATCCATACCTTGAGCATATAATCTCTCTTCATTTATAAGAATAGAAATATCTTGACTAAAATGTTTTAGATGTTTAAGAATATTCCCAAACTGATTTACCTTTTTGCGATTTTCAAGTGTAATCTTCATAGCTGTTTAATAATATAAATTTTATTGTTTATATTATTTTCAATTTTAAGTTCTTACTTATTCCTTCTCTGTTACTGTTAATGAAATATTCTTCTTGACTTTTTCTGACGAGTTTTCATTTAATACTGTCGATAATATTTCTTCCGTTACCTCTGCTATTACTTTTTCAGATGTTTCTTCCTTAATAATCGGTGCTTTTTTTACTTCTACTACTTTTGCTTTCGGTGGTTCCTTGATTTCAACTTCCTCTAATTTCTCTTCTTTAGACGATTTTTTTAAACACGTCTCATCTAAATCTATTATTTTTGTATTTACATCTTTAATTATCTTATTTAATGTTTCTAAAGTTTTTCTATAATCTCTTGTTAGTAAATTTATTCTATCCTCTTGATTTCTTACATATTTTTCCATATTTTCCATATTATCTGCATACATCTTTTCTAATGAGCTCAATCTCTTATCTAAACTTTCATAAACTTTATTTGTTTTACTTGTAATGTTATTTCGACTTTCCAATCTTTGTAATCTTCTATTAATCATCTCTATATTATTATCACTTATATTTGTTACAGATGAACTCTCATTATTTACTTCACTTATCAAACTATCTAAACTTTTATTAATTGAAGGTTGATTAATTCTTCTTGGTTTAGTCATTCTTTGAGTTGAACCCCCAAACATCATTCCTGATAATAAAGGACCTTGTGTAGGAATTGGTTGAGGAACACAAGAAGCACCTGAACCTGAACTAGTAATAGAACCCGTTGAACCTAATGGTTTTTTTCCGGTTCCTTTTAATCGTCTATCAAATCTACTCATTTATATAATTTTATTTCTATTTTTTTAAGCATTTATACACGCATATCCATTTTTATTGCTTTATGAAATTTATAGTTTGTTACTTTAAAATCCTCAAATTTATAATCATCAATATGTTCCCGATTTTCCATTATTTCTAATTCTGGAAATTCATACGGTTCATTTTCTAGTTGGATTTTTAAAGGTTCGATATGATCATCATATATATGAGCATCTCCTATAAAATGAATAAATTCTCCTGTTTCTAAATCACAATGTTTAGCCAATAAATGTGTGAGAAAACTATAAGATGCAATATTAAAAGGTATTCCTAATCCTACATCACCACTACGCTGATACAAAGTACAACTTAATTTATTATCTACTAAATGATATTGTGATAGCACATGACAAGGTGGTAAAGCCATTTCATCTAATTGTTCTGGATTCCAAGCACTCATTATCATACGACGCGATGATTCTCCCGTTTCTTTTGATTTATTTATTTCATTAATAATATTCTGTAATTGGTCTATTCCACTACCTTTATACTCTTTATTACAACCCAACGTCTTACTATATGGAGCATTCCAAAATCTCCATTGATGACCGTATACTGGTCCTAAATCGTCTTCATTTAAATAATTTAAACCGCGAGAATTTAAAAATTCACGTGTTCCATTTCCATTCCAAATCTTTACATTCTGTTCTTTTAATAATTTATTATTTGTATCACCATTCATAAACCATAACAATTCCTTTAGGCATACTCTCCACGCTAGTTTTTTTGTAGTCATTAACGGAATTTTATTATCCTCTAATGAAAATCGTAAAGTCTCTCCAATACTTGTATATGTTGTTCCATTTCTACCTACTTGTTTTTTACCACTTTTAATTATTTGTCTAATTAAATTTAAATATCCCAATTCTCCATACATTTATTTATTTATCTTCATTTATTTTTAATTTCTTTTTATAAATCATATGGAAGACGTTGATAATTCATCCAAAAATACTAAACCTGGATTCATAAATCATGTTTTTAATTTCGACACTGAAACAAAAAATGATTTATTAAACATAGGACAATACTTATTAATAGCCTTAGTTCCTATGGCTTTATATAATCATTTAGTAGATTCTTTAATTCCTGAACCAGATGAAAGTAAAGGAAATTTAGAACTTTTAGGTGAAGTTGTTGGACAACTTGTTCTTGTTCTTGCTGGTATTTTCTTAATTCATAGACTCGTCACTTACATTCCCACTTATAGTGGAAGAGCCCACGGAAATATGAACTTATTTAGCTTTATTTTAATTTTTCTATGTATATCATATGATTCTCACACCAAGGTTGGTGAGAAAATGAAAATACTTATTGAAAGACTTACTGAACTTTGGGAAGGTAAAAAAGACGATGATAAAAAGAAAAAGAAAGACCCTTCAGTAGTTAAAGTAAGTCAACCTATCTCACGAGCCGGAATGCCTACTCAACACGCTGCTTCACGTGCTGACTACTTAAACTCTCCTAATGCTATGAACTCTTCTACTCAAATGCTTCCTCCTCAGAGCGCGCCTTCACAAGATATTCCTCAAACCAATAGTGGTGCCTCTAACAATATATACAATAGTGGAGGCTTTAATGGACTTGTAGATGCTAATAGCCCTATGATGTCTTCTGAACCTATGGCTGCTAATGAAGGATTTGGTGCCTTCTCCAGTTGGTAAATATTATATTATCTATTTAAAATTGATTTAGATAATATACAAAATTATAATTATAACCAAAATGAAAATACAAAAACCATTTCTCAAATGGGTAGGAGGAAAACATAAACTACTTACTCATATAATTAATAAAATACCAAAACAGTTTAATTCTTATCATGATATATTTTTAGGAGGAGGAAGTGTATTATTAGCTATTCTTACATTACAAGCCCATAATAAAATAATTATTAATGGAACTATCAATGCGTATGACCTCAATGAACGCCTCATAAATACATTTAAACAAATTAAAAATAAACCAAATCTTCTTATTTTACTAATTAAAAATTTAATTCAACAATACGAACAAATAACAATTAATACACATAAAAAAAAAGGTGCTCCTGAGGTAAATATGGATAATTATACCGAAACTAGAGAACATTTCTATTATTGGATTTGTAATAAATTTAATACTACTAATTTTAATACAACACTTAATGCTGCTTACTTTATATTTCTTAACAAGATTGGATTTAGAGGAATGTTTAGAGAAAATAAAAATGGCGATTATAACATTCCATTTGGATTAAAAGATAGAAAAACACTCAATTTCCCAAATGTTATTATAGAAGATGAAATAGTTACTATAAGTCAACTAATTCAAAAAGTCCAATTTCATCATTTAGATTTTGAAAATTCTATCAAAAAAGTTAAAAAGGATGATTTTGTTTATCTAGACCCTCCATATGTTCCAGAAGATAAAAAGAGTTTTGTTGGATATAACGCGTGTGGATTTGATTTAGAAACACATAATAAGTTATTTACATCGATTAAAAAATTCAATAATCAACAAGTAAAATTTATAATGAGTAACTCAAATACCGATTTAGTTAATACTACATTCGTTAATTACAATAAAGATACTATTACAGCTAGACGTGCTATTAATTCAAAAAATCCTGCTGCTAAGACGACCGAACTTGTTATATTTAATTCTTAACTTTATTCATTGCTTCTTTAATCTCGAAATACTTAGCAAAACTACGTTTGATTTTTGGTATATCATTTTTTGATTCTGGTGCTATTTTAGCCATCATACTACACCACTCATCTGTTAATTTTGGATCTTTTATAAAATCAGGATGTTCTAATTCCCATTCTGTTAATGAATTAGCTTGTTTAATTTTAATCTTATTAATTGTTGAATCTAATTGTGTTCCATCTGAATCCTTTACCCATTCGTTCTCATCTTTTACATAGAACTGTAATCTCTTAGAATCACTACAATGTATTGGCCTTGTAGTGGGATCCATATCTTTTAGTTGCTTGGTAAATATATTAGTAATTCCTTGTGCGAAACCATTATCTCGTGTGTATTTTAAATCTTCCAAAGAAACGTTAAACTGGTCTACAAAATCGGTCAAATTCATAGCATTTTTGCATTCTTCGTTCAGGAAAACATTAATAGTCATTTTCTGATTATAACAGTCTGTATAGTTGTTTCCAGCACCAGCATTTTCTACTATTTTATTAGTATTTTCAGCCAATTGTTGAACTGTTTCTAGCAATATAGTATTATTTTTTGTTTCTTTTTCTTGTTGTTGTTTTTGTTGAAGTTTAATTTCTGCTATTGCTGCTTTTAGTTGTTCTATTTCTTCATCCTTTTCAGTTGTTTTAATTTGAAGTTTTTCTTCAAATACAAATTTACATTTATGTTTATGTTTTGATAGACCACTTTGAAATTTATATTTTTTCCCACATTCACATACATATTTTTTAATTCCATCTATTGGAGCACAAACTTTTTTCTTGTGCTTTGAAGAATTTATATGTCTTTTAAAATTTTGTGCGTATTTTGTTGAATAATTACATCTTTCACACTTATATTCATTCATCTAGTATATATAATAGGATATATTTTAAATCGTTTTTATTATCCAAATAATCGTTTTTGTTATCCAAAAATCGTTTTTGTTATCCAATTAATCACTTTTGTTATCCATAAATTCCTAAACTATGCAAATCGTTTTTGTTATCCACCAAATCGTTTTTTTTATCCAAAAAATGAGTATTTGGATAACAAAAATGATTATTTATGTGACGAGCATCATAACAAATATTTTTTTTATTTTACAAACGGTTAGCAAATTATGGTGTATTTATCCAAAAATCGTTTTTGTTATCCATTTTTAAAAAATGTCCAAAAATGTCCGGTTCACTTTTTTCAGTCCAAAAAATTCATCGTCACAAAATTATTTATAAGGATTTGAAGAATTTCCTACAAGATGGTTAGGTTGTTCGATTTTCACACGTTTTTACAAAAAAGTACTCGTTGGAAATGAAAATGGACATTTTTGAAATGTCCAAAATGCAAATATAGAGAAAGTTTTTGTTTTATTTATTACTGAACTTTTTAGAACCTTTTTTTAAGTACTTGAAAAATGTATTAAAATCTAAGCGTTTTATATATTATATGAGTGAATTAGATATAGATAATTTATTAGACGCTCTTGAAAATGAAACAAATTCATCAATCATGAATTTAACATCGGGAAAAATTAAATCTATAAAAAATAATATTTTACAAAAATTACAATTAGAACGAGAAACTTTAAAAAATTTTCATAAAAAATTAAAAGATTATAGATATTGTTCAGATATGGCGGATGTTCAATATGGTTATTATATAAGATGGATTCCATTAAAAAATCCAGAAAATTTAAAATTAACAAATGGGGGAATTTTGATGGATATTGATATTATAAATAATTGTGTTCAATTAAAAGTAAAATTATTGAATCATAGAATTATACAAATAAAATTCGATGAATGTGTTATATTTCAAAAATTAAGTCATCAAGAAAGAGTAATTTTAGGTGTATTAGATTATTTGGAAAAATAATATACATATAATGTAAGTATGAGTGCTCATAAAAAGCTAGTCATAGTATTTGATTTAGACCAAACAATAGGTTATTTTACACAATTTGCTATATTCATGGAGGGGATAGAATCATATATAAAGCGTAAATTACGGAGAGATGAGTTATTTAAATTATTAGATTTATATCCGCAAGTATTTCGCCCCAAAATGATAGAATTATTCAAATACTTGGAAAAAATAAAAAGGAATAATAAATGGTTAAAAGTAATGATTTATACAAATAACAATGGTCCAAAATCTTGGACTTACGATATAAAACATTATATTGAAAAGAAATTGAAATATAAATTATTTGATAAAGTTATAACAGCTTGGAAGGTGAATGGAAAGATTTATGAAAAATGTCGTTCAAGTCATGAAAAATCTTATAAAGATTTAAAAAATTGCGCGAAATTCATAAAAAATCAAGATAAAATATATTTCTTGGATGATCAACCACATCCATATATGAAACATGAAAATATAACATATAATCATCTAACAGGATATAAATATGATATATTATTCGAGAAAATGTGTAATATATTCTGGAAATCGTCGCTTAAAAAAATAATACCCAATAAAGCAATAACTGTAAGGTTTGATAAAAAAGATAATAAAGAAAAACGGGAAAAAAAGAGAGAAAGGGCACGAGAAGAACATTTTAACAAATTTATAGTAGGATTTTCAAAAACAGATCCATTAGGATTTAGATATGTGGAAAAAAGTTATAAGAGCATTTTATCAATAGGCAATGAAAAATTAATAGGAAAGATAAAAAATTTTATTAAAGATAATACGCCACGTTTATCTCGAAAAAATCGAAAAAATAGGAAAAAGAATAAAACTCGAAAAAAAATATAATTTAATAATAGTTAATTATATTTTTACATTTCACTAACAGTAAGTTCTTCTTCAGTAGTCATTTTATCTTGATATACTTGTAAAGTTCTGGCGGAAGCATCAGTAGCATCACAATATTTGGGCATCCAAAAATATGGAATAGCCTTAGAAAGAGAAAGATTACTATAATATCTGTGAAATAAATCACGATAGTATAATTGTTCCAGTGTTTTTGGTCTATTAAATGTATATGGATTATAAGATGTAATAATGTTATCTATTTCATCTTGATAATGAGAATATACCTCATTCCTAACGTGGTCTTGAATAATTTGATACCAAGATTTGGTTTGTTTACTTACACCATCACTAAATGCCTCTTTAGTTCTCCATATAATAGATTTGGGAAGTAAATCATTACCGAATAGTTCAACAGATTTTCGCATTAGATATTTTTCACATTGATTATTTCCTGGATGAAAACGAATTTCGGGATTAATAGATAAGTAATATTGAATAAAATTTCTATCTAAGAATGGTGTTCTAGCTTCAAGTCCATGAGAAGAGATAGACCTATCGGATCTTAAAACATCAAAATAATGAATATGTGATAATAGTCTACGACATTCTTTGTCGAATTCTAAACAATTTCCAGCAAGATGAAAATACATATATCCACCCATAGCTTCGTCAGCACCATCTCCGTTAAAAATAACTTTAGCATCACTATTTTCTTTAATATATTTAGAAATGAGCCAATTACCTACACTAGCTCTAACAGTTGTAGTATCATAACTTTCAATAGCATAAATAACTTCAGGAATAGCATCTAAGAATTCTTTTTCAGATACACAAATGTTATGATGAATGGAACCAATATGTTCAGCAACAATTTGGGCGTTTCTAAGGTCTTCGCTACCTTCGAATCCAATAGACCAAGTATGAAGTGGTCCTTTATGAAATCTTTTAACTAGTGCACAAACAATACTACTATCCAATCCTCCAGATAATAAACAAGCAACTTCTCTATCAGTATTGTCTACTCGTTTTCTAACAGCATCTTCAATATGATTATAAATTTCTTTCATTATTTTATTTTTGTCGGTAGACATAAAAGAACCAGAAAAGCTGTTTGGACTAGAAAATTCTCTAGAGTCCATATAATGAGCAATATTTTTATGATCAATTGAAAACACAGAATAGCATCCAGGTTCAAATTGATGAATATCTCCGTGTTGAATGGAAGGAATATTACATATAGATTTAATTTCAGATGCGAAATAATACATGGATGTATTGTCTATATCATTTGGAACTATTCCTACAAATAGTGGCCTTACACCATAAGTATCTCTAGAAACAAAAATTTTATTAGCATCAAGGTCAATTAATATAAATGCGAAAACTCCATCAATAATCTGTAAAGTTTGATCTATGCCGAATTTTTCATATAAATGAATAATAACTTCACAGTCAGATTTGCTGCGAGGAGTAACATCTTGTAAAACCTTATATATTTGTTTATAATTATAAATTTCACCATTACAAATAAGATACTTATTATTAATGTGGAAGGGTTGATTGGCGTCTTCATCTTTATATCCATTAATAGGAAGTCTATGAAATCCTAATATAGTATTAATAGTAGATAAATTTAAAAATTGACTATTTTCAGGTCCTCGATTCTTTCCTTTCATGAACTCAGTTCTGATTGTTTCAATATCAGAATCTCTGTTATTTAGTAAAGCAAAAATTCCACACATATATAATTATTAAGATGATTTATATTTAAGCTAGTTATGAAAATAAAATAATATTCTTATAGTATATCAAATGGGAAGTAATTTAAAAGATGTATATTATTGTCAACAGGAAAGAACTCAAGAATTAAGTGATAGAATGTATAGTAGAAACATGCCTTCACATCAATTAGGAGCATCATATTTTGCTCGTCCAGTGGATACTTATGCTACAGTATTACCAATGGTAGATTGTCGTAAACCAGCAACAGTAACAAAGGCACATTTTCCAGTATATAATGAAAAAATGGTATTTAATCCAGGTCAATCTGCACCATACAATGGTTACAGTAGAAATATAGATGTAGAATCACAATTACATAATTCTTTTGCACCATTACAGAAATGTGCTCAGGGAAAATATATTCCAGGAACAAAAAGCGATATGTTTTGTAATAAATATTTAACAAATAATCAACTTCCGGTAAAAATGGGAAGCCATGGTTTATTATTTAAGGAAGAAAAATTCAGTAATTTTAATCCAAATAGTTGTAATTTAGGACATAAAGTATTTAACAACTTTATGCGTCAAGAAATAAAAAATATAGATTTAGAAAGTAAAAGTGTAGAAAAAAAAGAAGTTAATAAGGAAGAATAATTAAAATAAATTCATATTGAGTAATATATGGATTTATCTAGAAATTTGCACATGGATTTATTATATTTGACAAATGGTCGTGTAAGAACTCAAATAGAAAATTTAGACAATGGAGTAAACAAGGAAGATTTAAAATTTTATAGAAAGCGAATATTACAGGAAACAAAAAATTATTTACGAGACGGCCATTTAGAAAGTTCTATAGATAGGGCATTTGATAATTACGCTGACAAACTTATAGAATACTATAAATTTATGGATAAAAAAGAATTAATACAGAGTGAGTATAAGGATATAAAAGTAAAAAAGAAAAAGATAAAAGACATAAATTTATTAGAAGAAAATAAAAAAATGATGAAGGAAATAGAAGCTCCAATAAAAACAATAAAAGATTTTGTTAATGTAGTAGCGGAAAAACCAAAAAATAAGCGTATAATACCAAAAGTAAAACACTATAATTTAAAAAAAGATGAATTAAGAATAAAAGGTTTGAAAAAAGAAAAATCTAAATAATTTATATCTATGGGAAAAAGAAAATCAAGAAAAAGAAAGAATACACGAAAAATGCGGGCTGTAAAGAAACGTAATAAGAAAACAAAAAAAATAAGAAAAAATAAAGAGCGATGTAGTCCAAAAAAGAAAAATCAAATATTAGATTTTACATGTTACAGTAAAAAATCATTACATAAAATAAAAAAAATATGGAATATGAAACATCCTGATAGCGCTATAAAGAGTAATAATCCTAAGAAAATATGGGAGTCATTACATTTTATATTAGGAAAAACGTGTAAAAAAGAGTCTTGTTGGTTGAGACATAAATGTTTAAAAGAAAATGTGGATTTAAGTGTATTAAATGACGATTTTTCACCAAAAGCACCAGAAGAATGGAAAAAGAACCCTCAAGAATGGTTAACTAGTATTGAAATAATAGAATTTATGAAACAATATGAAAAAACATATGAAAACTTTGAATTTTTAGGACCATCACCAATAGATTACGATACCCATAAAGCATATGGAGAATGTGTATGGGAAGAATTATGTGAATTTAATTTACGGGATAATTTAAAAGAAGGAAGAACAAAGGTGGGAATTATATTTAATACAGATCCACATACAGAAGATGGGGAACATTGGGTAGCAATGTTCTTGGATTTAGATAAAGGAAAACTATATTATTTTGATAGTTATGGAGAGGAAATACCAGAACAAATAGAAAAATTTGCTAATAATGTAATAAAACAGGCAAATGGATTAGGTAAAAGAAATTACAAATTATTGATAAGTAAAAAACGTCATCAATTTAGCGATAGTGAGTGTGGAATGTATTGTTTATATTTTATAATAGAAATGTTAAAAGGTAAATCATTTTCAAAATTTAATGGAAAAAAGAAAATTAAGGATTCATATATGATAAAATTACGTAAATTATGGTTTAACCATTAAAAATATATAAAGTTTATTTGTTTATTTTTATTAAATGTCTATTGTTGATAATGAAAATAAAGAAATGTTGTGGGATTTAATTATTGATATATGCAATGATAATAGTTTTCAAGTGAATGGGGAAGAGTTAAAGAATTTTTTAGATAATCGATGTATGTATTATCATGGACAACGATTTGAATTTCCAGATTTAAATTTAAAAGATATTAATGAAAAAATAATAGGACAGTGTTATAATTTTATATTATCAAAACAACCGCGGAAGAATATAGTAAGGAATACAACAATACAAAAACCTTCTGTAACAAAACAGGATGCCTTTGAGAAAAATTTAGCAGAAAAACAAAAAGCCTTTGAAGATGGTATAAATTTGAAAAAACCTAAAGAAATAGATTTTAGCGATGGAGGTAAGGATTTTCCAATAGGAAATTTAGATATAATAATGAATCAAACTTTAGCAGATAGACAGAAAGAGTTACAGCAAATAACATCAAGTTTTTCAAAAGAACAACAAGAAGAGGCGTCTAAATGGTTAAATAATGGCGAAACACCAAAAATCAAAATATTGGATAATGAGGTAAAATTGGAAAATGAAGTAATAAAACCTAAAAAGAAGGTTCGGTTTGAAGTAAATGAAAATACGGATGTAAACCCAGTAACAAATTTTTTTAGTAAATTAAAGGTAAAAAATGAAAATAATGATATTATTGATAAATTAGATAAAATAATATCAAATCAGGAAATAATTATAAAAATATTAAAAAAAGAAGAAGAGAATGAAGATATAATACCAAGTTATGAGGCAATTTAGAATAATTTACTATTAATAGGTATAAATTGAAATTCATTAGTTTCTGGATTAATTTGAGTTCTTCCTATTAAAGTAGGATTTAAATTAGGATTTTTCTGTGCAGATCTATAACTTTCTAATGAATAAGCTTCACCAACCTTCTTTTCTAATTTATTTTTAGGATTAGTAATAGTAGGTTTAATCGCGACTTTACCATATGGCGGACCAACATTAACAGCAACTCCTCTCCAAACTTTTCTTTTAATATTAGCTTGTCTTACAGACTGTTTTTCTTGAGAACTATAAGATGGTCCTCCTGTAAATGTCTCGCTACTTGGACTTCCAAATGAGTAACAAGCTATACCTTCACGTGCGTTAGCGGCAGAATAAACAGAACAATCTATGGAAGTTTCTTTAATTGCTTTTAAAATACTATTTGAGATGCGTTTTTTACGCATAGATATTTCATATAGTGTTTCATCACTTGTAAATATAAGTTCTTTATTTTCTTTACTTCTATCTCCTTTAGATAATTTAGTGGAATCGCTAACAATAGCTTTAGTTCTTTCGTTAGTTTCGGGGTCTTTAACACCGTGTAATTGTTCTTCTGTAAAGGTCATTAAATACATAAATACTTCAACCGTTTTATATTCTTCCGGTAAATCTTGATGACTACAAATACGTCTAGCGCGTCCAATAACTTGGTCAGTTCTAACAGGATGCCAGTAAGGTTCTATAATATGAACAAATCTTGTATTTTTTAAAGTAATACCCTCACTACCACTACTTGTAATCATAAGAACCTTAATAATTTCACCCATATTATTATTATTATTAATTTCTCTTAATTTAGCAGCTAATGTACTAGGAAGTTTTTTCCAATCACCATTAAAAATATTACGAATAACTTCTTTTTCTTCAGAAGTTTCACTACCAGTATATAGAGCAAATGTTGGTTTTCCTGCTTCTTCAGGTTTAATAGGGGGAATATCCCAAATTCCATTAATTTTTTTAATGGTAAATTTTCTAAATCCATTAGCTTCTAAAACAAGAGATAATACACCTATACCTTCGATAGTTCTAAATTGAGAATAAATAAGATGAAGTCCTGGATTATTTGGCGATGTAATATTTTGAAGAACTTTTCTAAATTTGGGACTGTATGTTTTTAATCCATCGGGAGATAAATATTTTCGTCTATTTTTATAAAGCAATTGTAGAGCTTTTTCAATACGCTCTCTATAACTATTATCAGTTTTTTGGGTTTCTATTTTTTTTATTTTTTCAACATCTTCGCGTTGATTTAATCCATCGATATTTTGCAATTGTTGTTCAACGGGGATAGCATCAAAAACTTCTTCGGTAACAGGTCCTTCATTTTTTTCTGATTGTTTCTGTTCTTTACTTTTCTTTTTCTTTTTACTAGAAATAGCATCTTCAATAGTAGAACCATCTCTAGGCATTGGTCTTTGAATCATAATTTCTTCTTCTTCATCTAATTCATTAGGAAAAACAAAATTACAGAAAGCACGTGAGAAGATTCTATAAGTAGAAGTAGTATCAGCATAAATACCTAGATTAGCATTGCGTTTGGATTTTTTAGCATTACGTTTTTCTTCATTTCTTTCAGCAATTCTTGCGCTTTCATAAATACCAATTTGATAATTACTCATATCTATTTTTTCAATATGTAAGAATTCGGGAGTTTCATCATATCTTGGAAGAAGCGATTCAGACGCACTTCTAAAATAAGAAGTAAGTCCAATAATTCTTCTTTTAAAGATATCAACTTCTTTAAGTTCGGAGTTAACAGGATCAATAAAGTGTTGAATAAATCCATCAAAAGTATCAGGTAATGCTTTATAATTAGTAATAGTAACTTCTCCAATAGTGCTTATATTTTCACTTTTAAGCATATTAATTATTTTCCTCTTAAAAAAAGCATCATCTCTCAAATAATCTTGATTATTAGATACTCCAGCGTATGATATGATTTGCTTTTTCTTTCTTTTTTTATTAGTAAAACCAAAGGGATTTCTAGTAACCGTAAGAACAGGTGGTCTTTTAGATGGACTATATTCAACATAGTCTAAAATTTTATTTTTATCTAATATGTCTTTAATAGTTTGTTGATTTACTTTTGAAAGAGTAGATTCAGATGTATTTAATGTAAAAGAAAAGGTTTTTATATAACCTCTTAACATATTGTATAAAATAGCAATTTCATTGGGATAGTTAATCATAGGAGTTCCAGTTAAGAAAACAACTCTCGCATTATTAGCAGATAATACAAGTTCATATAATTGTAAGGAAAGTGGAAGGTCTTCAAATGTGGTGTTTGTTTTTCTTTTTTTGCGTATTTTATTTACAATTCTACTAACAAAATTATGCGCTTCATCAATAATAATAACGGAATTATCGAATGGGTTTGAAGTATTCTGGGTTTCTTTAGATTTTTGTATCATAGCATTAAGTCTAGCCTGTCTTATACCATTATAACTAATAAATTGATATTTCTTTCTAATCATATTGTCTAATTGCGTATCAACTTCTTTTTGTTGTTCAGGAGTTAATTTATCAAAATTAGATGGTTTATTAACATTTACAAACCAAGCTCCTCTTGCGAAAACATCATCAAAATCTAGATTTAATAATTCACTTAATGCTTGGGCTAAGTGTCTATTTCCTTCAGGGTTTATTTTCTCCCAATATTGATTTTTTTTGTAAAGGGGGTCTCCACAATTTTTAAGTTCTTCGAAATAATTAGTTTTAAGTGAAGCGGGAGTTAAAACGTATACTTTTTTATCATTTTTCATACCTTCGGCAATAGCAATGGAACCGCAAGTTTTCCCAGCACCCAACCCGTGGAAAAGTATAATTCCTCTATATGGAGTATATAAATTCATATAATCTCTAACAAGTTTTTGATGAGTCATAAGAGAGAAATCTTTGGATTTTTTTTGTTTAAGACTATCACAAGTAAGTTTGGAACCTTCATCTTCCATTTCTTCTTTATAAGGTAAAAATAGTGTATTTATAAAATTAACAAAAATTTCTCTATTATTAAGATAATATTGTGGGGATTTAATTAAAACATTAGGGCTTTTGGCTTTGAGTCTATCTCCAAGTGGTATATCTTGATACATAATACTTTCGGCTGGTACGGATAATACAACCGATTCGGATTGTTTTTCTTTTCGCGGGCGTTTTTTCCCGGGCAATTTTACAGTTCCTTTAAGTTTTTTAGGTTTAGAAATAGGTAAATCGGTTTTTTGTGGCTCTTCGCCTTTTTCTTCATCGTCCGTTTTGGTGATTTCTTGTGTTTGTATTTTAGGGGCAGCAAGTCCTCGTTTTCTGATGCGTTCTTTAAAAAAATTAACATCAAAATTGGTGGTACTACTTTTATCTTCTATTTCTATTTTTACTTCAACTTGTTCACTTCCTAATTTAATAGCAACGGGTTTTTCTATATCCTTTGGAACAGGTTTTTTTTGTAATTTTTCTAAAAGTATCATAGACATCTTTATAAAGATTAATCATAAAAAAGTTTTATATTTTAAGTTATTTAATGTATTAAATAATAATTGATATGATTTAATACAATATGAGTAAAAAACTCAAATTGACCGTCAGTACAAATCTGACCAATATAGACGAAGAAAGTGTGAAAACTCCTGACTTTATGCGAAGGAGTGATCTAGTGAATTTTCCATCACCTTTAAATTCACCAACATCTATAAAACATAGAGAATCAACACTAAGAATTATAGAATTGGATGACTTAAGAAGGGGATTATATAAAAAGAAAAAAATGAAAGAAGATAGTAAAATAGAAGAAGGTAAAACGAATAGTTTTGCCGAATTATCCTAATTTTACAATAGAAGCTTTACAAGCTGCTTGTTCAGCTTTTTTTTTAATTTTATGTTTGCTTGAACTCAAAAATATGACTAAACCATCATCATATTTTTCATCTCTATGACCCCACATAGTTTTTAATACATCCAATGGGTTCATGTCTTTGGACTTATAGTGTTCAATATTTTTTACAAAAGGACTATTAGGTTGAAATTCATGTTCCTTTTTACCTAAACATAGATAAACTCCCATATGATATCCTTCTTCTTCATCCCATTCTGTTATTTCCTTATAAACAGGTGTAACTTGAAATGCTTTTTGTAGGATAACTTGTAAAATATTTTTATAATTTTCATCATTTTGAATGAGATCCATCCAGTTAACGTGGGTTTCAAATATTTTTTCAACAAAAATTTGTGCGATTTGAAATCCTGGTCCCGTAACAAAAACATTAGAAAACCATTCACCTTCATCTTTAATAGAAATTTTATTAAAATCTAAAAATAAAGCGCCTAAAAATGCCTCAAACAAGCATCCTAATTTTTTTAGGTTAGTTCTTGTTTTTTTCTCTTCGGCATTAGCTGATAAAATATACCATTTGTTAAGTCCCATTTCATAAGCCATTTTACCAATAGATTCATTTTTTACCAACGCAATTTTCTTTTCAGTCATAAATCCTTCATTTTCTTTAGGAAATCGTCTATATAAATAATATTTAGTTATACATTCTAACACGCCATCTCCTAGAAATTCTAGACGTTCATTCGACTTAGTTCTTAGACGCATACAATTTTCTGGTTGGTCAACAATAATAATACCATTTTCCTCATTTTCTAATTTGGGTCTTTTACAATATGATTTATGAACGAATGCTCTTTTGTAGAGATTCATATTATGTACTTTATCTGGTACGCCATATTTCTTTAAAATATCGCATACCTCATCTTCAGTAATTTCAATGTTTCTTTCATTATATGGATTAAAAACAAGTTCCCCATCTTCTTTATTAACGTCTCCGTCGTTAGTAATTTTAGACATTATATATTATTTATCAACTATTTTATTTAATATGTTTTGATAAAGTTAAATTTAAGTTTTTAATATCATATTAATTTATAATGGTTTCTTTAAAAATTAGAAGAAAAAGGAAATACTCGCGAAGGACCAATAAACAACGAAGAAATAATACAAAAAAGCGATACAGGGTAAAAAATAGAACTAGAAAAAATAGATTAAAATCTAAGATGAATGGCGGAGGAAATTTGCGTTGGGACGAATCGAAGCGAGATGGTGGGCGGGTAAATTTTAGATTTATACCTACAACTCCGGGAACGTTTAAACAGCCAAATCCTGAGTATAATGACAAAGATGAAATTCCCTTGACAAACCCTCTGGGTGAACAAATTCTGGATCGATTAGCTAATGTTGGCGAAGAGAAGAATGGGATGGAAATATCAGATGCTGAGGTTTCCCGGTTGATGATGGAACAACAAGAAATATCCCAATATCAGAACCAAATGCTAAGTGTTTTAGACTTTAACGATCCAAATTTTAAAGTCAGTGTGGAAAAAGTAAATGATCAAAAAATAATAAAGATAATTGATCTGCATAGAATCTGGAAAAAACCAAGGGATCACGGTAATGATAACGATGACGATGACAATGGAGATAGTGAAGAAGATTCGGAAGACGATGCTGTTATGAGTGATGGGGAGGATAAGGACGAGACGCTTCATCAAAATTTAATGGTTATGTTAAATTTAATTGATATTATTCATGATGTTGTAGCTTCAGGAGATTTATCTTATCATCAAAGAACATCCTTCAACACTTTAATTAAAGGATATTGCAAATTATATAATTTTGAAGAACAAAAAGCAATTCAAATAATATGCCAAGCACTAATGTATTGTAATGATAAAGAATTCATTAAAATATTTATTGAAAAAAGTGGCGGCGGTCTCGAATTAGATACACACGAAGAGCGAGCTGAAGCATCTAAAAATGCGTTTGGAGATCGAATGGGTATAGAAAACCCAACATCCATCACGTTCGTAGATATGTGGAATGAATATATAACAAATGAAATAGAAGTTAAAGCAAATGGGTGCCGAACTACGGGAGGAAATATAGAAGAATATTTTAAAGAGTATTTCATTCATTGTATTCCAAATAGATTTTTGTTAAATCCTAGAGAAGCAGCAAACAATAGCATTAATGGTGAATTATTAACAGAATGGGATAATTTAAAAACTGAAGGTAATATTTTATCTTATGGTGGAGGTAGCACAAAAGGATATGATTTTTGGAGATACATAATAGGAAGAGGAAATAGTATTTTAAGCGCACAAGGCGATGCATATAATAGTGAAAATATAAATACTCCAAATGAAGAAGAAGATATACTAAAGAATGGAATTCTGTCGTTTTTAGATAATACAAAAATAGAAGAATCTGCTATTCGTTTTATTAAAGATACATTTCAAAAATTTAATAATAAAACATACACTACACAGCAAGAGTCTCGATTTGAAAAACAAAAATTTGATATTTTAACAAATTTGATAAGAAATGTTGGTTCAAATGGTACTATGGAAAATATTAGTGGGGATATAAGTTTTCCAATGGATGACGGGTCATGGATACCGATGCAACTTTATTTTACTAAATATATTTTTGTAAATATGGATGTATATCGTTTGTATTATTTTTATCAAACATGGACTAGTATATTTTCATCTCCAGAAATAAAACAATTAATATTAAATAAATACGAGTGTGGTTATATTAATACTTACGATAAAGATGAAGGTATAATTAAAAAGGGAGGACAATTCGATTCTTTAATAAATTATCCAATACAATGTAATTTTACAGATGCGGTTGGTAAAGCTGCTTCAGCCGCTCACGTAGCTTGGGAAAAAATAAAAAATGTAGGTGATAATTATGGATTTTCTACAAATATGATAGTAGAACAGTCAAATATTGCTTGTAGAATTGATGAAGCAAGTACAAAATTAGGTAAAGCTGGAAGTATAGCTCAATTTGAAGATGGTAGACAACCTATGAGGAAAAGAAACACCAAAGTATCAATTAATGAGGGCGGAAATAAAGCGGTTCAAGATTTTGAAAATGCGTTATTATATCCAGTGGAAATGATACAACCATTAGATGGGCCAAATGAAAATGAGGCTACTAAATTTTTTAAGGTTAAACAGGAACCAAAACTACCAGAAAATTTTGATGGCATATTAGAATTTTTCAAATTATATGATTCTTTATATTCTGAATTATTAAATGATGTAAGAATCATGTTTATGAGATATATAGAAACCAAATTTCAGAGAGAACCCGAAAGATGTACTCCCAAAGACTTAGTAAATTTGAAAATGAAATATTTGTTTATGTTTATGATTTTTGTAAATAAATCAAAGCGAGACAATGGAAATGAAAGCTTAGAACAAATGTATGCACGGTTTAACACTTTGCAATCCGATACACAGGAACAACACAAAGAGATGACGAAATTGAGTCAAGTGCAGGAAATGGAAGCGGCGCGTGTAACTGAGGAAATTCGTAGTGGTAACCTGACGGAAGAGCAACAAGCTGCAGAAAGGGGAACTATTGAACAACGTCAACGAAATATCGAAGGGTTTGAACAGAGGATCCCCATAGCGAACTGTGAATTACTTAAAATAAGAAATAAGCTTCTTATAAAAGAATATTTAAACAGAATAGACAAAATAGAAGCTATTGCTGAAAATACCCCAGGTAACTTTAAAGATAGTGTAATTGGAGAATATTTTAAACAAGGAATGGATGATGGATATTTAGATGTATTTTTGGGAGGTGATAAGCAACAAAAAGAAGATCAGAAACAATGGAGAGATGCTACAGCATATCCTAGAGAATTAACATATCCATTCTCACAACAAACATCTTTGCCTCAAACAAGACGAAATTTATATAAACAGTTTAGGGAGCTTCAAGCTCAAAATCTACGAATCCCAGATGAATTATTGGAAAATATGACAAATCTTAATAGATTATCTTGCTCTCCTTTTTATTATGCTAATCTTAAAGTTAATCAAGGTTATGAGTTACCTGATTTACTAAAAAAAATTAGTGATAAAAAACATGTTTCTCAAATAATAGGAAAATCCGGCCAAAACTCGTCGAAAAAAGATGATGACAACAATCCGTTGCGAATGTGGAGAAGAAATTTCAAAAGTCCAAAAGACGGAAAGAGTTTAATACATTCAGAATATTTATCGACTGAATTTGAGTTTGATCCAAAATCATTTGAATTAGAAATAGATAAATTTGAAGGTTGGAGAAAATTAAATTTTTCTGGTTGTGATTGTGAGGCCGACAATTATCCATTAATAGAATGGAAAAACGCAGCCGAGCCGGATGGAAAATTTATTTATAAAATGAATATGGATGAATTATTAAGGATAAAGGGAATATGTGTGAAGATAGGCAACAAAATAGGAAAGCTTACGGTTCTTGATAAAGGCAAAAATAAAATTCAATTTAAATTTACTTATAACGGAAAAGAAGAAGGTCACGCTGAGGACTTAAGTAAATATCATAAAGTAAATGTCTTTTTGCCCGGTAGCTTTACAGTTAACCCCAAAGAGGGGGGAAAAGCGTATAGAGAATTAACTACTTTTTTAAGTGGTATTAGTTATTGTGATACAACCCAGAAGAGCATTGATTTTGTAGGTTTAAATGTGAATGACGATGGAGACGATTCCATTCCGTTAGAATTTTTTGAAATATTTAAAAACCAATACATGCAGGTTGGAAATTATATAGATTCAACGACTGGTCAAACAATGAAGTGTAATATTGAAAATGTAAAATTTATGGAAATTGAAAAACAAGCAGATATTAAATTCAGTAATATGGCTAGATATTGTGGAAGGGATCTATTAAATATATTAACGGTAAATACTAGTTCAGATAACAAATCTGATATTGAAGGTTTTCTTCGAGATTATCCGATTTTAAGTAAATTATTATATAATTCACTTTTATTTGATTTCGAACCGGCAGAAGCATTAGATAGTCCCAATTTTTATGGTTCTAGAACTACTGGTAGAGTAAACTGGCTAGGAAATGATCCTAATTATGTTATAATGAAAAATAAAACATTTATACAAAAATCATTGGAAAGTGCTACGGATACATTAGAAGAATTAAAAGCAGATGTAAAAACAGGATTAATGACTATTTCTTATACTGAGAACAATCCTGGTGATGATGATGAATTATCGAATGGCCCTATAACAATAAGTGTTAGTTCAGATTCCCCTTCGGTAAGTAATGTTTTAGAACATTATAGACAAATTCTTACTTTATATTTATATCATTCAAAAAAGTTAAACAGTGTTCTTTATAACGAAATAATCGATAATAAAGGAAAAATTTTTAAATTAGCTAATAGAAAGGTAAAAGAAGATGATAACTCAAGGAGTTTGGTAAAAAAAATCATAGATGCTTTTGATGATCCTACCACGCAAACTGTGCCGATCGATACCACCGACCAGAATGAGAAAAATTTATTAGCAATAATGAATCATAAAGAATCTATTATAGAGTTTTATATACAATTTTTTGATAAGGATATAAAATGGGTGAAAAAGATTATTAACTTAACTGATAAGAATACAGATGGGGGACAAAAAAGGGTGGAAGGACAAAGAAAATTGGATTGGCTACAAATAGATAAAAACCGTTTTATTTTATCATCTCTTATTTTAAGTTTAAAAACACAAAGTGATGGTATGCAATTGATATTAGGAAAAGCATTAAAAATGTTATATCCATTAGATAATAAATTTTTAGAAACTATTATACATGTTTTAACATATGATGGTATGTGTGGTATAAAGGGTGTAGAAAAGGGAACGCCTCTATTATTTCAAAGTGAACGGGCTATAATAATGTCTTTTTTTGGCAGAACTGGAGAAGAAACCTTCAATCATTTTGTTGGAAGTCAATTGACGAATTATGAAGGTCACGGTTCGGGAAATATACTAGTTAAATTAAAAAATGTTGCTGATGTTGATGTTTCCAATTTAAATGGAAAAATTAAACAATGGTATGATTCAAAGTTGAGACTTTATCATAATGAATTTGGATTAGATAAAAATTATATTGATGGCAAATATACTCAAAAAATGATTAATACCGTTAAAACCTTAACACAAAATTATAAAACGGCACGGACCACTTATCTTAAATTATTTATAGAATTACGAAATAGTGGAAATTTTAAACCCATCACAGATAATTCCGACATAGATAATACTTATGCTGGGGATATTGGATATTTGGTAGAACATTATGTAGTTGGATTGGGAGGACAGTTTAATGATACAGCTGGTTTGGGGACACTTATTCAAACAACGGGAACAGATCAATTTAAAGATATAATTAATTATATAGAACGACAAAGTACCGGGAAACTTAGCCTTATACAGAGTATAATCGAAAACCTTATAACACATGAAGAAGGGAATATCACTGATGACGTCATGCTTCAATTGATAAATAGTATAGAAATTTCTCGCAAAGCAATTATAGTAGCTTTAGAGGAAATGGTTGGTATAACAATTACTGATTTCCCTAATTTGGAAAATGATATCACATTACCAGGAATTGCTGAGGGGATAGAAGATATAAATAGGCAAAAGCCCCATGTTGGATACGTAAACATGGTAAAAGATCTTATATCAAGATACAGGCCAATAGATGAGTTTAACATAGATACTATGAAAGATAAATATATACCAAGTTTAAAAAAGGTTTTAAGTTTCTTTATAGAAGACTACAAAAGAGTTCAATTTATAAGTAGTGAGTTACATAGTAAAATTTATAAAATAGTTAATCTTCAGGTTTTTTTATATGCTAATATTATCAATAAAATTATAGATGTGATTTTTAAAGCTGAATTAGTAGATGAAAGAAAAACCATTTTGGCTTATATTTTTATTAAATTATTATTAAAACAAATAGATATAGTTATTACCAAAAAGACAAAAGAAGAAGATGAAGTGAACAGTAGTTTTAAGAGTTCTGTTCCTCCTCAAAGTCCAAGTTCAAGCACTACTCTAAAGCGAGAACGCAGCATTGCGATGACGCCTGGCAACAATCAAGGTGATGTTTATACGTGGGATGGATACGACCAAGATTTTAATTTAGAAGATGATGTAAAAAGCACTAGTGTGAGTCATAATTTTATTGAGAAAGAAGAGAAAGGAATAAGTAAGAGTTTTTTTGATTATATTGGTTATAGAATGAAAAGACATCATCATAAATCAAAATTTTTAATACATAATGTAATACAATTAGATAAACTAATTTCCACCTATCATACATCTAAGTATTTAAGTGATGATTTGTATAAAAGTATTGGTGAAAATCCTGCTGGAATTATAAATTTTTTCAAAATAAAAAACTCTGCTGCTACTGATGAATTAATTAAACCTGTAGAGCTGGCTAATAATGAAATTAAAACTTTATATGGTGCTGGTGCTCCGCATGTGCGGGTGGTGTTAGGTGCACAGAAGCTCGGCAGCGCAGGTGAAACCAGGAGAAACAGGGTGGGTTCTGAACAAGTTTCAGGCGCTGATGCAATCATGAGTCGTGGTGATGGTGATAGTAGTGTTGTTGGGCGCCAATTGAAAAGAAGGGTAAGGGGCGACTTCTCTGGAGAACAGGATATAGAAAAATTAACTACTGAGAACAACCAGTTACGGAGAGAGACCAACAATTTACACGAACTAATTAGGAAGTTAGCAATTAGTTCACCATTAACACAGGACGAGGCAGCATTTATACAGGGTTTAATGCAGCAGCCGCAACCGCAACAACCGCAACAACCGCAACAACAACCGCAACAGCAACAACCGCAACAGCAACAACCGCAACAGCAACAACAGCAACAACAGCAACACCCGTTTCATCAACAGCTGATAGTTCTAGAGCAATGGCAACAACAGCAGCAGCAGCAACAGCAGCAGCAACAGCAACAGCAGCAGCAGATACAGCAACAACAGCTGATACAACAACAGCTAGGTAACACAAGTAGTAGCAGTTCCTCAGGTGCTACTGATATGGATTTGGATGATAGTAATAGTAAATAAAGATTTAAAAATTAATTTAAAAACTAATAACTATTTTTAACTTATAATGAAATTAAAAATAGATAACAGGGAAAAAAAGCTAATAAAGCTATTAGAATTATACAAAAAAGAATTTGGTTTAAAAAATATAGAATCGACAGTAGAGAAGTTAGATTTAGGTGATTTTATCATTTGTGACGATAATGGAAATGAAAAACTTATTATAGAACGTAAATCATTAAATGATCTTGCTAGTTCTATTAAAGATGGACGATATGTAGAACAGTCACATCGTTTAACAGGATACAATATGCATAATCATAATATTGTATATTTAATTGAAGGTGACTTATCTACATGGGTAAATAAATATAAAGTTCAATCAAATACTTTATATACAGCAATTTTTAGTTTAAATTATTACAAGGGATTTTCAGTGATTAGGACGATAGATATTAATGAAACGGCAGAATACATTTTACGGATGTGTGATAAGTTTCATCGGGAAAAGAAAAAAGTTTCATTTTATGAAACTGGAGAGAAAAATGGAAAAAAATACGTGGATGTTATAAAAAAAGAGAAAAAGAAAAACATAACTCCGGAAAATATTGGAGAAATTATATTAAGTCAAATACCAGGTGTAAGTTCACATACATCAAAAGTGATAATGAATAAATATGGGTCGCTATATGGATTGTTATGTGAATTAGATACAAATCAAAAATGCTTGGATACTTTAACATATGAAACGGATGGGGGACAAACACGGCGTATATCAAAAACAAGTATTCGAAATATTGTTCAGTTTTTATTATATCAAAAATCAAATGTAATTAATATTGATACAAATAATTTATAAGTAATAAGTATAATGGATTTAATGAAATTTTTTGATAATGAAATAATAAAAACTTTAGCTTATATAATTTCAGTTTGTTTATTTTTATATGTAATATCAGGATTTATGGCTGTAAGCGGTAGGGGAATAGTAAAAGCAGCAGAAAATAATTATGAAATACAGGCTATTAGAGAAGAAGAATAATATATATTTTATGTTATTAATATATATTATGGCTCAAAGTAATAATGGACGTTTAAACGCCACATATAAATTACCTAATAATAGAAACAATGCTAATTCAAATGTGAGTGTTTTATCATGGACTACCGCACCACGAACAGTACAAGATATTAGTAGTAACGGAGCACAAAGAGGTCCTTCATATCAAGAATATAAAAATCCAGTTAATTCTAATTCTAATTATTCATTGTATAATAGCGATGAGTTAGATCCATTACCTGATAATTTAATTCCAACAACGAATAGTTATATTAATACTGGGGGAACATTTGCGGATAGACCAACAAATGCTCCTTATTATTTATTTTTTGGTAAATTTGCTAGTCAAGGTGTAAGTAATTTACAACCAAAATTTGTAGGACACAAAGATGAACAAAATGTAATATTAGATCAACAACCTTCGAATATTTATAATATCCCAGATTTTCCCAAAGATTATACATTATATAAATCGGAAAATACTAATATAAACGGTATAGGTGATTCTCAAGAAATGCCTTTTAATTTATCAACAGCCGAAAAATTAGTTTATGACGGTTCTAGTTGTCCTGTAAATTGGCGAGTATTTGAACCAATTCGCAATAAGGTGTTAGATATATCCGAAAATGGTGTAATAGGTGGTGGAGGTGGTGGAGGTTCTTTAAATACTGGATTATATAATATTTCAAATAATGGAAGTTTTATTTTTGTTCAGAATCCATCCAAACGTGATATTAGTGGAATATATTTTGATACAAATAATTTTGATGTAAGTTTTAATCCAAGTACAAATCCAAATGCTTATGTAAGCTTAAAAGGAGGGAGTGGAACAGATATATCATTTAATAATTACTTTTTTAAACAACCAGAAATGCCTGTAGATTGTAGTTTTAATTTTTTTCCTGGAAGCGCCGCAAATGGCACGAATGATATGTTACGTATTCATTGGGATAAGCCATTTCATAGAAAAACAGGTTCTTCATATCTTCAAACAGGACATAGATATTTTTATAAAAGTTTAAATCCAGTTGAGAATTGGTTACCACAATTTACAGAACTAGTTTTTGATATATCCGGAGGTAGTCTCAATAGAAGATTTTGTAAGGATATATTTGGAAATTTTGTTCATGAGTATGAGGTGGGTCAAGGAAATGGTGGTGTTTTAGATAACCAAAATCAGCCTCAAAAATACAAGGCATACGCATTTTTAAGTGCGAATAATACTGCGGTAAAATTAGAAGCAACAACAAATCCTCAACTAAATTCTATAAGGACACAATATGGTTCTAATGCGGGTTATGGAAATATGGAAACTACTATAATTGACCACTTTCGCCCAGAAAACACTTCGGGTAATTATGCGGGAGGTATGCCGCGAATAAATGATGTTGTTCTTGGTGGGAATTATGATATAGCTATTTATTACAGAAATAACACAAAAATAAATACAGATCCTTCATTATCACCAAATGATCTATATTATAATAAACACAATGTTTGTGTTTTAAAAAATATTATATTTGGAAGACCTGGATTTCCCGAACCTCCAACAGGAATGGATATTTGGAATAATAGTGTTACAGAAAGATATTATTTAGGTGGTGAAGGTCCATCAACAAAGGATTCACAAAATGTATCTCCTCAAGGAATGGGTTTAAATTTACCGTGGACAAATACATCTATTATTAAAGTAGGTTATGATTGTAGTCTAAATATGACTTATAATTCAGGTAGCGCTACAACACATAGAGTTCAAGTAGGAGGAGCAAACTCTCAAAGTAACAATTTAGTTTTTAATAATTTTCCTATTTTATATAATTTAAATGCTTCATACTTCCCTGTAAATATGCCTGATACAAAAAGATTTTGGCCTGTTGGTGGAAATGCGCCTAATTCTGGAGTGCCACCTGCATTACAAGATTACATAAAGATGATTGATATAGCAGCTGGCGGCAATGGAAGAGATCACCCAGAATTTAAATATGAAATAACAAAATATAATGTTATAAATGATACTAAGGATGATACATTAAACCCTCCTGATATTAGAAAAGTTCCTTTTTCTCCATTACCAATTACCCGAGTGATTCCTATAATGAGTAGAAGTAGTTGTAATTTAACTAACGATGTGGATTATGAAAATGTATTATTCCCTGTATCAGCAGATCCTACGAATACATCAACAACTAATTTTACGATGAAGAAGTTAGAGTATTTAAATAATAACTTAGTTAGTCAAGTTAATGCTAACGCTCAAAGGTCTAGGTCTAGAAATGTTCCTACCGGATATACAACTTCTATACAATATATTGACACCATATTTTTGACCCCCCCCACAACAGTTGGTGGACAAACTACAAAGGAAATATTGTGTGTAACAAGCGATAGTAATGTTTTTAAACAATTAGCTAATTTTGGAGAACCTAAAACAGGAACAATCACAGGTCAAACATATGGAGATTTGATTGAACCAGACGCATATTTAGGTAGTTCTATGACTTCAGCTCCATTTATTTCTAAAGTAGAATTGGATTTTCAAACAGATATTAACACTAGTCAGAGCCCAGTAACTTGGGGTCCCGGGGCGTTTCAGACATCAACTATACCAAATACTGCGGAATTGGTAGGATGGGATACTAATTTTACGTTAGCAAATGCTAGTAATGTGTCTCAAACCATTTCTCATAATCTGGGAGCACACAATTTTACTTTTAGCGTGTCTCCAACTTTTGATATAGCAGACGCAGATCCAGAAATAACTTTTTCAAATAAACGCGGATACTATTTAGGGTTTGATATAAGTAATGTTATGGTAGAGATGGATATGCATTTTGTGCCTCCTGGCGGTCAGGGCGCAAATCCATATAAAGATTCTGCTTTATTAACACCTAGTTATAGACAACATAGAGTGATTTTAACTCATGAAGTGGCGAAGCGCGGTGGAGCTTCATCATCAACTTCAAAACAATTTATTTTTAGATTGGCTACAAAACCTGATGATATTACAGTATCAAATATTGACTTAACGAATTTTGATAGTGGACCAACACCTGTAACAAATGGTGTGCTGTTTACCGATTTTTTTGGTATAAAAAGACTTCCTCCAGATGATTCTCAAAATACTCAAAATAATAATAATGGACAATTTGGTGGCAGCGGCTTAGAATTAAGAGTTGAATTTGATTTAAATAATATCAGTGAAAATTGGTTACCTCACACATCAGATACAGATTCTAATGATAATTTAGCTTATGTTGAATATGTAGTGGGACCAGGAAGATATCCAAGTGTAAATCCATCCGGAGATTTAATAACTTTAAAGAGAGATAGAATAGGTTGGGGGAGGGTGATGGGGACGGCCAATACTCCGTCACAAGGAACAACATATTCAGTTAGATCATTTTTAGAAATTCACGAAGGCGTTACTTCATTAAGTGTTGATTCAGGTAACAGTTCATATTTATATTCTAGAAAGGCAACAGATATTGGTGACCCATTATTTGGACTAAAAAATCATAAATTTTATTATTCAAATAATGTAACTAGAAATAATATTAATATAGAAGGGGTTTTCAGTACGGCACAAAATGATGGATTTACAACTTTACAAGAATGTGAGGATTTCTCAAGATTTTTGTCTCAAGCTCAGCAGCCGAACGCACCTCGTAAAGAACTTTTCTGGGATTATACATTTCCTATTCATTCTGTTAATCAAATCGAACAAAAATTACCTATTTCAATAGACGACAGGTTAAAATTATTACATATTTATACCTATACCACTGGTTCATCGGTAGGTCAATCTCACCAGACCGGTACAGCCAACAATGCCTTTCCGTGGGGTGGACCAGCATCAGTGACTAATGGTGGTTTTGATTTAATAGATTTAGAGGCATTATTACAGAACCCTTCAGGTTCTGGGTCATTATCAGGGTTTAACACATGGTATAAACATGATAAGGAATTACCAGCCGAACAATCTATGTGGTGTAATGGAAGTTTTGTTGGACCAATATCCAATTTATCGACAATTAAAAATCCATACATAGATTATACAGGTTATTACAATACTACAGGTCATGGAGATTATAGCATTAAAGACGCATTGGGAACAAATATTCCTAATACTGGTGTTACTATGAATATATCATCGGCAAATTATCCTTCCGCTGTTGGGGCGCCAAGCAATGGTGTACAACTTGCAAGTAGGAAATTAAAATGGTTATTATTTGAAGTAACAGATTTACCTGTAGATAGTAATGGTGTAATAAGAAGTTTCCAAGTAAAATTAGAACGCCCAGTTGGATCGCCTGGAGGGCAAAATTTAATTATAACGGTTGATTATCATATGTTTTATTGTGAGAGAGATCCAATAGGTGCTACTACAACATCGTATACAGTTAATATAGGTCCAGGATCCACCAACCTAATACCCCCACCTTACAGCTCGACCCTTTTACCTCTCTCCTGGACAACGTGGTTAAATTGTAGTGTTGCTAGAGGCAATACGACTGCTTCAACCATAAGGCATATTAATTACGCGAACAACACTGGTGGGTCAGGAAATGGATGTAATAAAAGAGTTAGTGGACAACAGACTATGCATGCGCCCTATTGTGAAACCTTTGGAACTACCACTGGTATGAGAAAATTTATACTAATAGGATTATTTGAAGATGCGCTCTGTTCAAAAATTACAATAATTTAATTTAATATAATATAATTTTATTCAATTATATTATAGTAATGAGTGTATTAAATAATGATAATATTACAGATTATTTATTTAAAAAGGAAATATTTAAGGCCAGAACTGGATTATATAATGTGGATGATGTAAATGCTGGTAGAAGAACATTAGCAAACGAACCATATGGGTCTAATACACTAATTTTAAATAAAAGTATTTTAGCTGAAGATATTTCATTTAATCTTACCGTTAATGCGCAAGTGGATTCATTGTATTATGATACTACAATAATTGATAGTACTTGGGGCACAGGGGATATAAGTCAGCAAACGATACAACCTTTGGAAATGTCTACTAGATTTCCATCTTTAACCTATTTACGATATTATAATAGAGTTTATTTAGAACCAGTTCAATACGGAAATAGACATACTTGGTGGTTACAAATAGATAGAGATCCATTAAAAAGAGGAAAAATAGAAAACAATTTATTAAGTTATATGGTTCCTGAAGGAGTTGGTAGGTCTAATTTAATGTATGGTGCTAAGATAGAATTTTATGTAGGCACGCCAGGAAGTGGAAATTGGATAATAGAGTCATTTAATCAAGTACCAGACTTAGCGAATAGTTCTCCTAGTGCTAATTGGACAATTGATTATGGTACAGGAATAGTAACTTTAAATTCTGATAAAACTACATTGGATAGTATATATTCTAATTTAGATGCTACAAATGCAACAAGTGAATATGCTAGACCCAGAATAAGTTTTATGAAATATGTCGGTGCAACTGGTGTAAGTGGTGGTGGTGGAAGTGGAAATAATGGAGATGGAAACAATTCAGTAGATTTAGATGACTATGTTACCGATATTTCATTTAATGATTATTTATTTAATGTTCCAAAAAGAATTACAGATGTAACAACATCAATAGTAGGCAACACACAAGGATTACCAGAAATTCATATTACATGGACTAATCCACCGCAAAAATGCGCTGCTTTTGATTTTTTTCAATTAAATACCAGAAATTATACAACTAATCCTAATTTGGACCAAATATATTACGCAGATAATATTAATGGTATTCATGAATCAGACACAAATATATTTAATGAAATTACTAGACAAATGAATAAATTACCATTTCATGAATTTATAAGAATACAATATAAATCATTTAATATTGGCGGTACGCTTCATACGAATTGGACTGACCTTTCAGGAGCTCAGGTAAATCCCCCGCCTCCTGCTGCTCCTATTACTGGTACTAACGGTAGTTCGAGAATTTTATATCCTATTTTTAAAGAAACTACCAGAATAATTATTTCGAATAACGGTCAGGCAAATCCATCACCAGGACCTCAAACTGGTCTTACAACACAAGATATAATATCTCCACCCAAATCATCTTCCAATCCTAGAGGTGATAGAACTTATACTAACTTAAATGTTTTGGACGCTACTAAATTATATCATATAAGAATAGCAATTGATAATAGAGCTTGTGTTAATGGAAAAGGTTGGTGGGAAAGAACAGGTCCGGATATAAGTAACAATTTATTATGGTATCAAATCCCAGAAGATCCAACAACCTATTTAGAATTAGGTAACTTTGGTCCGGCAGCAGCACCAGCAGATATATATTGGAATCCAGCAGGCGAGTTTCCATTTGAACCGGATGAACCGCCAAATTTTGCCGGTACCATAAAAGGGGAAGCAGGAAATAATACAGTTGGTGCGATTACTACCAATTTTCCAGTAATGGATACTAGCTTTAATACTGTTTTTAGTAATAATGCACCAGTTAATGTAAAATATGGTTTTGACTTATCTATAAAAATATTTTCAAGTAGTTTGCAAATAGGTGATAAGGATTTTTCAACAATAAATCCTCCTCCAGCAAACGTTAGTCAACTACATTATGCTAACGAAGGTATAATAACATTTAATGATTTATCATATGAAACTGATTGGAATAAACAACATACATTTGAAGTTAATATAGGAGATTCCACCAATGGATCTTGGACTACTAGTCCCCATTTTACTACAGCCTTTCCGTATACCACACCACCTTTAACATTAGCTTTACCACAACATACATATGATATCAGCAATGTATATATGATGAATGATAGATTTAAAGATATGAATAATCATTACAAAAAAGTATATCTGGTTCCACCCCCACAGGGTCTTCAATTTTCCAAGCATTCACATTATGCTAATTTACTTGAAACTGCTGAACATGTGTTGGGAAATTCTACATATTTAAATCATCTCACGGGTGGAAATATAGGTTTTACAAATCAAGAAGACCCAGGTTTTGATTTAGTATATAATAGTTTATCTGGTGCCCCAGCAGGACACACAGGTTCACCACAGCATATAGATTATGGAGATGAGACAAAATTAAAAAAATGTAGAGATATAAACGGTATTGTGAAATATGTTATATTTATAGACCAGTATTCAGATCTAACTATAAAATTTAAAGCAGATACAAGCATAGTCTCACCGGTTTCTGGTAAACAAATATGCTTTATTACATCTTTTCACGATTATGCAACTCCATTAGTTGGAACACAATTACTTAATACGGCAATGGGACAATATACATTAAGACATGAGTATGTACCAATACCAGCAAGCCAAAATCCTATAATACCGGTAAATCTTGTTGTTGAAAATGCCCAACAACCAACACCTATAATAGGATTTGATAACGTAGCGGCGGTATTTCCCAGAACTTATACAAATACTTCTACAACAGGAGCTTTATCACCAAAAATAGATGTAATAAATGATGACCCTACTGGACCAGTAACTGGTCAATTTGCTAGTATTGAAAATGCCCGTTTTGGTGGTTATTATAATGTTCAATATATTACTAGAGATACTGGTGTGTATAATATAACCCAACAAAATTTTGGTGATGCTTTTCTGAGTAATTATGGGTTTAATGCTATAGAATTAGAACAAACAAATCTTATGTCGGCGGCGCAAAAAGTAAACAAAATAGAATATTTATTAGGATGGGTAGCAAGAAATGATATTACACATACAACTCCAGTTGGAGGTTTATCCGCAGCAATACAAATGATAAATTTATTTGGAATAAATATGCCACGTTCAGTTTTACCATTTGAACTTACAGGTTTACAGATTAGTAATATATATGCACCATGGATATATTATGATGAAAAATTGATTCGGTTTCAATTATACTATAGAGGAAATCCAACTTTATTAGAAGAGAAAGAATACGATTGGAATATACCTGTGCAAACGCCACAAGCTGAAAATTTTTCTGTTCAAACTGTAAAAGTAAATGCAGCCGGTGATATATTAAGAAGTTCTTCATACAACTTTTCAAGAGATGGAAATGAAGGAATAGGTCCAAATTCTCAATTTTCTTATGATGTAAGAATGACTAATAATATATTTTCAGAGGCAACTACAAATACTAAATATTTAAATTTGACTGTTAATTCCGATACTTGGAATTGGGGGGGTGTAGGAATACCTAAAATTTTATGGTGGGATTTTACATATAATGGTGTAACTCTTCCAGCTGGACAGGTTCCAAGTAGTGGTTTTCAGTCATTGAAATTAAAAGATCCTAGAGGCGTAGTTACGGTAACACAAGTATCTTTTACAAGACACTTTCCAGGATATTCATTTTCTGGAACACCTTCTACAAACCATGAATGGTATAATAATAATTACGACCATACTCACTTAGGTAATCCATTTACTTTAGAAGATACGCAATTAATGTGGTGTAAAGGTGGATTTCGAAGTGGTTTTGCCGCAGCCTCTGGAACTCCTTATACCAAAGACACTAATAAGTTAAATCCATATATCAATTATCGAATTTATTATGATAATGATGTTACAGGTAAAAATTATGAAAGTCAAGGTACAAGAGGAGAATCTTGGAATTATGATAATAATTGGGCCACCGCTAATTCTGGTGAGCCATATTATACAGGACAAGGAATATGGTCTATAACAGGGGATTACAAATTTGTTACATTAGTAGATGAAAGCACTAATTGGAGAGGTGGAAATTATAAATCGGTAGAAGTATATGTTAATGGTAATAATGTCTTAGATTCACTTACTTTAGGGACTGATTATATTATGTATATTTGTTTAGAAGGGCCTATTTATCAGACAAATTATAACACAGGAGGAGTTCATACTTTTACAAATAGTAACTCACAAACAAAATATAGAACAGGCTGGCTTGACTGTCAGTTAAGAACACCAACTATTAGTAACGTATATGATGGAACTGGTTGTTATATAAGTAACAATCAATTAGTATTTAATAATGGAGCCTTAAGATATTGTTTTAAACTTTTTGGACTAGAATCACAAAATCCAAGTAATCTTGCAAATGGGGTTGGAATAGATAGGATATTTTATAGAATAGGTATTAAAAATGACCCAGATGAATTAGATTCCTCAACATATGATACAGAAGCAAGAAGTTTAAAGAGCGTTAGTATTACATATTCAACCTTGAATTAAATTTATATTTATTTACAAATTATATATAAATATATATTATATGTCGATATCAGAACCTGATAAAATATCAAATTTATGGAAGAAAAGTAGAGAAGTAAATGATATTTATAAAGCAGAAAGATATAATAATCCCGCCCAGACTCCATACAAGGAAAATGTATTTAATGAAAGTATATTTTCAGATTTAGTGCCGGATGAACTTCCTGGTAATTTAATTCAAGTTGGTAATCAATTTAAACACCCAGAAAGTTGTGATTACTTAGACACATTATATTTTAATAATGGCGTTCCATCTGGAGATGTTCCTACATCGGGTCCAAATGCGGTCCCATCATCTCAAATAGCAACATTAAATTGTCAGGATCCTGTCGGTCAGCCACTATTAGTTAGGGGCAAAAAACTAACAAGTGTTCCACATTTAACATTTTATCATAAAGTTGAATTATATCCGCATCCGGAGGCTGATGGTACAGAACCTTCTAATTCTGACACTAGTTTTCCACTTCCTGGATACAAGACAAAAACAACTTGGTATTTACCAGATGCTAATGATATTAATTTATCGGCATTAAGAGATACAATTAATTTTAAAAAGGGAACTAGAGGTGATTATACCTATAAAATCTGGACGGGACAACCAGGTTCAAATCAATTTTTTACACAAAAGGAAGCGGATACACCATATTCTTTTGTATTTGATAATAAGAATGGATATTTTTATATATATGGAAAAGACGACCAGAGTAATTGGGATATAGATGCTACTGGACCAAATCATAGTATTTTTGTTTCTCTTATTAGATATGAAGGTTCTAAAGGAGCAAGTGGTTCTGGTGGTTCATTAAATAACGGACTAGATGTGTCTTTTAACAACGTGGATATATCAAATAATTTAAATTTTGTACACAATGATACATATTCTTTAGAAACAGGTATATTACAAAGTAAAAAAATGTTATTTCCAATGCCTTTAACATCTCAAAGTCACGAAAATTCTGTAATAATAGCAACTGTTTCGGGTGCGGATGACGAATTTTTAAATGCTACAGGTTACTATACAGTTGAAATTCATGATGCTAATTATGAAGAATATAATACAAAAATTCATTTTATTGCTGGTATTATTACAAAAGAAAATACAAATGCTAACTATATTCCACCACCAGCTGATACCCCTCTTGTAAATAATAATTCATCTTCTTCTAATGGCGGGGTAATCAATGATGTTACTACACAAAATGTAGCAATTAATCCAATCGAACAGCAACTATCAGTTCAACCAGAGCAAGTAACTATACAACCAATAACATTAGAACCTATAACTATAAATCCAATAGGAGGAGGTGTAACACCAACTATAGATTCTGATGACGATGATGGTGGAACATCGACAGTTACGGTAAATCAGAATACGACTCCAACAAATATAGAATATACAGGATTTATAAAGGTTTTGTCTTGTGACAGACAATACTATAATGTAGGAACAAATTTTGGTATAGAATACATTCAATTAATTAAAGAAATAAATTCAAATACGTGTCATATTTGTTTGAAATTAGATAGTTTATCGACTTTACCATCAAACAGTCAAAATAGTATTGTATTTAATGTGAGATTGTATAAAAATAGTTTAAATATAATGAATGATTTCAATAAATTACAATGGACTCTTGTAGATGCGCGTATATTTACGCAAACAGAATTAATTCAGAATTTTACTTTTATTAAAAGTCTTTATATAGCGGGTGTTCCTGATAATACACTTCCACCACTTTATCCTAATTTTCCTACTGAATCATTTAATGCTACAACTCAATATACAGTTATTGATAATTCTGTTAACATTGAAAGAGAGTTGTATATTAAGGGTGATATTAATATGGTAAAAAATAATCACATAAATTTAGTTGAAAACAATAAAATTAAAAGCGTAGTAAATGATTTATATGAATATAAAATATTTGATAATAATGATTTAACATCAACAAATATACCTAATGGATCGTGGCAGACAATTGCTACGATTGAACCCCAAAGCGCTCAATCAGTTTTAACTGATCAAAGGTCTGCATATGCTATGTTTGAAATAATCGATAGATCAAATGCAGGAACAAATTATAAATTTGTAGATAATTTATCATTTATTGTTAATTTTACATCACTTAGTTCAGGTTCAGCACACGCGAATATAACATTATTATCTAAAAATCCTACAGGAAACAACAGCGGAGATGTAGGATATATAGATCAAATAAGAGTTCTTTGTGGTAGACATAATTCTACTTCAAGTGGAGCTAGTAACGGTGGCGCTAATATTCAAATTAGACGAATATGTAATAATACTGGTGTAGGAAATACAGATATTCGTGTATCTATGTATAATAATTATAAAGGATTAAATACTAAGCAAGAAATGAATCCATTTGTATTAACAAGTGTAGGTCAAACAATGCAGTCGGGTTCTACTAGAACAGCTACAATAAATATTGAAGATAGCTCTTTTGGTTTTGCTAGTACGGATGCTTTTAATAACAAAGTAAGCTTTCAGACGCTGGATGTAACGAATTTAAATGCTACAAATATCGAAATGGGTGGTTATTTGGATATGAATGGAAATGAACTTCGTGGATTAAATGGATTAACTATAAATGGAAATTTAGATATGAATGGATATAATATATTAGAAAATCAAGTAATAACTAGTGGAAATAGTGTTAGTTCATTACCAAGAATTTCTCAAACAACAGATATTGATATATTAGTTGATGATGAAGACGACCCCGTAATAACAATTGGTTCTGGAACCGCAAATGGACAAACTCAGCAAATATATTTCAATTGTGGTATGGAAGTTAATTTAGATATGAATGATATTGAAATAAAAAATACAGATTTAATTAGTAAAATAATGGACACGCATAAAGAAAAAACAAATAGAGCTTATATACAACAATTTAATTTTAATACAGCTACTCTTCCGACTACTACACGAAGTGATAATCTACAGCCTCCTTGGGAAATTGGCGGTAGTGCTGGAGATGGAGATTGGATAACAATAGGTGTTACTGGTTCTTTTATAAAGGACGCTAATGTAGGTCCACCTTATATTGGGGATGGTGCGAATAAATGGAGAGTAAATAGCAAAGGTAGTATTAGAGCAAACGCTTTATTTGAACTTATAGATAGGACTTCAGGACATCATCATACTATAAAATTTTATGCCGGTTTTAAATTTGGTAAACCAAGTATTAGAATTTTAAATAATAATACATATGATAAAACAAGATTTGGAGCAATAAGAATTGTTTATGGTGCTGGAACTGCTCTAGGAACTTATGTTAAAACTACATATACTGGCTGTGTATTACAATTTCAATTATTAGAATCTTCAAGTCAAACAGCAAGCTCTGCTGATATCGAAATGAATGTATGGCAAAATACCGAAAATAATGGATGGAAAATTTCTAGAGAATCGGTAATAATTAAGGAAAATAATCCTAGATGTTATGTTCCAACAAGTGTAGCACAAGAATATATGAAATACAACCCGATCCCCTCCCCTCCTCCAATTTATAGTGGTCCAAATGGAGATGGGAATTATATTCCAGTAGGAGGTTCCCCATATCAATATAATTTAACTATCGATACATCAGAAGATTTAGTATTGGGAACAAATAATATTTATAAGGGAGAAAAAATAATTACTGATGAATTAAATGCAAAAGATGGGTCATCTTTCGTAAAATTAGCAAAGGAAGGAGAAGGTATACAAATTTATGGTGATGCTGGAAGTCTTGATGGGCTATTAGCACAATCTTCTAATAACGGCACAAATAAAAATGTTTTTACAATAAATCCAAATGCTAACACCCATACAACATTTGAAGTTAAATTAAAACATGGTCCTTCTAGTAATAGAGTAGAAACATCAGGATTAAGTGTAAATCAAGACAATATTAAATTAAAAGTTCCTCTTAATTTATCCACAACAACCGCCGATATTTTAAGTGGCACTTACGGGGGTCAAACAGAATATGGTAAGTTTGAAACACTAGGTTCTAATATTGGCGTAGAGTTAGCTGCATCAAATACTATTGGGAAAAATATAATAAATGCTTCTGGTTCAACTTTGTATGGACAGTTACCAGTTATAAGAACTAGAGAACCATATACTAGTGGTGGTGGCGCTGTTGATAATAATTATGTTATGATAAGTGAAACTTGCTACAATTTAGTAAGTAGATACGGATTAACAGATATGTTTATGGATGGACCAGCTACTTCGGACGCGCAGTCAAATAATAGAAGAAGATTTCATGGAAATGATAATGCTCCTACTGGTAGTAATGCTACAAATTTTTATAGTGTAGGTTTAATTCAAAGTTTTAAGGGTGAAGATTTAAATAAAGATAGCACATCTTATGAAGCTGGAGAATGGGAAACACCTTTTAGAGGAAAAGGATGGTTCACCGGCTGTGCTTTTGGATGGCCTCAAAAATCATCAACAGCCGGTCCATTACAAGTGCGTGGAAATGCTAAGCTTAGATTAATTGTTAATGGTAAAACTGTAATAGAATGGACTAGTTCGAATGCAAATTCGGTTAATGGTTCGGAAAGGACATATAATTTTTCTAATGTAGTCTTAGACTTACCTTCTGAAGACTGGGTATATTGCGGAAATGAACTAGAACAAAGCAGCCTTTCAGATTATCCAAATGATAATGTATATAATTCAAATTTAAAATTTACCACTGAGGGTACTAGTTTAATATATTTTCAAATGGTATTTCCAGGACCAAAAAACAGCAATAATTATATTGAATTTCCCGATGATGATAATATGAACGGAAGAAGCCCGGGAACAGATAGTTCGTTAATAAGAATGAATGCTTTCTTTGCTTCATATCCAAAATTAAAATAATTTTTATTATAAACTCTTCATAACAAATTCGTATATTGAAAAGTTAATAGAATTTACTAATACAGCTCTAAAGGCACAAATAGGATATCCTCTCCATAATGCTCCCTGTCGAAATGCTTGAGAAATACTAATATTTTGAGCTATTTGTCGGCTCATAATTACATCTATAGGATATGAAAAAGTCCAATTTGCTAATCCAGAAAATCCACCTGATAAGAATGTATTATAACCCTTTTCTCTAGCCCAATGATATGAACCAAAATAAAGGCTCATTGCTGTAGTTTCTCTTAAAAAAGTAGAAAATAATCCACGTCCCTTTAATAAATTTTGGATAGACGTTTTTTGATTTGTTTGTTTATGAATTTTATAATGATTAAATCCATAAACAGTTGGAAACGCAATACATCCAGATATAAATCCACTTATAAAATAGGAGCGTGTATATTTTTGTAATCTATCATTAATTGGAAAAACAGTTATATTATTTACCAATGAATTAGTAAGTGGAAAACGCCAACCTTTATAATAATGTGAAATTGGTAATCCAATCCACTTTTTTTTATTTTGAATTAAAACAAGTGTGGTATCAAATGGGTGACCAATAGCTATTTGTCCGACACCAACACATGTAGATGCAATAATATCTTTCATAATTTACATTAAAAGGATATTATTTAAATAATTTATAATACTTTTCTAGTGCGTCCTTCAAATTCTCCATTTTTGATAGCATCTTTGACGCAATTACCACCACACCAATCAGAATCTATTGGAGTAAGACTTCCTTCATTTCTTTTTAAAGTAACATTATCTAAAGGAGTTTTAACGCCTATATATTGGTCTTCGGCATCAAATCCTGAATAATTATTTTGATTAAATGGGGGGTCATCTCTATTGGAATCTGTTAAAAGTTGTGTGGGTGCTTTTCTCATATAAGGGTCACTTCTAAGACCAGCCTTAGGATTTAATGGGTCGTTTAACATACGATACCCTAAATCTCCCTGAGTGTTATAACTTTGTTCATAATATAATATTGGACATTTAATACCAACTTTTTGGGACCATTTAACATATTCTGCGTATTCTTCTAAATTATTAAATTCTATTGGATTAACTCCAGGTATCATAGCTTTTTTGGAATTGATTAAATGTATTTTTTTTCCTTTTTTAACTAATAAGTTAGGACAGTCATTTAAGGAAGCAGGTATACCAAATCCTTCAATTAGATCACTTGACTTGTAATTTAAACAAAATAATAAACCTATAAAAAATGCTATTATTGCTACAATAAATTTTGAATTCATTATATATATATTTGAATAAATAAATTTCTCTCCAGAATATATAAAATGAAAGTTATGGAAGTAAATCCAAATAATTTAAATAAATTTAATGAACTAGTACAGAAAGGAGGAGCTGTAGTTAAGTTTTATGCTGACTGGTGCGGTCACTGTCAAGACTTGAAGCCAAAATGGAATATTATGACATCACATCTAAAAAATACACCTGGAAGTGGATTAATAGCTAGTGTTCCAGAAAATATGATAAGTAGTGTAAATTGTGATAACGAAGTCCCTGGTTTTCCAATAATAAGGTATATGGAAGGTGGTAAGAAACGTAAAGATTACAGTGGAAAAAGAGAAGTGAAAGATTTAGAAAAATTTGTTAAGTCGGCACTTGGAAAGGGTAGTAAAAAGAAAAAAAATAAATCAAAACGGCGACGTAAAAATAAAACAAAAAGAAGAAGAAAAAGAAGCAGAAAAAATAAGACAAAAAAGCGTAAAAATAGATCAAGAAGTGCTCTCCGTGATCGATTTTTTAAAATGATAAGTGGGAATCGTTTCTAATTTTCAAATATAAAAGGCAAACTGTGTTCTAATGTAAATAAAGGTGCTTGGAATGCTGTTTGTGTTAAACTAGTCATAAGAGATGGTCTATTTCCTTCGATTGCGTGTCCTAAAAATTGTAAAATCCACGCAGCTACAAATACTTTATGTGTTTGAGAAAGCCAATTGTTTTCAAAAGTATTTCTCCATATGTGAGTAAGAAATAATAAAACTTGTATATAAACAAACATTACAGAACCTATTTTTATTCCATAAGTTCTGTAATATTGAATGGTATAAAAAATAGTAATTAAATCCTCTAAACTAATCATGTACCAGAAACAACAGTCTTTTCCTTTTCCATTTAAAATTTCAAAATGAATTCTAAGTAGAGAAGTATAATTTAATACACATACTACAATAGCTGGAATACATACTGTATGAATATTTTGATTTATTGGGTGTGTATGAAAAGATTTATAGAAATCTAATTGAGTTTCCATTTATTTAAAGTGATAAAATATCTTTAAATAAATTACATATGTGTTAGATGATTGTATATAACTTGTTCTATTTTTGTAGATGGTTCAAAATGTTCCCACCTATCATAAACTGTATTCATAACATTACAGATAGCACAAGTGCATTCACTTTCTTCAAATTCTTCTTGTTCTTCATCATCATCTTCTTCTGATTCTTCGTCTTCACTATCATTATTCATCCATTCTTTAACATTTTCTTTCATGGCTAGACACTTTTCAAGATTATCATCTCGCGATCCCATTAAAAATAATTCAAGCATAAGTCCACGCTTAATATCTTCGGGTGTAATTTCTTTTCTATGGGTATGACTTACATACATACCGGCTGTTTTAATAGCATTTTCCATAAAAACCATAATAACGGCTGCAGTATTTTCAAAAGTTTCATCAGGCTCTACAAGATTGTTAAACCCTGACCTCATAAAGGTAAAATCATCACCTTCACTCATATAGTATAAGTTATTGTGATGTTTTTATATAAAAATTGATTTAAACATATAATGAATAATTAGGACTAATAACAATGACTGCTAAAAGACCACAATTTAGATTGTTTGATTTTCAAGTGAGTGAACATAGAGAAGAAATTTATGATAAATACGGTAATGTAGAAAGGTCGAATAGAACATTTCTAGTAAAAATGTTTGGTATGAACACAAAGGGAAAGACATATTGTGTATTTGCTAAAAATTTCAAGCCGTTCTTTTATGTATTGGGTAAAGATAACTGGATAAAAGGTCGCGAAGATGTTGCTCTAAAGATGCATATTATTGAAAGATTAAAGAAAGAAAAGACAGGATTACAAGATGATATATGTAGTTGTACCTTAGTAAGTAAAAAAAAGTTATATGGGTTTGATAATTTTAAAAAATATAATTTTGTAAAGATAGAATTTAAGAATGTATCTGCTTTTAATAAGGTAAAAAATTTTTGGTATACTGAAAATAAAGATTACACAAAACGAAGGTTAAGAAAAAATGGTTATGAGTGTAGACGTGGTGATATAAAATTAAAAACAATACTTTATGAATCAAATATTCCACCAATGTTAAGATATTTTCATATTCAACAAATTAGTCCATCAGGATGGTGTACATTTAAAAGACCAGAAATAAAGGAAGCAAAAAGTAAGAAAAATACCTATTGTGATTATGAATATTGGACAGATGCTTCAAATATATTACCATTACCAAATAAGGAAGACGGGATTCCTATGAAGGTAATGAGTTTTGATATTGAGGCTTCATCAAGTCATGGTGATTTTCCAGTTGCTAGAAAAACTTATAGAAAGCTAATGGGAGAAATTATTCAATATTGGACAGTAAACAAAAAAAAAATTAATTCTATGAATCCGGTGGAAAAAAAAGATTTGTTTATTGATTTAGTATTAACAGCATTTGAATTTAAGTTAAAAAAGAATAGAAAATATGAAAATATTAGTAAGGTATATTTGAAAGGTGCGAAATATAAAAAATTCAAAGCACCATCAAGAGATGAAATATATGATAAAACAAATAGACTATTAGGAAAAACAATGGAGGAATTATTAGAAAAACGTGAACCAATTCAAATGGAAGAATATTTTGAATATAAAAAATGGGAAAATATGGATAAATTTGAAAAAGAACAATATAAATTTTGGGACATGTATATTCCAAATAATATCAAAAAAAATAATATTTTATATTTATTAAATTATAAATATGATGCTGGAAAGAAATTAGATATTTTGGATAGAGCATTTACAGGTCATGGAAAGAAAATACTTTCTCTGAGTCATTTCCTTCCAAAATTAGAGGGAGATAAGTGTACATTTATTGGTTCAACATTTTTAGAATTAGGTGAAAAGGAACCTTATTTAAATCATATGGTTGTATTAAGTAAGGAAACAGTAACAACACCAGAAGTAGAAAATAGTGAAGTAATATGTAAAAAGACAGAAAAAGGATTATTGAGGGCGTGGGTAAAAACAATTAAACAACAAGATCCAGATATTATTATCGGGTATAATATATTTGGTTTTGATTGGCACTTTCTAATAGACAGAGCAAAAGAATTAAGTGGTGACGACGATTTTGAAAAAGAATTTTTAGAAACAATGAGTAGAAATAAAAAAGAAAAAAATCCGAAACACGATATGATAGTTAGAAGTACTACTACTGTAGCAAGTGGAACATATGAATTAGTATACGTTAAAATTCCAGGTCGGATTCAAATAGATTTATTGAATTATTTCAGGAAAAATGAAAATTTATCTTCTTATAAACTGGATTATGTAGGTCAACATTTTATTGGGGATGATGTAAAAGATTATGGAACATATGGTTCAGTAACAAAATTAAAAAGCAAGAATTTATTTGGATTAAAGAATGGCCATTATATAGTATTTGAAATTAAGGGTCATTCTTCAGATAAATATTTGAAAGGTAAGAAATTTAAGGTTAAAAATTTGAATTTGAATGATGGTTCATTTGAAATAGAACATAATTTGGATATTGATAAAAAGAAAAAGTTTAGATGGTGTCTAGCCAAGGATGATATCGATCATATGGATATTTTCAGATTATCAAAAGGTGGTCCAGAAGATAAGTCAATAGTAGCAAAATATTGTTATCAGGATTGTAACTTAGTTCATAATCTATTTATTAAAAATGATATATTTACGGCAATGGTAGAACAAGCAGCAATTTGTAGTGTTCCAATTGAATTTGTAGCTATGAGAGGTCAAGGAATTAAATTATTAAGTTTCATATCAAAAGAATCAAGAAATGCTGGTATGTTGATTCCAGTATTAGAAAAATCGACAGCAAATGATGGTTATGAAGGAGCTATTGTATTGATTCCAAAGTGTAATCTTTATAGAGACAATCCAGTAGCTTGTAATGATTATTCGTCTCTATATCCAAGTTGTATGATTAGTGAGAATATTTCACACGATAGTAAAGTATGGACGAAAGAATATGATTTGGAAGGTAACTTATTTAAAATAACAGGAGCTAGAGATAAAAAGGGGAACTTTATATATGATAACTTGGATGAATATAAATATGTAGATGTAAAATATGATACATATGAATATGTTAGAAAAACACCAAGTTCAGCAGCACAAAAAATTAAGTGCGGACATAAGATATGCAGGTTTGTCCAATTTAATGGTAATGATAAAGGTATTATGCCGACTGTATTACGAGAATTGTTAGCATCTAGAAAAGCTACAAGAAAGTTAATAAAATATAAAACGTTAACATTAAAAGATGGATCGACTTATGACGGAATGTTAAGCAAGGGAGATGAATATTATACAATAGTAACCAATAAAGGAGAAACTCAACAAGTTCAAATAGATAAAGTAGTAGACATAAAAGATACATACGATGATTTTATGAAAAATGTTTTCGATAAAAGACAGTTAGCAAAGAAGGTTGTAGCTAATTCATTATATGGTCAAAGTGGAGCAAAGACTAGTGCGTTCTATGATAAAGATATTGCTGCATCAACAACAGCAATGGGTCGTAAATTATTATTATATGCTAAGGAGGTTGTGGAAAAATGTTTTGATAATAAAGTATTGGATACAAAATTAGGAAGGGTGAGAACAAAATCAGAATATATTTATGGTGACACAGATTCTGTATTCTTCTCATTTAATTTGGAAGATTTAGATGGTAATCGTATAGTAGACAAGGATGCTTTAAAAATTACAATAGAGTTAGCTATAAGAGCAGGTGAGATTGCTACAAAATTCTTAAAACCGCCTCACGATTTAGAATATGAGAAAACATTCTTACCATTCTTATTATTATCTAAAAAGAGATATGTTGGATTATTATATGAAACTGATCCGGAAAAATGTAAAATGAAATCTATGGGAATTGTATTAAAAAGGCGTGATAATGCTGCGTGTGTTAAAGATTGTTATGGTAAGGTTGTAGATTTACTAATGAAAGGGGAAACAGTAGATAATGCGGCAAATTTTGTTAGAAACTTTATTAAAGATATGGTAGATGAGAAGATTCCTATGGAGAAGCTTATTATAAGTAAATCTTTAAATGGTTTCTATAAAAATCCAGAAGCAATTGCTCATAAGGTATTAGCAGATAGAATAGGAAAGAGAGATCCAGGGAGTAAACCTTCTGTGGGTTCAAGAGTTCCATTTGTTTATATTCAAACTAAAGGAAAAGTAAAATTACAGGGTGACAAAATAGAAAGTCCGGGGTTTATTAAAAAGAATAATCTGAAACCAGATTATGCGTTTTATATTACAAATCAAATTATGAAACCAGTAACACAAATATTTAGTTTACTATTAAATGATATGAAAGAATTTAAGGGTTCGATAAAGAAAAATCATGAGAAGAAAATAGAAGGTATAAAAATGAAATATAAGGATAGACCAGAAAAGATAGAAGAAAAAATACAATCTTTAAAAGATAAAATGGTAAAACAATTAATATTTGATGACGCGTTACGTATTTGTAATAATAATAAAAATAATCAACGAACATTAGCATCATTCTTTAAAAGAAAATAAATTAAATATATTATTAATTAATTTATTTAAAAATTTTTTTATAAATCATCATCACTAAACCCTTCTATCAATTCAGGAATATCAGAGTCACTTTCTTCGGGAAGAGGTGGTAATGGAGTTTGTGTTATAGAGTTTGATAGACTTCTATTAATACCCAAATAGTCTTGAAGGTGTTGACTAGCTAATGGTGTATCGGTTGTATTAGTTGTATTAGTTGTATTAGTTGTATTAGAAAATCCAGGTAATAAAAATGAATATTCTGCGATAAATGTATTACTAGAAGGGTCATTGTTAATTTGATTTGTTATATTATTCATTAATGCTGATGTTACACTTTCTACAGCATTATTAATAATGTCTCTTGTTTCTTGATTATTACTTGTATTGGGTAAAATTGTATTACTAGAAAAATCAATTAATGGTTGTCTATTAACAGAAGGATTTTCAACATCATTTTCTCTCCGTAAACTTCTTCTACAAACAGGACATCTATAATCAAAATTTGTTAAATACCTATTTAAATGACTACGTGTAAATATGTGTCCACAGGGATTAATCCTAGAAATTTCGTCGCTATTCAAAAAATTTTCTTGAGTAAAAGGACATATAGTTTGATTAGTAGTTTCAGAGATATCACCATATATCATGTTAGTCGTATTAGTAGATATATCTATATCACTTAAGGGTTGTGGGACATTTCCCATATTAAGTGTATTATTTATAAAGTTTTGAAATACATCTCTAGGAATAGTAGTGGTGGTAGTTCTGGTTCTAGTTCTAATACGCCGTGGTCTAATTGATGTTTCTCTAGGTAATAAACTACTCCTATTACGACCGGTACTGGAGGTATTTCTAGTATTTCGTGGAAATATATCAGTGGATGTAGTATTATTCGAAGGCCATGAAAAATTATAAGAAGTATTGTTAATAGGTGATTGGGATGGGGCTCTATTCAACCTAGATGTAGTATTATTTCTAAAAGTAGAGTCAGAGTCAGAGTCAGAGTTACCAAAATTAAAAACAGGAGGAGGTGGAATTCTACCTGTAGGCCTACCGAATGGATTGTTAATCGGCAGATTAGCTAAATTTCTACTTTGTCTTTCTATTTCTAAATATCTTAAAAGTAAATTACTAAAAGCAGTATTCATTTCTCTCTGTGCATTAATATAAGTTATTATTGAGTTACTTTGTTCTCGTTGAATACCGCGAAATATATCTATGTAATCGTGTAGTAAACTAGATATGCTATATCGATTATCCATAATGATATTATTAAATATATAAAAAAATGTGTTTAAACGATTATGTCATTATTATTATTATATAACAGAGATGGAAGAAACTACGAAAGAATTTGGTTCTGATCAGCTTGATATTACTCTTTTTAAAGACTTTGAAGATAAAGGTTTAACAGGATTAGCAAATTTAGGGAATACTTGTTTTGCTAATAGTGCTTTACAATGTTTATCACACACGTATGAATTGAATTTGTTTTTAAATAAAGGCAGTTATAAAAAACGATTAAATAATAAGCCAGATTCATTAATTTTATGTGAATGGGATAATTTAAGAAAAATGATGTGGAGTGAAAATTGTACAATATCTCCAGGTGGATTTATTGGTGCTATTCAAAAAGTAGCTCGAATTAAAGACCGTGTAATTTTTACAGGATGGGCTCAAAACGATATAACAGAATTTTTACAATTTATTACAGAATGTTTCCATACCGCTATATGTAGAGAAGTGGAGATGAATATTACGGGTTCAGCTGTATCTTCTACAGATAAATTAGCAGAAACCTGTTATAAAATGATGAAAAATATGTATAAAAAAGAATATTCAGAATTTTTAAGTATGTTTTATGGTATTCATGTGAGTCAAATAAAATCTTTAGAAAGTGATTATGAAAATATTACACCAGAGCCTTTTTTCAATATTACACTTCCAATGACTAAAAAAAATTCTTTAATAGCTAGTTTTGAAGAATATATAAAGGTTGAAAAAATGGAGGGAGATAATATGATATTAAATGATAAGGCAAATAAAAAAGAATGCGCTCAAAAGCAGATAAAATTTTGGAGTTTACCAGATGTTTTAGTTATAACGTTAAAACGATTTGATAATAGAAATAGAAAAAATCAAGCATTGGTAGATTTTCCTTTAGAAGGATTGGAGCTTTCAAAATATGTTATAGGATATGATAGATCGAGTTATGTATATAATTTGTATGGTATTGTAATCATAGTGGAGGTTCTCAGGGGGGTCATTATACCGCATTTATAAAAAATCCTAATAAAAAATGGTATCATTTTAATGATACAATGGTAACTGAAGTAAAAAATTTAGCAAAATTAAAAGGACCACAAGCATATTGTTTTTTCTATAGAAAGCAAAAGTAAATAATTTGTATATATATATATAATGGAAAGTAACGTAGAAGTATCTCCAAGTGGTGGTTTTTCACAAATATATAATTCAATGAATGGTTCAATTGCAAATGCTAATCCATTAGTTTTAATAGCATTAACAGCAATTGTTTTATTTTATTTTATATTATTTTCTTATTTAGGGTATAATCCTATAGCACAAAGACAAGAACAAAGCCCTGGTATGAAAATGATAGAATTATTAATGTGGGGACTATTAGTATTTTTAGTATTAATAAACGGTATTCAATACTTTTTTAAATTAGATATTAAGACAGCAATCAAAAATATTTTTCAAGGAAAACCAGAGGTGGATATTACAGTAGCACCAGAAAAACGTTTTATTGAAAAAACCGGGAATAAATTAAATAAAGATGTAAAAAAGATTGGGGAGGAAATCGAAAATGATTTAGGTTTAGGTAATTTTAGAGAAGGTGGTGGTTCTGGATTTGGCGGAGGCGAAGTATTTAACGTTAGTAGTAATAAATATACTTATGACGATGCGAAAGCGTTATGTAAAGCATATGGGGCAAAATTAGCAACATATAATCAAATAGAAGACGCTTATAAGAGTGGTGCTGAATGGTGTAACTATGGATGGTCAGAAGATCAAATGGCGTTTTATCCAACTCAAAAAAAAACTTGGAAAAAACTTCAAAAAATAAAGGGACATGAACATGATTGTGGTCGTCCAGGAATTAATGGAGGTTTTATTGATAATCCAAATGTTCGTTTTGGAGTAAATTGCTTTGGAAGTAAACCATCTATATCAGAGGAAGAACAGGATATAATGAATAATGCTTCTATATATCCAAAATCAAAGGAAGACCGAAAGGTAGACAGATTAGTAAAGAAATATAAGAAAAATTTAGATAGTATATTAATTAATCCGTTTAATCATAACAGTTGGAGTCAAATATAAATTTATAGTAATATTTATTATAAATTTATTTCAAATGATTATAAATAAACCAAAAAAATACCATTATACAAAAAATAACTTTTAATGTTTTTCTTTCATTTTCATTATCGTCAGGTAAACGTGCTAATCTTCTTTCTATTTCAGAGGTAGTAAGTGTATTTCTAGGAGGTGTTCTTGCTCTTTTAACTTTGCGTTTTCTTAATTTTCTCCAATTTGGTCTACCACCCGTGGGGCTATGACATATAATACATTCGGGTTTTATGTTATACCATTCATTAAAACATTTAAAATGACATTCATAGATACATTCACAATTTAAATTTAAGAAACAAGGGCGTTTAATATCTTCGTGACATATCATACAAGTAAATTTTTTTTTTCGACTGAACATAATAAGTATATAACTATTTAGTTATATGTTTATTATATTTTTTTAAAGTTATCTCATTTTTCGTGTTTTCTTTTTTCTTTTTTTTCTATTTTTTCGGGTTTTTCCTCTCTTTTTCTCTCTTTGTTCTGATAGATTTAATAATTTATTATAAATATCATCTCTAATTACTCCACCATCCAAAGTTCTACTATGCATATTTTTTTCAGGATTTTTGAGTTGTTTGTGCATTACATATAATCCAACCGGTATTCCCATATTTCCAAACTTATTATGACTACCTATACCTCCTCCTATCATAGCAGGCATATCGTTCTTTCTAAATAAGTTATCAAATTTCATTCCTATAGATTCAATACCTCCTCCTTTATTTTTATATATAACAAAATCATCTTCATTCATTATATATAATATTTATAATTAATTTTATTTTATTTTACTTAAATACGGGTTCTGCTAATTCAGGACACGCATAAAAAATATTCAGATCAAAATTATCTGAAGTATGGTCATAAATAATATCAGCAATTAGGTCTCCTAATTCATTTTTCCAATCTTTTGTAAATATAGTATCATTTCCAAAAGCAGTATTGTAATCTTCATAAATCTTTGCTAATTTATGTTTGGTTTTAGCTTCAAATTTCCAATAAGCTTCTGTTACTAAAATTTCACGCGTTTCTTTACAATTTAAAAATTCTTCTAATGAAACATCTCTTACAATTTCTTCCATTGTTCTATTATCTTCTACATCCGCTATTGTATCATCAACATATTTTGGTTTTTTTATACTAGGCATCTTTAACAATTACGATATATATAAGAAGCCATATAATCTCTAAATGCTTTTTCATCTTTAATTAGGTATCCATCCTTTTTTAATACATTGGTTATTTCTTGTAACATTCTGTTTAAAATATTTTTTACTATAATACCATCATTAGTTTCACTATTTAACCAACTTTGAAAATTATCTTTACGATGTTGTTCATGTAGTTTTGCTAAACCATCAAATAAATCTTTGTGTTTTTTATCAAACTTATAATTATCATCAGTTAGCTTTTTTATAACGAGTTTAGGTTTATCGGTCATTTTAATAATAATACGAATAATAACTTTAAATGATTTATGTATATGATCTTTTAATATCATATTTAAAGCTAGTTTGTCTTTTACTTTTAATGTGTTTAATAATATTTTTTACAGCTTCTTCATTTTCAATACAATCTTTTAATGCGTCTTCAACAAGACCATATGTTAACGGAGATGTTTGTTTAACATTAGCAAATTTTAATTTTCCATCGCTAATTTGAATAACCGCATTTTCTAAATTATTATTTTCAGCATAACTAAAAATAGAAGTTGTTAAATCAGTTCGCTGTGAGCGTAGTTCTTTTGCTTGATTTTGTAATGCTTTAATTCTATTATCAATAGAAACCCAGTTTTGGATATTTTTTTGAAATCCTTCACTCATTTATTTTAACATATAAATATAATTTTAAATCATTTATATGTTATTATTTAACGACGACGACGGGAACGACGCTTTTTCATTGTCTTTCTGCGCTTTCTGCGACCACCTTTCTTCTTAGCTACGCGTTTTTGCTGACGTTTCTGTGCTTTGTAAAGAAGGAAAGGTAAAAGAGCTGTCTTAAGAGCACCCATAACAGATCCACCTTTGCGACTTTTACGGGCTTTGCGACCTTTGCGTGATTTACGCTTGCGATTTCTTTTCATTGTATGACTAGGCATTATACTATAAGTATAGAAATTATCCTTTTCGAGGAATAAGAATTTTATTCCGCAATAATAAAATAAATATTCCTAAAATTAATAAAAAACTAATAAATACAAATATGATAGATAAGAAAATATAGGGATAAATTTCTTTTATTAACATATCAATTAATGGACGCATTAGTTCTTTAAATTCTTCTTTTACATCTTCACGATGTAATACTTTTAAACATTCATTAACTATCGTTTCTTTTAATTCCATTGTTAGTAATTATAAATATTTTTATATTTGAATGCGTACTAGTTTAAAGTTTAATTTCTAAATTTAACCAAATGGAAAATATAATTCAATTAAACAATATGGTAAATTTTGATTTTAGCAATATTTCATTGAAAAGTCCTAAACCTATTCAAGGAGGTTCGTTTTTATCAAGTATAAAACACAATAACAACGCATTAATAATTCAAACCCCTAAAATTAAAACAAAAAAAGGAATCACTCAAACAAGTAAACATGTATATACCGATTTAGTTTTTGAAAATGATCAGAGTGAATTTGTAGATTGGATAGAAAACTTAGAAGAAAGAGTTCGAGATATTATACTTAGTAAAAGTGAAACTTGGTTTCATGAACCAGTTACTTTAGATGAAATAGAATATAACTGGAATAATTCCGTAAGAACATATAAACAGACTAAACAATTATTAAGAACATTTATTCATAAAAACAAGGGTGTATCTAGTAGTATATTAAAAATTTATGATGTCGATTATAATACGAAACATATTAATGATATTACAAAAGATACATCTATTATATGTATTTTAGAAATAATTGGATTAAAGTTTTCAAGTACAAGTTTTCAAATGGATTTTTGTCTAAGACAAGCAATGTTATTAGAAGATAAGCCAATATTTAATGAACCTTTAATTAAATTTTCTTCTGAAAAAGTTTCTACAGAAAAAAATGGAGAGAAAAATGTAACCTTTTTAGAGAAACCTGAAGAAATTACTTTAGAAAAACCAAAAGAAGTTGTAGAAAATTTAGAAATTAATTCTCAAGTCGAACAAGAAGTATCAGAGACATCGGATGTATCTTCTAACAAAGCAAATAATTTAGAAAAAATAGATTTAAGCAATAATGAAATAGTAAAAGAAGACTTAATACCACAAAAAAATGAATTAGAAATAACAAATGAAATACAAGAATTTAATAATGAAATAAATGAAGTAAATTTAGATAGTTTAGAAAAAGATATAGAACCACAAGAAGAACAACAAGATATAGAACCACAAAATAATGAATTAGAAGAAGTTGATTTAACTTTTGATGAAAAAGATGCTATAACTTTAAAAAAACCAAATGAAATATATTTAGATATTTATCGACAAGCAAGAGAAAAAGCAAAAAAAGCAAAACAAGAAGCGATTAAGGCATATTTAGAAGCGAAACGAATTAAAGAATTATATATGCTTGAAATTATTGATAGTTCAGAAGATGAGGTAGATAGCGAATCTAGCGAAGAATCCGGTGATGATGAATTATTTAGCGAAAACTAATACATATAGTGAAAAATTTTATGTTTAGATTAATATATAATGAACATGTTAAAAAAACTTGTAAAAAAAATTACTAGCAAACCTATGTTAATGGCTATTGCCGCTGTTGTTGCCGTTGCAGCATTATATTATTATTCCCAAGGATTTAGTAGCCCATTAGTTGGTATGTCTAATGCTAACAAAGCTGCTGAAGCAGTTGATTCTTCTTCCAGCTGTGCTGCCGGAGGCAACAACTTTGTTCCTGCTTCTCCTATGGGACAAAATGCTGGTGAAGCCGCTGCTAATGGTGCGGTAACTGATACATATGGATTACCACCTAGTTGCGCAAAACAGCAAGTTGTAGACCCTTCAGAACTCCTTCCAAAGGGTGGAAATGAATTTAGCAAATTAAACCCAATGGGTGCCGGAGATCTTAAAAATGTAAGCCTTCTTAAGGCTGGACATCATATCGGCATTAATACTGTAGGACAAAGTTTAAGAAACGCCAACCTTCAGCTTCGTAGTGAGCCAGCTAATCCACAGCTTAATGTTGGACCTTGGAATAACACCACTATCTCATCTGATAACATGAGACGCCCATTAGAAATTGGATGCGGTTCTGCTTAAATTATATTATTACTATTAAGTTTTATAATAATAATATATACAATGAATGATTGGTTTGGCTATTTTATTATATTATTTGTAATAGGATTTATCATTAAAATATATTTTGAATCGGAAATGTTTCATTTGAAATGTATTGTTAGTGATGAAGATGGTAATACGTATTGCGTCAGAGAAACTCCAAAATTAGAACTTGTTGCTGATTTATTAGCACGCACAACAGAAAAACTAAAACAACTTGTAGAATATGTAAAAGAAGAATATCCTAATAGAGAAAATGTTAAACGACTTGCTGAAAAATTTAATCCAAGAAAAATAAGTGAAACATTGCCCACAAGTAAATATACAGCTTATTCAGAAAATAAAGGGGAAAAACTTGCCTTCTGTACTACTACAACAAAAGAAGGCTCCAAGTTGATTGATGAAAATACTCTAGCATTTGTAGCTGTTCATGAATTAGGTCATGTTATGACGGAAAGTGTAGGGCATACAAAGGAATTCTGGCAGAACTTTAAATTTTTATTAAAAAATGCTGTAAAAATTGGTATTTATGAACCTATTGATTATAAAAAGAAACCTAAAAATTATTGTGGAATGAAAATTACCGATAATCCTTACTACGATTTATAAAAGAATTACATATTCACAATCATTGGTTCCGGATAAATCTTCTGAGAGTCCTGTAATAGTGCCTTTTTTTCAGCTCTAATAGCCATATTTCTTAAACTACTTGATGTATATAAACTTGATTTACGTCTAAAAACTTTAAATTTAATTATTTCTTTACAATCATATATTGGATCACTCTCATATATGTTTGTAAAATTATTTGGAATTTCTGGGAAAAATGTATCACATTCATAATCTCCTTGTATTTCTGTGTAAAATATAGAGTCAACCATTTTATTTTTTAAAACATCTTTATAAACACTCTCTCCACCAATTACCCATATATAATCAAATGTATACGGCCCGTATGTAAAATATATACCATCTAATGAATTTGTAAAACTTACATCTCCATCCACCCATGGTCTAGTTTGAACTGTTCTTGAAGTTAAAACTATATTTTCTCTTTTAGGCAAAGGTCTATTTTTTTCAGGAATACTTAGCCAAGTTTTTCTTCCCATTAGAACCGCATTATTTTTCTCTCCAATTGTTAATTCTTTAAAATATTTCATTTCTTTTGAAAGTTTCCATGGTAACTTATTTTTAAATCCTATGCCTCTATTTTTACAAGCCGCAACAACAATATTCATAATTATATAATAAAAATATAGGATATATTTATATAGATGTCACAAATATATAAAGTAAATTTGTTAGACAAAAATATTATACAAAAAATTTTTGTTTTTAAAGGTAAATATGAAATAAATGAAGAGTCGAATCAAATTACTAGTAATCCTGGAAATTTTATCATTTTTTCCAAAAAAGAACTAGATAATATTAACACAAATAATATACAAATTCAATATATTGATCAACTAATTTATGATGATGACTCTATTTTAAGGATTAAAGAAAAAATACTTATGGAAGCGCGCGGATTAAGTATTTCTATTAATCAAATGTATCTATTTATAAACAGTCAAAAAAAATTTAATATACACGATACTTATTATAAATTAACACAAAAAGAAACACATGAATTAAATATTAATACATTAACAGGATTTTTACGTAATATCACTTCTAATAGTTATAATTTAAACAGTAAAAATATTGATATTCCACAAGATAAACAATTTTTTACTTTTGATGAACTAAATGAAATTAATTTTGATTGGGAAGATAATCATTTTTTTCAGAATTCGTTGGGTCAAAATGCACAATATAAAACACAATATCCATATATAGTTAATCCATTTAATTGCTCAGATAGCGATAGTTTTATCTTAAATAATGATATTGTTAACACGCAAAATTCTACCTTATTATTTAAATTTTTCCCTGTAAAAAATAATAATATTTTTTTAGCAACTACCCAACACGTTATTGAATATGCTGAAGAAAAAAGTCTTAATATTCCTTTTTTTCTAAAATTATATTTTCCTATTTTATTTTCCGTTGATAATGTTCAAAGTAAAACCGAATTTGAAAGAAAAGCAATGGAACTAATTGACCAAAATAAAAAACGTGTTAAAAAATACTATAATTCATATAATAATTTTATAAATTTGTTTTATGATTTGGTATTATTTGATGGAACAAGTAATTTTGAATTCAATCAACAAGGAATAAACTATTTTGAATTTGTTATTCATCCCAATAGTATTATTAAGTTGCCTCTTGAAATTTTATTCAAAACTATACACTCAAGTGAAAAAATACCACTTATTAAATATAATCCAGGTGAAGGATATGAAAATATTTATAGAGTTTTTACAGATAATTATTTATCCTTAACTGGAATCAAAGTTCCTTATTTATATGTAAAAAATAATTTTAAAAAATACAAAATATTAGAACTTATGAAAACTTTATCAAAAAATACCAGTATCGGATTTTTTATTGTTGAAAAATATCTTCAAAATAATTTTGAAATATATTGTGATTTTTTAGAAAATGGTAACATTCACATTAAAGTAAATTGTCCTATATTAATATCAAAAGATCAAGCAGAAGTTCTTATAAAAAAATCCATAAATGAAAATATTTTAAAACAAATTACTAGTTATTTAAAACAAACAGGGTATGACTATGTATTATTCGATAATTTTTTTGATGATAATATTGAAATTATAGATATTAATTATACTTTTAAAGTGGAAAACAAAAAAGTATTAAAATTAAATAGCTATATTGGATGTATTAGTTCTATTTTTAATATATTATCAAAAGATGCTTTAAAAACAAGTGAAGAGATTCGTCTTATGTATAAACGTGTCTCTGGATTTAAAGTTATGGATAGTATAAAAGCTTTTATAACAATACAACGACAGAAAGGATTAATTGGGTCTAATTTAATTCAATCTATGATGGATAATTTTCCTGAAAAGATTTCAACTAAGGAAAGAGCAAATGAAATATTAGCTGAATGGAATGATGAAATTACGACTACATTAGAAACTTTTGGGAATAAACTAATAAAAATAGAAAATAATCCAGGATTTAATACAATAATTACTAACGAATTAACATCCGGTCATAATAATACATTATTTATTATTAAAAATATAAATGATATTGATTATATCAAGTATTTAAATGTATATATTACTTCATTAATAAAAATCTTATTAAAAAAGGTAAAAACGAAAGAAAATAAAAGTAAAGTTAAACGTATTTGTAAGGTCGTAAAAAATATAGAACAAGTAAATGAACAAGTTGATGTTAATACAAATTTGCGGTCAGGATTACTAACTTTTGATGCTAGTTCCTCTTCTGAAATAGATGATGATGATATATTAGATGATGATGATAGTGAATTAGATGACGATGATTTAATTGATGATGATGAGGATGAGGATGAGGATGAGGATGATGATGAGGATGATGAGGACGAAGATGAGGACGAAGATGATGGGGATGATGAGGAGGATGAGGATGAGGAAAAATCTAATAGTAAAAAAGACCCAACTCCAGATGAAAGTAGTGTAGAAAGCTTAGGTGAAATACCAGAATCTCCTAGTAATAAAGACCCAACTCCAGATGAAAGTAGTCTAGAAAGCTTGGGAGAATCACCTACTGTA
>Ga0115013_10000075_pt1 | contig 60992 bp, 38 predicted proteins | sample SouAtlMetagenome_2_FD_88686 | JGI IMG/M metagenome (GOLD analysis project Ga0115013, IMG submission 88686) | Marine eukaryotic phytoplankton communities from Atlantic Ocean - South Atlantic ANT15 Metagenome | ecosystem: Environmental > Aquatic > Marine > Oceanic | place: South Atlantic Ocean...
ATCGATGGTGGGTTCGGATCTTGTGGATCTATCGCAGAGAGACATAATGATCGACTTTGGAGCGACACGTGCGTTCTCATCCGAACCTGTGACGATCGTCTTGGAGGCTCGCTACACCCCTGGGATACAAGGCCAATCTGAATATCTTGTGCGCACATTCATTCAACCGGGTAAGAGCGATTGGTTCACAAAGATAGATCTCGATGCAGGGCTAAGGACATCTGCTCTAGCAGGATTTGGAGCGGTTTCCGGGGGGGATTTGGACGTTGAGCACCGGAGATGGGTTTTCCTGGAGACTATATCATTCGAGGACTCCGATCTTGATCCAGACTTGATATTCTCGGTTTCCTATACTCCGCCTTCATCTCCCGCAGGGAGCCCGTTGGTGTCAGCGTTGATCCTTGTTCTTGTGATGTCGATCACAGCGGGGCTTTCACTTTATTTGACCAGGTCCAGAATAAGAGCGCCTGCAGTTGCTACTGCAGCTCTATTCGGCATCCTTTCTTTTATCGTGTATGTGGGTGGATTTGATCTTCCTCTCGTGCTGGGTGTCGGAGCGGCTGGCCTTATCGGAGTTTTTCCGGTGGCTCTCGTGTCGCCCAAAAGCAAAAACAGAGGAGTTGATGGCAGGTCGTTGCCGACAATAACATGTCCAAGTTGTATGACGCCCAATGTGGTACACAGCGAACTGCGTCCATTCCGAACTTCTTGCTCAGGATGCTTCGCTACGCTCCGACTCGATTGAGCTGGGCCTATCTACTCGACCATCAATCTGAGCTGATCGCGCTTGTATGTCCAATCAGAGGATATTCTTCCAGATTCCCTGTAGTACTTAGCGAGCCGGCGTAGCCTTGACTCCGTGAGTTCTAATTGTCTTCGATTGTGGATATCCTTACGATTACCGGCCTCAAGATGGTCTATGATTCTCTGAGCCTGCCTCATGAGATTCATCATATCCTCTGGATATTGGGGCGCCATTTCATTGCGGTTCAAAATCGCAGATATCCTCTCCCCAGTTGCTAATTTGACATCAGGAATCGCATGTTGGTCTCTCAACACTATCCCTATCTCGGAAGTTGAACGTCCCTCTCCAGCGTACTTGAGTACGAGTTCCTCGATAGTCTTCTTATCAGTCTCAGACCATTCAGGAGGGCTTTCCACAAATGGTCTTGAAGACCCGCTCTGACCCTTGCCTCCGCTGTGCATCCTCGCCATACGCGCTAACCTCAGTTTGCAGGCGGCCTGCTGCCCCTCTTTAACCGCTACGCAGCAGTCTAGAGTCTGTGTCTGGCACGAGCGAGTGCGCCCGGTGCCGCCGGCCACTCCCATGAAGGGGCCACTGCTCTAGCAGAACCTCTGAGGACGCCTGCCTGTAAAACAAGTATCTCGTCGCCAACACGGGGGGATCCCGTGAGGCTTGCAACATTCGAAGTGAACAGGTCGCCGGTCCATACATGGTCTTCTACAAGATCGACGATGGGTAGTGTATTGTTTTCAAGGAGTATGGGTAGTACGGACTTCGAGAATGCAAACCTTCCCTTTGAGCTGTCCCACACCGCAATTTGATCGCCTTCTCGGGTGATTCTGTAATTTGGAGCTCTTCCGGATACCTTTGCACCATCGAGCCATGCATCGTCCTCGTAGAGATGTTTTGAGATGGATCGGAAAGACTCGAGTAGTGCGACGCCTCTCTTGGGCTCAAGGACATTCGCTGCTTTGGTAGCAGATTGAACCTCTTCTGAAAGTCGTTTTAGAGACTCTTGAGAACCGGCACTATCGCCCATCCTAGTATCGATTACATCGCATCCGTCAATCATTAAATCAACTCCTGAATGGTTGATTATAGTGTCAAAACCCGAACGTGAAACGACATCAGATACCATCTTCCTGATGATTTGAAGCTCGTCCATATCCCACTCTCCGGTTACAGGTATGTCATACGAGGAAGCAGGCCAAAGGACCTCCAATTCCCTTGGCACTAATCCAAGTGGGGCCGTGACCATTATCTCAGAAACTGCGCGGCTTGCTATAGCGTCTCTGAATTTCCTATGGCTGGGAGATCTTCTGTAGGGCTTCGTTGCCGAGCAGGGCAGCAACACTGCTATTTCGGATTGATGAGGCATTGGAGTCCATCTGCTGCCGATTGAATGGTGCCAGTGTCTAATCATCGGGTCGTCTCTCGATGTCCGCGAAGAACAATCCCATACTCTACCAGGTTCGGATGTAGACGCTAGGCCAGCCTGTCCTGGATCGTTAATCGCCACCTCCGAAACATGTGCATCATGACGCCTCATCCTCTGGACTGATCTAGGACTTGAGAGACTTACAGCCTCAGCGAGTTGCCTTATACTGCCTTCTCGAATAGCCATTCTTGTCTCACTCAGAGCATCCTTCCATATGGAAATCTGATGATCCCATGAGTCTCCATCATCTATGTCCGAATCACGCATTCTGGGGCCGAAGGCAGAGAGTAACACTCCGCTCGAGTGCGCCCTCCTCGATCTTGAAAGGTCCATCAGATCAATACCCATCCAAGCAAGAAGAGCGCAATTATCGGGCCCTGCAATGCCAGGGGCCCAAATCAAAGAGGAAGGGAATCTTCTACGTAACGCATCTATTGCCCCGATCATACGAATATCGTCATTGACTAGCTGAGGTGCATCGATTAAGCAGATTACAGACGGTTCTACAGTAAGATCTGAGAGGCGGGGGTCGTGAGAAATCGACTGTAGCGACACAGGTAGAAACGCTTCTCCGGATGGCAAGGTTCCCCCATCAGAATCATCCAATGTCGGTGGCAGGGATAGACCCTCGGAGGCCTCCCACACAATCTCTCTCTCAAATGGGGGGCAGAGCTTGCCCCTGGTTCTGAATTTCAATGTCGATGGTACGGTGGTTGAGTCTCTAGTGAGGCGAAAAGGCGCTATTCTTGAGTCCATCTGAGAATCGCCATCCACAAGAACCAGTGCAGGTGTTCTTGCAGATGGTTTCTTCCTGTCGCCCAATGCAAATATTCGAGCAAATCTTTCCCGCACTTCGACTGTTCTGCCGAGTGCAGCCTCGTCGGCCATGAGCGTGGCCGCAGTACCATCTGCTTGAAGGATTCTAAGGTGAGGGGCTTGTCGAGGAGTCATGCAAAGCGTACGATCAGCGATTTATTTCGTAGTGGCGATTCTTTGTCTTGTACCTCTTTCTGCCGCTCAGGGTAGCGATTCTAGCCTTCTTGAAATCGAGGCATTTGGACCGACCCATATTACGATTGAATGCGAAGATGGACCATGTTCTGGATTCTCTCTGCAAGTCTCAGGTTCTGATCAAGTCGTATTCGAAGATGAATTATCGTGGTCGGGGAATGCTAGTGGTCGACTAACATACAGCATCGACGAAGAGTCCGGTGCAACGGGTTCTGCGTCTATTATTGTCCTCACATCGGAAGATGGTTTCATCCATGAGCATACAGATGTAAATGGATCATCTGGATATCAGGACGGGATTAACTCAATTCCTTCATCAGACGTTTGCCTAGATGGCTTGTGTGAAACTCATATGTTGCCAACTATGAAGATGTCAGGATGGTTTGATTCAGGTGGCGATTCAGATGCATGGCTACTCGTCAGCAATGGGGTTGCATTGGTAGATTCAATACTCTCAGAAGCTCCTTTTCTAGTTGAAATGTGGAAAGAAAGGACAGATGGCAGTAGAGAAATGGTCAGTAGGAGCGCGTCTATCTCGAGCGACGGGCTTCACGCGCATCCCAGAATCACAGTCAGCGCCTCTAGTGATGAAGAAGCGTGGATGGTTTTGTCAGCAACAGAGCAAGATAGGCGTAATTCGGTTTATTCTGTCGAATTGATATCTTCCGACGAGGACGTGGGAGGGGAGTCGCATCATGCAAATCAGAGAATGACTACGAATTCTTTCTCATCTTATGCTAGGGGGCTTTTCCATTTTCCTGGGGATTTTGATTCATTCATTGTGCCCGCAGCAGGAGGAGTGGAATTCGAAATCTCCTCACTTGCGGGTAATGGCGAGGAGGAGTCGATTGAAATTTATGAACATCTTCTTGATGGCAGCATCTCGGAGAAAATGGGGTATTTGTCAGGTGTGACGTCTCATGAGTCGATTTCTCTAGAAATTCGTATCGGATCGTCTGTTGAAGGTGGATGGGGAATACAGGTCATGCTTGAGTCTGAGTCTTCTGATTTTTCTGGATCGGTTCAGGCGGATAAGCGTGCATTCATGGGCGACGCCCCCAATCGACTTCCAAATAATTCTGAAGAGTCGGCTCTGTGGCCAATGTGGACTGTTATCTCAGATCAAGGGGCTTACTCATCATCCATGCTTCGTCTACAAGGGGACGTATCTAACCTAGATCCAATCGACATATACCTGGTATCTATTGAATCAGATAATGGAACTATGATACGAAGTGATCCTGAGATGGGCGGGGCGAATATTCAGATTCAGGAGTTACGGGGCGAGGCTGATTACTCGATCATGAATTCAACAAATGGTTCTCAGATGCTTCTTCCAAAGGGCATGCATGCCATTAGAATCGAACAGGGCTCGGGCCAAGAAGGGGCTTATTCATTCATAATCTCCGCAAATAGCCCTCCTGAAGAAGATCTTGGAGCCTATGTTGATCTTTCATCAGAGGCTAGGCCCTACTATATTTTTGCAGGCGTATTCCTACTTACGCCTGCTTTTCTGGTTGTGCTGATGATGAGGAAAGAAATAGTGTCCAAGATCTTTGGCGGGAATGAAGAACATACAATAAATCAAGAAAAGATAGACTCGATAAGAAACAAGCTGGAAACGGGTTTCTCCGAAAGCGATCTAAAGGCAGCCCTGGAATCTGTAGAAGGGTCTGGTTTAATCTCTGCACGTGCAGGTTTCATTGTTGAGAAAGGTCTTGTGAACCGAGAAGTTGCAAATATTTCTACCTCCACCCCCCTGGGCGATATTGGGCTCTGGATTGATGATAGTGAGAAGGGGGCCATTAGTTTCGGGATGGCCTCGAACGCTGTTTGGAAAATGGCTTGTCTAAGGCTTTCATTCCCACATGGCCCTCGATCTGAAATTCATGAGGTAGATGGCGGATGGAAGTTCCATGGCGATGAGATACTAATTGGAGATTTACAAGGAGGAGAGTGTGTTATGATTTCGATTCAAGTCGCGCCCGTTCCAGAAATGATCGAAGTAGAAGTGACTGGTCGGGTGAAGGGCGAACCCGTAGCAATTGTTCCACGAAAAGCCCTCAGATGGGAGTGACTCTGTCCGCCTACTTTCTTCTCTGCTTGGCCTCATCCCTGGCTGATTCTTCTGGAGTCGCGCCGTCGTCTATATGGCTTCTCAGATCTTCCAGCGCCTTCTTTGCAGCCCGAGAAAGACGAGGGGTCGACTTGAGCCTCAGGACTATTGTGACATCTCCACGTTGTCCTCTTCGCCTTGAATTTGGAAAACCTCGGCCCTTGACTGTGATGGTGTCGCCGGGCATGGACCCGCTTGGAATTTTTATTTTGAGTGGCTTGTCGTCTAAGTGGGGTATCTCTAATTCACATCCCAAGACAATATTCGAATAATTGACTGGAAGCGCCATTAGAAGATCTGCGCCATCGCGCTCGAACCAAGGATGTTCATCATGCTTTACTTCAATGTAGAGATGGCCAGTGGCGCCCCTAGAATCCCTGGATGCTTCCCCGTATCCACTCATACGGAGCCTAGTACCGGAATCTATTCCTGCCGGTACAGTGAATCGAACTCTCCGGTTTTTATTGAGTCGACCTTCGCCCCGACATTTCTCACAGGGATTTGATATGGTCTTGCCGTCGCCGTTGCAAGCAGGGCAATCGGAGACGACCTGCTGAGTGAATGGGCCTACTCGTTGCATCCTCCTTAGACGTCCGTACCCCTCGCATGTTGAGCATTCTTTAACGTCGCCTGGACTGGATGCGCCGGTGCCTGAACAATCCTCGCAAGAAGACATGACTTCGATTTCTATTTCCGCTTCGGTGCCGGTGAATGCATCTTGGAACGATATCTGGTGGCGGTACAGGAGATCGGAACCTCTCTGATTTCTACGAGTCTGTCGACCTCCGAATAATGTACTGAAGATGCTGTCAAAGCCCCCGCCGAACAAATCGTCTATGTTGATATCTACCCCTTGGAATCCACCTGGCCCAAATGGGCTGCCACCTGGTCGGTTGTGCCCGAAACGATCGTACTTCCTACGTTCATCCGGATTCGAGAGGATGGCATATGCCTCCTGGACTTCCTTGAACATGGCTTCTGACTGCTCGTCATCAGGATTTTTGTCTGGATGATACTTCCTTGCAAGAGACCTGAAAGCCTTCTTGATTTCATCCTCGCTGGCACCCCTATCGAGGCCTAGGACATCGTAGTAGTCCCTCTTCGCCATGCAGCATTCCCAGCGATGCCTCGCGGGAGGCCTCTTTCAATCCGACGCAGGCGTTACAGCAAAGACCCGCAAGTAGTGCAGTAAGAACTACCGTAGGGCGATGTGGCACCGCATGTTTTGCAAGTGGCTGTAGCCGCCATACTATTTTCAGACTGTTTTGATCTTATTTTCTCAAGTCGTTTCCTGGCCACTCTCTCAGCTCTTCTATCGAGCCATGCCGAAATTCCTCTTGATTTTCGTTGAGTTACAGGTTTCTTTTCAGATTCCAATGAATTTTGTTTGCCTCCAGTGTCTTTTGACACCTCTACACCAGATACGCGTATATCTCCCGGTTCTTCATCGCCGAGATCTAGCTCTCGTGACTCCGCATTAATGCTGGCAACCCCGCCAGACATCTGGATCGCTTTCTTCTTGCTGTTTCGACGTTCTAGTCGGGCCAGAGCCTCATCTGCGCGAGACCAGAGGCCGCCGTCTTCAAGCTCATATGTTCGACTTAATCGATCTATAGCACCTGATCTTAGAAATTCATGATCTTTGTTTTTAGTGCCTCTGCCTGCGAGAATTAGACCAATTAAGGCAGCAAAGGCATGGATTCCGATGAGCACATTTCTATCGGAAACCAATATTGAGTCGACGACTGGAAGAGACATTCTGAGAACAAGAAGGATGATGGTCGGGGTGAGGAGGAGCCCGAGCATGATTGGAAAGGATCGTCCGGCCATAGTAGTCGGCCTGCAACTTTCGACATGAATGTCACCTGTCCTCGCATAGGTGTGATGTATGACTAGCACATGGGGGTATCAATGGAAATTGTTGTCGCGACCACCCTGTTGAATCATGAGCGTCCCGATTTGGTTCTTGATGCAGTTCGAAAGATGTTCCCTGACTGGTCTCCGGAGAATATGCCGGAGAGGGGGTCATTTCCCACTAATTCATCCTCGGTGAGGCTTGTTTCGAATGTCGAGAGTTTGGGCACAATGATAGAAGAGTCTCGTAATCACAGAATCCTGGACACTGCCCTCGATGCGATGACCTTGAATTCTGATGGTGAAATCTCGACATTCTCGCTCTCCAGACAAGCTGCAGCGGCAGGTAAATGCTCCTTCGTAGTCGATGGGTCCCCACTCGGAGGGACGATTGACATCACCATAAAGCAAAATGATCTCGATGGCTATCTTACGAATCTGACTGACCACCCCGGCAGAGACAGCGTCCCCAGACGGCCTGGTGACGATCTTGCGATGAACGAGGACGGAAGTTCAACAGAGTGGATAGATACTCGGAGATTATAATCAGGGAAGACCATTGGCTATCCAGTCTTCAATAATCGGAGTGTCGGCCGGAAGCCACTTTACCTCATTGAGATTCTCCCTATCTAGCCAAACGGATTCATCGTGTTCGATAAGCGTTATTGAATCGGGGTCTATCACACCACAATCAATTATTCTCAGATCCACAGAACGATCCTCGTATCTGTAGAATTCCCTTGCTACCTCTTGTCCGGGCGTTATGTGAATTCCGAGTTCTTCGTTAACTTCTCTAGATACGGCCTCCATGAGGGTCTCTCCTTTCGATACCTTTCCGCCGGGAAATTCCCACCATCCGGACCATTGATCTTCAAGGGGCCTCCTACAAGATAGTATTCGCCCCGATGAATCTCGTAAAAGCGCCCCCACCACCAACATCGAAGGAGGTGCCGATATTGCTTCTGCGATATCTGAAACAGCCTTGATCTGGCGGTCAAGAGGCACCAATTCAGTCGATGGAAGGTGTATGAAAAGAACTGGGAGAGGTCTTTTCTCCACGTGCATATCCGATTCCAATACGGAATTCAATGACCTGAAATAAGTCTCATTGCAGATATATCCGCCACATTCAGAACTCAGGGCTAGATCTTCTGACTCCTCGATGCATTCGTCGATAACATGTCTACTCAACGTTGTGGCAATATTATCTGGAGCTCCATGAACTATTTTTTCCATAGTCAAAATTCGGCCCGAATTATCGATTCTACCGACGTCATATTTGTTCTTGGCCTCTATCTCTATGCAAACCCTCTCCCTGTCCATCGCTATACCAAGATGAAGAACACCCGAATATTCTCCTAATTTGATTGCCCGTGAAGCAATCTTTGACCCTTCCTCGTCAACGGGAAGTAGTTTGCATGTGGCCTTCTCATCGCCCATTTCTTTGGCTATTGCTCTTGCAATATCCCACGAATGATTGGCTTCCATACCGTCGAATGGCTCGAATCCAGTTACTAATATCGGCCGCTTCCGACTAGGGGGTGGAATCTGCATGTCTGGCCTCCCGAGGTTGCATCACATATTTGTCGCGTCGCTAGGCTCGCACCTCATGGCATCCGGCGAGCTTGCAGTCACATTGGACCCAAAAGGACCTGGAAGAGCGACTCCTCTGGGTGTGATAAAGGCAATCTGGAACGAGTTGAGCGGGGGCATTGGGCCATGGGGTGCGTTCCGACCCGTTTTCTCTACGCTGCTTGCCATGATACCATTCCTCTATCTCGGACAGCATTTCAACAGACAGCACAAGAAGGGCGCCTGGTGGTTCATACTCCAACTACCGCTCATACTCACAATTGTCCTTTGGCCTCTAATCTACATCTGGTCCATAATTGACTCCTGGTGGGTATCGAATGGCATAGTATCTAGAGGGTCGACCCGATAGCCTAGAATGTCTCCGGAAGTTCGATTGGGCTGAATAGATGGCCCGGACTTCGAGATGTAGAAAGTTGAGTTCTGACCAACCTCTCCCAGTCCCTGAGTAGTGCGAGCACGGATGCAAATGGAGCTTCTACGGAGTTAATCGCCGTGCGCATTAGCGTATCGAGGATGTCCATCCTATCTTCATCGAGTGAGCCCAGCAGGCGATCCAATGGGAATGAGTCAATTAACGGGGCCTGCATGTCATCTTCCAAAGACATTGGTTTCAACAGATGTTCTGGCAGATCTTCATTGGCTGATTCGGCTATATTCTTGAGTTCCAGGCTGATGATCCTGATGTACTTCGAAAGCACCAGTGCAACCTCGACTACGGGCATGCTGTACTGTTTGACAAATGAGACCATATTTTCATGAATGAAAAGTATTCTTTCCCCGACGGGTTGATCGGTTCCCGGAATTCGAATATTCTCATCCATGCCGTCTTCCTCGTTCACGGTACAGATCTGTCATCATACCTGATGGGAGATCCGGAATTTCCTCTGATACCGTCGAGCAAATCGTCGGCAATCTCAAAACGATCGTTCAGCCAGTCTCCATCTGTATCCCAATTGGTTGGATCTGTTCCATCGGCTATTGAATCGCCATCGAAATCCAACAGCCACCAACCGTACGAATACTCTCCAAGGCCTATATTGGGGAGATGGAATTCATCTCCTGCAAAACGGTTGTAGGAATCTGTCCAATTACCGCTGAGCAAGACCTCGTCATTGCTAGTGTCTATCTGGGTATAGTCAGCATCATTATCGTCCACAATCAGCGCATATAGTCGATCACTCATACTGATTCGATTCATTCTGAAGTAATTGGAGGACAGCGATGATGTCTGGCCACATAGGCCGAGGACCACCTCCCTGAACTGCCATCCCTCTTCAACGGGATCGCCTCTACAGTCGAATAAGGGCGCAGATCGGACGAGCGCGGGCGAGGAAAGAGTGGCATTGACTATTCCGAAATATTCCTGGAAATTTGTATACGGGACATATTGGCAAACGCCTGTCCCGCAATCATAATCTCCATCTCGATCGGCATCGCCGCCTACATCCGATGCATCAGTCGCATCAAGCGTGAACCAAGTCCAATTCAAGATGGGTCTCGAAATGGCGCCACCGTTGATATTCACAGGTTTCCAGCTATTGGATGATATCTGTTGCCAGACCACTTCAATCTGCATCTGGGAGGACCAATTGTCATTCATCTCATTCCAACCCATATGATACTCATAATAATCGGGCAACATATCCCCATCAGTATCATTATCCAGAGCGTTGGTGCCATACTTGAGTATCTCGCGACCATCGGAGAGATTGTAATTTTGAAGATAGTCAGAGACTGAGCCATCGATTCCGAAGATGGGCTCCATCAATACGGAATCGGAGTCCGAATCATTGGAAAGTGGAAGTGTGCCATTGCCGAATTCCATTGAGTTCGTAAATAGTAGCGGTGAATTGCCGAATCCGATTTGCTCGGAAAAGTTGGCAGATTGGAATATACGGTCAACCCATACACCTTGTTCTGCCGGGCTGTCGCCTGATGTTCGATCGTACCAGCCATCGGAATCAGGATCATAAGCACCATCCAGAGGGTTTAGTGGGTTCAATGACCACCTAAGCTGTCCCTCCGGGAGAGGTAACCAGTGGCCGAAAATAGAGTAGCAGTATTCCCATCCATCGGGAAGTCCGTCCATGTCTGAATCGTCATTTGTAGGGTCGCTTATGCCCAACAGAGTGCGGTTGAAGCTGTCAGGGTCGAAAGAGTTGATCAGCCCCATCCTCTCGAAGGATTCTTCGGACTTGGTTGCAAATATATTGTACATCTCATCAATAGACTCATTTTCTGACAGGCCAGCCTCATACTGGAGTGCAGCAATCGCATCAGATCCATAGGAAACTGCACCCAGACCAGAGGGGATTGTATCGATGGCGAGGAGCTTGCCGTATACTCTAGACTCGTATTCAGCGAGGTTATCGAATGACTCGGAGGGCGATATCAGACCATCGCCATTACAGTCCCAAGAATCCTCATCAGAATCCCTATCGACGTCCGTGGAGGTAAGTGGATTGATCGTCCATTCATTTGACTCCAAATCCCACTCTGTGAACCAATATTCGTAACCATCACTCATCCCGTCGCGGTCTGTGTCTTCTTCGCTGGGGTCAGACACGCCCATTAGCGCTTCTAGGAGTGGTCGCATGAGTCCGCTTGATTGCCACTCATTGAATTGGGAGATTGCAATATGCGCCCTACCTTGTTTTGTGAATAAGACTCTGTAAACTCGATTCATGGACTCAAGTGCGTCTAATGTGGTCGCTTCCTCGTGGAATCTGGGTGCGTCTGGAGGGGCGAGAGCACCATTGGCAGGATTCGTATTGGTCAGATTAAGCTCTACGAGGTCAGTTAATCCGTCCCTATCCGAATCGAAATACCCGTCAGAAGGCACAAGTGGATTTAGGGTCCATGTGTCAGCATCGTAATTCCATTTGGTGAATATCATCTCCACCCCGTCGAGTAGGCCGTCACCATCGGTATCGGGGTTGTTTGGATCCGCTGTCAGAGGGCTATCTTGATTGATTGCCCTAGCTGCTTCTCCGAAGGAAATTATGGAGTCGGCTGTTAACCATGGGGTCGGTATCCAGTCTCCCCCATTGCTGAGGAGATAGAATTGTGGAGAGGTCACAAGAGAGTCGATCTCACTCATATTCCCGGGTATGCTGCTATACTCCTCCCAGTTAGTGAGCCCGTCGCCGTCCGGGTCGCCGACATCATCGTTCCCATTTACAGGATTGAGCGTCCAACGCTCATCGAAAACCGACCATCTTGCATGGTATGCTTCCCATCCGTCCGGCATCCCATCTGAGTCGGAGTCTGGGGAGACGGGGTCAGAGGAGCCGGTATCGAGTTCTGTTATGCCGGCCAGGAGGCTCGTGACTTCTGTACTTGCCAATTCCCCGAATGAGGCCTGTGGATCGCTAATTTGTTCTGATGCATTAAAAATCCAGGTATCGAAGCCTTCAGGGAGATCTAATACTGATGTCCATGACCCTCCAACGAGTATTTCCGATCTTAGATGATACTCTAGCCAATTCACGAATTGCTCCTCAGGGGCGAGCATTCCATCCCCATCAACATCATATCCATCACCATCTGGATTCCCCAGTGCGTCACTCCCATTGAGAGGGTTGATTCCGGCATTGGCTAAATTCCAAGAGCATGCATACCTAGCTTCCCATCCGTCTGGAAGAGTGTCGCCATCTGAATCTACCAGATTCGGATCTGTAGCGACCCAAGATGCCGCACTTTCTGCTGATTCACCATGAGTCACCAAACCATTTTCTCTCACGGTCTCAAGCAACACAGACCATCGATATTCGCACCCATTGGTCAGTCCATCGCCATCTGCATCTTCGTCCGCATCACTCGGGTCCAATGGGTCCAATGTCCATATGTTACCGCCCGTATATGAATCGCCTATCCATCTCCGATTCTCAATCTCCCAGCCATCAGGCATCCCATCACCGTCGGTATCGGGATTAGATGGGTCGGTAGGGACGTCTGCGCCGCCGCCTGAGCCTGAATTCAACCAACCTGAAAGATGCACCTGCCTTGCAAGTATACCATCAGACTCATCACAGATCTGCTCAGGGATTCCGGGGCCACCAGTTGAAAGGTAATGACATTGGAAAGGCGTTGAGTCGTAGAACCACCCCCAATACTCTTGGCCGTCGGTCAGACCATCCCCGTCGCTATCAGTGAGTCTCGGATCAGTTCCGTTTGACCCATTCTCAGATATCGAGATATAGCGATATTCGTCTAGATTGGTCCAAGGTGCCTGGAATCCGAATGGGCCTCCGACATCGAAGCCGTCGAGATCGGCATCCCTTGGCGCGTCGAAGGGATTGGTCGGGTCCAATCCGTGATAGAACTCCCAGCCATCAGGCATCCCGTCGAAATCGGAATCCGTAGAAGTGGGGTCGATTGGTAGGATGTTCATGTAGCGTCCTGATTCAAGTCCTGCGGATATCCATCTCTCACCGCCAGACATCCATGATTCGATATCAGAAATTGGACCGTTCATCTTCACAGGGGGGTCAATCATCCCAAGTACTCCGCTGCCATCTCCCTCCAACGCCCACATGCCCTCTCTTGATCCGACTAACACCATTCCAGGTATCTGCTCGATGGACAGGACATCATTGCCCCCTGAAAGCCATGATTCTGAATTGAACATCCTGTCATTCGAAATAGCGTATGCGGGTTCTGTGACAAGATCGTCAAGATCGATGATGTGGATCCCGGATGGGGTACCTAGCCAAACACCAGTAAGTTGCGCCATATTTCCGCTTGCATCCAAGATGCCTGCGAGTTCGAGGACATTTACTACAGCTGATTTCGAGGTATTGAGGAGGTCTGCTATCCCGACGAATGATTCTGCATTTTCGCCATCGTACACCCATAGTGGCGACCCAAACGTTTCAGACAGATCGCTTGTAGTCCATCGAATCAGGCCCGTATCTGTTCCGACCAGTAGCATTGGTGGCTCCCCTTGCCTGACAACGTGGAGAGCGACGGTTCCAGTGGCATTTCTGGATGCCAATGCCTGCTCGAGAGTCTCGATATTTTCTAAACCGTCAATGCCCAGAGCACCATTGTCTGAATTAACAACTACGCTGAATGCAGAGCCGCCTGATCCGAATAAAATCATGGCACCTGGACCCATTGGAGGCAGCGGGCTTATCGAAAGAAGAGGCGTTGTGGCCAAGAAAGAAGCCGATTCGGAATCAAGTGCCCCTTCCAAGATTGGTATTGCTGTGATTCCAAAGTTAGTAGACACCACTACTGCCTTCGAACCGTCTGATAGGGTCGCTACCTCAGCGTCCGAGATCTCTCCCTGTACTGATTCCTCGTAAATTGTAGTCGATTCAGAGAGTGGGTCCAATACTGTAATTCCGTATTTTGAGACGATGAGAACGATGCCTTCTGAATCGATTGCTTCGACCACGACTATCGATGAATCGACCAATGATGGATTGGACATTTCTGTTAAGAAAGAGGGTTGTTCGGGATTTTCCATGGAGGCCAAATGTAGACCTGGTCTAACGGAGAATCCCTCATCGATAGAGATCATGTACTCCTCATAGCTACTGAATGCCTCGCCCCACCTTGATGTCGCAATTGAACTATCTTGAGAGATATAACCGTCTCCATCCGAGTCCCAACCATCCATGTCGTGATCTACTATGGCGTCTGAGGCATTTCTCGGGTCAAGACCGTAATGATACTCCCAACCATCAGATATTCCGTCACCACGTACGGCGAGTGGCGTTGCGGTGCCGTCATCTATCACATAGTGGTCTGAGTCCGGATATCGAGGATCGCTTCCGAGCCATCCGGGTATGCCTGTTTCACTTTCTTGGGAGGTTTGACATGCTCCATCAGCAATCCCGGGGATTGGTCCTTGGCACCACAGCCCGTCCCTCTCATCTACCCAGCCATCTGGCTGGGAATATCTGTACTCTTCAGGACTTGTGAATCGTTCCCCAGGCTCTACGTCTCCATCGCGATCGAAGTCGAATCCATCTCCGCAGCCCCATTCAAGAAGACCGAAGCACTGATCAGGGTCTTCTATGGAGTCTCTCGGATCGAGAGGGTCGAAATAGAGACACGTCCAAGCGGTGGAAGATTGATCTATGTAACCTGCACCTCCATCAGTGCACATGCTTATCTCAAATCCATCAGGTAGACCGTCCCCGTCAGTATCCGCTTTTCTGGGATCGAGATACTCTCTAAAACCACTTTCAGTTTCCTCAGGGGACTTTCCTGTGAGGGATAACCTGGTGGAAAAGCATGACTCCAAAGAATAAGGCCAGCAGAATTCTTGTAGAGCTGTGGCGCCATCTCGATCTGCATCGCTAGTATTGTCTGTAGAATCAAGCGGATTGAGTCCTTGCACTGTGACGTCCCCCTGGGGGTCAAATATGACTAGTGGCTCTGCGAATGCGCTTTCATGGACATCGGGAATTTGATCTTCATCAGTGTCTACCGCGACGGGGGCCCCCCCAGTAGCATCGTCTGGGTCTGTTGATCCGACTGGACTTTGTGGTCTAGTTTGAGAGAGAAAGAGCACGCTAGATAGCATGATAATGGCAAGGAAAGCGGCTGTCTGCTTCCTCCTCATGGCCTTCCCCCAACCACTATCCTCTCAATATGGCTTATCACGGTGATGGAGCGGTGTTCGGACGGCGGCACGATGTAATGGTGGATTGGAAGTGCTGATTGACGTGTTTTTGACAGATTTGTTCATTGAGTACTCCTATCGTCGTCCGCTCTGTGACATTGGAAATCACACATCTCGGATCGGGTAGCAGCGGCAACTCTGCAGCATATAGATCGGAAGATGCGATTGTAGTGATTGACTGTGGTTTTTCGATGAAGCAAATGGAGAAGCGGCTTATTCTGGCTGATATTGAGCCTTCCGATGTTGACCATATCTTAGTTACTCACCACCACGTAGATCATTCGAAATCCGCGATGAGGGCCTCCAAGTCGTGGGGGGCTCGCCTTCACAGCAATCTTGAGACTGCACTTAGGATGGGGTGGGAGCCTGTATCGGATGTCAGAACTTTTGCCGATTTGGATCGAGTGGTGCTCGGAGATGATCTTAGTGTGATTCCTATTCCTGTGCCACATGATGATGCTGACAATGTTGCATTCATCGTGTCTTCAGAAGGTGAAAGGGCTGCATATGTAACTGATCTTGGCGAGGCCACTGAGGAGTTGAAGAGTCATCTGAAAAGATGTGCACACATCTCAATCGAGGCTAACTATGATCACTCCCGCCTTCTTTCCGGGCCCTACCCTGAATCGATAAAACGAAGAATCAGCGGCAGAGGGGGGCACCTGTCGAATCTTCAAACTGCAAAGATTCTCGAAGAAGTCGTTAGTGAGAACACGAAATCAATCGCATTGTGCCATCTCTCTGAAAAAAATAACGCCCCTCACATCGCAGAGAGCGAAGTTCTAGTCAGAATCGACCAGTATTTCGACGGGGATTTGACCATATCCAAGAAGAACGGGCCGGAGTTTGTTCATCATCTTGGGTGATGACAAGAAGCTCCTTCAGACTTGGTTTTATCTTCCCATGAGAGCTCTGTGAACTGAGTTTTGAATTTCTTTCATCCTGCTTAAGGCCCCGAGATCTTTGAATACGGTAAGCGATCTTTGCAAGTAAGCGACTCGTTCTGAACGATCATTCCCCATGTTGCCCAATCTTGCAAGAATTTCAGCCTGGAATAACCTGAAATCGTTGGCCTGTGCGATTGCAAGAGCATCCAGATAGTGTTCAGAAGCCTCGGAAACTCTCCCTGCATCGATGAGTACTTGTCCCAATAGCATCTCGGTTTCTACCGCGCTAGTTGGATTGGCCTCTTCGGAGAATGTGTCCAAAGCTGCATTGTAGTGAATAAGTGAGAGTTCGAGATCTTTCGTACGGGCATAGTACCTGCCCAATATCACCCTTGAACGTGCATGAGACTGCATGTCATTGACTTCGAGCGTGTGGTCATGCACGGCTAATGCATGTTCTCTTGCTTTCTCGGTTTCTCCAATCTCCAAAAATGCGTCGGCAAGTCTGAGCCGGGCTGCTGTGAGTAGGTTATTGTCCTCAATTTTGAGCATATCCTCAACGTTTTCGTAAACCTCTCTTGCCCTCCGGTCATCACGTCTCTGACGGAATATCGCACCCATGCTGATGTAGGAATCAGCAGCACCCTTGGCATCGTTCATATTGATCTGAATTCCGAGTGCCTGTCTCAGCATCTCAAGGGCATCATCTAACGCCCCACGCTTAACTCCCAGATCTGCTTGACTGGAGAGAATCCTCGACATTGCCTCTGGATCTTTGATACGTCTTGCGATTGACGCTGCTGAGTCGAATTGCTTCTCGGCTTCGTTCCACACACCCTGTATCAAGAGGATCTCCCCCGATAGCTCGTGCACCATACATTCCACTGAAGGATCTAGACCATCGTGTTCCATGGATCGAAGAATGCCCAGCAATTCGGTATGCCCCCCTCTTACTAGTTCTGGGCCATGAGTCGTGAGGACAGTAGAGAAACCGTCCCAATCGCCAGCTAGATTGAGGTGGTGGAGATGTTCGATTCGATCTTCTGTCGTCATAGAGCTCCTCGCATACCACTCGGAAGCTCTCCTGTGGAGATCTTTCTGAATTTGGTCATCCATTGAACGAGTGGAGAATTCACGCACGAGGTCATGGACATCGAGTTCGTCTTGATTAGCCCTTCTGGCGAGACCTCGTTCAATTAGACCATCAATTGCTTCAGCCGAGATAAGTTCAGGCAAAGCCTCTGCAGGGATTGGCTCTCTGAAAACGGATATCGCTCCGAGAATCGTTTTTTCTTCAGATGAAAGTCTGCTGAATATCTCTTTCTCAATAAATGCCTCGAGTGTTGTGTGGACCGAGTCTGTTAGATTGCCCCTGTTGATTAGTTCAAGGACCAAGGGGTGTCCCCTCGATAGGGCATAGATATGAGAGAATCCGGGGTCATCTATGGAAGGCATTGAGCTCAATAGCATCCTGCTAGCATCTCGATCTAGACCATCAAGCCTAAGATAACTGGATATTATTTGGCCCTTTGAATCAGTTTCAGGCACTACTTTCCTGAATGACCTAGTGAAGAGGACCATTCCAGACTCTTCTGTTTCATCGATTCTCTCTGCAATGGACCTGAGTATCGAGACGAGTGCCTCATCCCCGATTTTGTGTACGTCATCTATGACGATAAGCGATGGAGTGGACTTGAGCCCCTCCAAGATGAGATTGGAACAGATAGAAGGGTTAGGGGCCTTAGCGCCTTGCAGGTAGTCAGAAAGTGCAGTCTGCCCTAACAATCCAAGCCATTCACCCACAGCCTCGAGGAAAGCTCGTGCGCCATCCCATTCCTGGCATCTGTGGAATAGAAGATTTCTACGATGGGTGAAACGTTCCACTACCTTAACTGCTAAAGCAGTTTTTCCGATACCGGCGATACCGGGAATCACGACAGTCGTAGATGATTCGTCGAGGATATGGGCGATTCTATCAAGTTCCGAGTCTCTCCCGAAAAATTGGCGAATTCTCGGCATATCGGCCAGAGAGGAGACGAATTGCCTCTCAATGTGCTTCGTGAGATCCCTCTCAATTAGACCGGGTGTGAGCGAGGTTAGGTCAATAGTGGCATCATCATCCATGTAACGGAGTATGTCCACGTGTCTGAGTTCCATCTCAGATTGAGAGACTATATCTCCTATTTTCATCTCCTCTACCTTTCCTCCGGGACGTATTGCCTTCACAATACGCTCAGATACTGTCGACCAAACCTCGTCAGAAAGAGAAACTCCTTCATCAGTGAGGAAGTACGCTTTTCGCTTCCTAGTTACGCCTGTGATGTGTGCTTGACGTTCGATTACATATCCCGAGTCTTTGAGTGAGCCGATGGCACGGGGCACGTTCGACCTGGCGATTGAAACTGCATTGGCTATGCCCATCTGGGAAAGAGCGAAAGGGACTTCGACCCTATCGCGGTAATCGGCATAGTCCCGAAGATGGAGCAGTATGCGTATTTGCACACCAGGTCGCGCGGTGCTTGGACGTGACATGAGCAACAACTATGTTCGTCTCAATGAAAAGGATTGGTATTTCCCGAGCGCTTCCTGATTATTCGGATGCGTCTTCATCAGGGACCCATTCAGCGGCCTCGACATCCCATTTCCAACCGGGATGGTCCGGATCGCGCGTATACCTCTCGGTCTTGTCATCCTCAGTTGTCTTCAATGGCTCATCTGCGTCGAACTCGATGAATCGTGCGGCGGTTAGCCCCAGAATTGCCAGCACTAGTAATACTGCAACAACAATGCCAAGAGGGAAGTCGCTACCCTGATCAGAGCCATCTGATATTGATTGGCCATAAATTGAGTCGCCCACGCCCATCGTAAACTCAGGAGTGACTGTGCCGACTATCCTGTTTGCAGGAATCAGCATTGACCATGTGCTATCATCGCTCACGACGGTCGAATTTGCGGGATTTGCCTCAATGTAGGCAGTTACTGCACGGCCGGGTATGCCTGTCCCTTGGAATACAATCCCCTTGTCGGTTCCGGATAGTGTATCTTTGTCAGGCGGATCAACGGAAAATATCGTAGGTATGACAACGAAGTCTACTGGATCAGATTGTACCTTGGACCCGAATTCGTCCTGTGCTAGGAAAACGACATTCTCCATATTCCACTCAGAAATTTCAGTGGTGTAGAATGCCATTACGTCGGGATCATAGGTGGCGACTCCGTTAGAATCGATTCTTATACCGATTGCATGTTGATCATCTGCGACGGCTAGTATGATGTCCTGATCGGCATCTGGGTCCGAGAAGTATGCGGACAGATCGATCGTGGCAGCAGTGCATCTATCGAGTATGTCGTCATTTTCAGCATCGCAATATAGCGTGAATTCGCTAACCCATGCAGAGCCATCGAATACCGGGCGGCTGTTGTCTTTGTTGGGAGGGTTGTCTGCAATTATCTCGATCTGGTCCCACTGGGAGTAATCAATTCCATCGAAGCTCCTTGCCAGTATTGTGTATGGTCTATCATGAATGAGGCCTCTTGAGTCCCAATCTGTAGCCCATCTGTCTCCATCTATCTCGGATCCAGTTAGCGTGATTGTGTCAATCAGTATCTCATCCACAACGTCCCTTATCTCGATATCGATTCGATTCACATTTCCGTCCGGGTCCTGCGCTACGCCGCTGATGGTTGTCGATTCACCTGTTTCGACATACGATCCGTCATTGGGTTCATCGATCTGGATGAGTGGATTTCTGTTTGCGTTGTCAATACTCAACGAGATTACCTCTGGAACGCATTCATCCACTATGCCGATACAGAAGTCTGAGTCGGATGCCCATATCGTGAAGGTATAATCTTCCGATGTTCGAGGCAATGCGGCATAGCTCCAGTCGTAAGACCAAGTATCTCCGTTCCAGACAGCATCTGCAGGTGTATCGCTGTAGTACTGTGGCCCTTCTATGACGATATACACGTTATCAATATCAGATCCGCAGTCGCTTGGACAACCGTAGTCATCAGTGGCCACGCCGCTGAATGTTATTATCTTCTCATCGTTTCTATGCAGCGTTCCATCGGCCGGTTCACTTACAGTGAGCACTGGAGGCTGGGTGTTGAGCTTGATTGTCTTTGATATGATCTCGCTGTAATCCAAGCCATCGAATGAGCGAATTTCAAACACATAATCATCTTCTGGATACTGAGTCATGTCGAGCGAGTACGACCATGTTCTGAAAGGATGGTTTGTTCCAGTCACGATGCCTGGCTCCATGCCTGAGGTATCAGTCGCCATCCCTGCGCCAGCCCAACCGCCGGTAAACGGATCTTTCACCTGAACACTATGTACGTATCCTTTTTGAGCCCACATTGATTCTTCTGCTGAAGGATAGACACCCACCCATGACCCGTCCCAAGCTGTTCCTGAAATGGTGACTATTCTCCGGTAGGATATATCGCTAGACACATCTACCGTGACTGAAGGAGCCGCATTCTCAAGGACTACGGTCCCCTCATATGTTGATTCTTGAAGGAGGAAATCTTGGCTGGAGTATCCGAATCCGAACTTGTAACCCCTTACGAAATACTTCGACATCTCCCTAGTCCCTGCGGCATAGTCGCATGAGTCGTCTTGCATGTCATAGACAAGATCGCCATCATTGTCTACGCCATCCGAGCAAGAGTCCTCGTACTCGTCATCAGCAAAGCCATCAGGGTTATCTCCGCCTTCTAGGCCTCTGAAATCTAGATGAGAATTGGAAGGCAAAGATACCCACGGGGTCTTACCATCGCTAAGCGTTTCGAGAGAATACAGATCGTTCCCCAGCCCGTCCTCGATGAGTATATTCGTACCAGGCACAGCTGTACCTTTGGATATAGCCTGAAATCGCACCAACTCGGCTCTCTTTACCTGTACGGAGTATAGAGTTGGTTGCGTGGCTATCTGTATCTTTGAGAGATTAAGATTGACGACGTTTGAAAATGTGAAGACTGTGGAGTTGTTATCCATGTTGAGGGCCAATGGGAAGTCTCGAGGGGTGTAATCGGGGCATATGGCGCAGCTTGTGACTTGATGGGGGATGATGTTCGTGTCCCAATCACCGTCTGGTTCCCCATCATTGTCATTATCAACTACGCCTGGCCATGCTTCCTGGTCGCTCCATGATAGTTTTACAGGCACCTCTCCGTCACCTGGATTCGGTATCGTCTCAGACTGTACGGTGACAGAGGACTTGGTGATATTGTACGTACTCGTGACTCCATTCCACTCATTTTCGCTGAAGAATGCTAGGCTACCATACTGCTGAGCCCCTGCAAATCCGGTATTGTAGTTCTGGATGACAGCGCCTTCGGCATTGAGATTCCATGTATTTCGCTGTACATTGAGCAATGCTCCAGTTGCTCGGATTCCGTCTGCTGATCCTCCTGCTGTGAAAACATTGTCAACAATTGTTGCACCTGCCCTGTGGACTTGTACGACCGAGCAGGGGAATTCTCCGCCCCAATACGTGCTACTCACGCACATCCCCGTGCCTGGCACGGTTACTTCGTTGTTAGCGAAATACAGGCGACGGACGTCGGGGTTGTCCCCTGCCCAGTAATCTCCTGCCATGACTGGTTCCTTTGCCGTATCGCTAATCGTGTTGTTCTGGGCGTCAACATCGAACGACCCATACAACCAGATTCCATTCCAGCCCCCTATGGGGCCTATCGTATTTCCATGGATTGTCACTCTGCTCGACTGAACCCCTATGCCGGACCCTGCTGAAGCGCCGGACACGGTATTGTCGTGTATCTCTGCTAGTGCCCCGGCATATGCCGTTATTGGCGTACCTTCAACAGTCGTAATCGTATTGCCAGAAACATTAGCAGCGTATTCATTGGTTCCAACGGATATCATGCCGTTGATATCTATGCCATTACAGTTCACATTGATAGTGGATCCAGACACCTTACCGGCAGAGGACCTGTAACTCAGTCCGAAGTCCCCGCTTACTACTGTTATATCTTTGAATTCCGCAAACGATTCCTCGATCCAGACCGCGGATCGGCCATTGTCCTGATTACGGCACCCTCTATCCGTAGAGAAGAATTCTGAATCCTCGAACAAGATCGGGATACTGCCCGTGCCGCCTCCGTAAATCTGTACCGCATTTCCAGTGACTCCGCTCTGTTGGTCATTTCCGACGGTGTACGATCCTCCGATGAATCTTGGTTGTGCGAGTTCTGTGGCAAGGACGCTGGAAGTATTCGTGTCCGTAAATTGTAGTTCAATGAGCTCTGGCGATGCTCCCTGCAGAACTAATGCACCGTAACGAAACTGATTCACGATAGGCACAGGGAATGGGACCCCCCATGCAGAATCAATATCGAGATGACGAAGTGCAGTCTGAGCGAGATCGATTGTGCTTCTAATGATGATTCCCTCGCCGCATGAAGGATCTTCTATCCCCAAGGTCGAGGTGCCGAAGGTCATGCCGTCGCAATCTCCCGAGGCAGAGGCGTTTTCAGGGTCGGTCCAAGTCATGGATATTCGCGTAGCGGAAGTGGCATCTTGAGAAGCGCCGCATGATACCGCCCCGATGCATAGATTCCCCCTTGCTTCCAGGGAAGTCCCATTCGAGAATATGACCTCAGTAGATGGTTCGATTATGAGTTTAGCACCGGGAGAAATGATGATATCTCCAGCGACGTTGTGCGTTCCAGACCACACTTCAACCGCATTGATGTATCCTGAACTCGTCTCATTATCAGCGGCTACCGGGGTTGCAGGGCCAATTAAAGCTGAAAGTGATGAGATCAGAAGTATGAGGACAATTGCGCGGCTTCTGGAGGCGGCACGGTCACGCATGCCCCCACTGCTAGCGTACATGGATATAAGACGAAGTGTGCCAAGTTTATCCTGACGTCAAGGAAAGGGACTACCATTGGTCAGCTGAAGACTCTACTCGGTCGCGCCACTCAACTGCGTCGAGCATGCCGTAGCCCGATCTTTCGTCATGTCCGATTTGTCCCCCCATGGGCTTTGCACTCTCCGCGAGTGCTTGCTTGACAATGTCGATTCTGTTGTCATTGAGTGAGGAGATATTCACCACATTGCGCTGCGACAGATCTTGGAGAATTAGGGCCAGAGAACCAGTCACAAACAAAGTTGCATCGCTCGTTCCAGTTGAATATGCGTATGGAGGGGATTTATCACTTGACACCGTTGAAAGAATATACGAACCGGGGGCGAGTATCTCGGGTTTCTGATTCGGCCATACCCTTGTTGTCTCAGAATAGGGGTCAATCTGAGACCCTACAGAGCTATTCGACCATGGCGTCATAAATCTGTCATATGCACCAACACTAATCACGCGATCGACATTGGCGGGCGTGGAAACATCCGAATTATGGGGGCCAGCATTTCCAGCTGCTGCAACGACAAATATGCCTGCATCTAATGCGTCTTCGACCGCTCCCGCTACGGATCTTGATGCGATTTGCGAGGTTGCCTCGAAAGGACCACCCAGGGAGAGGCTGATGATATTCACCTGTTGAGATACCCTGCACCATTGGATTGCGTCTGCAACTCTTACACTGTTGCCTGTTGTTCCTTCTGGGCCGAGGCCGACTGCTACGCTCAACTCAACATTGGGCGCCATGCCTCTCATTGGCCCCGATCCTTTAGCCACCAGTAGGCCGGCCATGGCAGTTCCATGGTTGGATTGGCTTACGTCCCTCACTGTGCCATGATCGAACGAATAAAAATCCCGGAAACCCGCCAGATTCATATCTTTGAAATCGGGATGTTCTGGATCTATTCCTGTATCCACTATGCATACCTTGATTCCGGACCCGTCCAGTCCTTCATCTCGAAGTTCGTCGACCCCAGAGGACTCGTAAGCCCATCCAGAAGCGGGGAGGTACGCCGTTATGAGCGGTTGGATCATCGGCCACATGAGAATCATGATGATGATGCTCGCAGAGGCACCTACTGCCCCATAGGGCCATATGAATGGCTGGAAAGAGGTGACTGGCCTACGTAGCTTCTTTGCGGCCTCGTCAGATACGCCATAAGCATCCCCCGAATAGCCCTCGGCATCGGGGTCGACTGCCGTTAATATCGCAGAGTCTTCAGGTTCGGGCATCAGTTCGACGCCGTCTAGGGGCATTGTCGGTCACACCCTCCTCGCACACGCTTTCAGAATGGAGCATTTGGTCTCCGGCCCGGGCGCCTCGTGAGCATGATCAGAAGTCCTCCAAGGAATATTATGAGGATGACCATGAGCACCTGGGTTGCATTACTCGCTTCTTCGACCGCCGGGGATAGGAGGTTGTACTTCTTCTCGTGCTTCTCAGAGGATGATTCTCCGTCTACTGATTCGATGGAGAATACGATCCATGCCTCGCCTTGTGTCAGGTCTGTGAAATTCAAGTCCAGGTACGCAGTGGATTCTCCTCCTGCAGGGATGGTGATTACTGCAGTGTCATTTATTCCCGAGAATTCGGAATCCACCGATGTCTTGTGGTCGGCTCTGACGACGACCTCTTCAGCCGACACCAGCCCGTCATTCTCGATTGTGAGCACTACGGTCTGCATTGATCCGAAGACTGGGTCGATTCCACCGCTCAGCCATGAGATGGTACTCTCGTCGATGTTCAAGTCGGGATACTCCGCACTTACATCTATCTCGACTGGTTCGTATTCTGTCTGATCATCGCCTACGACATACATCACTAATGTGAATGATTGGTCCTCCGAATCGGAAGGCGCGTTGAGCACGATTGATGCTGACTGAGTCTCAAAGGCACCCATTGTGATGGTCTGAACGCCAGTCCTGGTCCAACCCGCTGGAAGTGCATCGTCATCGAAGGACAGTGAGAAGACGTCGTCTGCATTTCCATCGTTAGAGAAGGCTAGCGAAAGAGACGTCTGTGATCCTGGTTTAACGCCGTATAGCTCCTCGGGAGGGGTTGCGAGAGACCACCCTGAAGTCTTCGGGACGTTGACCTTGATCTGTACGTTCTCAGAGACGCCCGAGTCGGTTGATGCCTGTATCGAGATTGTTCTTGCATTGGGGAAGTGCCGCGCCACAGACGCATTTGGTGGCGTTATCTTCGCAGTGATCGACGCCTTATCGTCATCTATGGAAAGTGTGACTGTTGATGTCTCGGAGTAGATTCCGCTTCCGTTGTCGAACTCGACTGTCCATGAAGGGCCATCCGTGCCCGGGACAATAGCATCCAGGGCGAATACGTCTGATGATTCGTGGCCCTCATAATCAAGCTCTATTTGAACGGTCATGGGCGCGTATCCATCTGCGTCATCAGGTAGTGCGAAGAGGACTCCTTCCTCATCTACAGTTGCCGAGTCAGAAGAGGTCATCATTGCGGACATCGAACTGTTTGAGATCCTTGTAAAGCGAAGATCGACAGGTGCAGTCTCGATTGAGTCGGATATGGTTGATGACGGCACTAGTACCGACTGACCGGCCTCATATGCCATGGTTCTGTCCTTCTGATCGACGGTGAATTCGCCAGACACAGAGATTGGTCCTGCAGGCATCAGGATCCTTACATCGCCATCGTCGGGGATGTCCAATCTCCAATCTAGTGATGGTTCAGATGATACCAACAAAGACAATTCCTGATCGACCACGTCGGCTCCAGTGAGATCGAGATCGGATGAAGAGAGGCTGTGGAGGTTGCCATCGTAGTCGAGCCACGAGCCGGATAGCAAGAGCCAACCGCCTGGTGTGAGGTCGACATCTGCAGATCCCCCGTCGACAAGATCGGCGAATATTTCGCTGAATGCGACCAGGTTCCGAGATGTGTCGCGTACTTGGAGGACGTATCTTCCAGGTTCAAGATCTACAGACCACGTTCCATCCCAAGAGCCCTCTCCGCCCTTTACTGCATCTACTTGTGGGGCAGCGAATCCATCTTTGGGGACTAAGATGATTTCAACATCATCCGACCAATCCGGATTGACTGTGTCGCCAAGATAATTCACTGACCCGGATGCAGTTACAGTCCCAGCTGTGAGTTGTATGTCCGACTCAACGGGGAAGCCCATTACGGATGCATCCTGAGTTGCATCGGAGAATCCATCCTTCTGGACGCTTATGACGATGCTGGAGTTGTATGGCAGCATGGTGGAATATCGACCATCTTCGTCGGCTACAAGTTCGATATCGATATCATCTCCTGTGATACTGACAGAGGCATTTGCCACGCCCTCGGCGACGTCTGCGCTTCCGTCCTTGTCGAAGTCCCAGAATACCTTGCCCGAGAGTTTTGCTTCCCTATTGGCATTGAGGCTCACAGCAACCGATTCTCCTGCTGATACATCGCCTATGGTAGTCTCTTCGATCATCAAGCGGACTCCTTGGTTCTCAATGTCATACGAGGTATTCCATGAGCCGGGAACCACCATCGCAGAGGTGCTTCCAGATTCATTCGTTATCGGCATCTGAACCGTCCCTAATCCCTCGTTTGAATCGAGGATTAGTTTCAGGCCCTGTGAACCATCGACGTTCAAGTCATCGGTGATTGTCAGATTGACCCAAGCCATCTCAGTTAGCTCAATGGTTCTGATAACGGCTGTTTCTCCTGCTGATACGTCAACAGCAGTGCGGGCGCCTAGAACCGAGCCATCGCCCGGTTTGTACCCCTCTATCTCGATTATCGTGGCTCCAGCAGGGAGCAATGCGAGTATTGAGCCGTTCTCATCCGTGGTGAGCGTGGATATGAAGTCGATTTGTCTATCGATATTCCTGAATCTGACTTCAAGATCGGAAACAGGAGATAGCGTCTGGTCTAGCACCGTTATGTTGGCGACTCCCTCTGGGTCGAATCCAATCGACCGTTCGACAGGAGAGCCATCGAGACCGATGTCGAAAGCTGTTTGTCCAGTTAGAATTCTGGTCCCGAAGAGAGTCTGATCGGCATTCAGAACCGTGGTATCGATCCTGTATGAGCCCGGTTCGAGATCAACTGATCCAGTGCCGTCTCCAGAAGTGGTCAGATTTGTCCCTATTCCATCATTTGTCAGTGCTACGATGTTGAATTCGACTGATACGCCAGTTCCATTGTCACTGACACCATCTCTCGAGTTGTCTATGAATGCGAACAAGTCAAGAGTCGCATTCTGGGGGTTAATCGTCAGTTCAATCGTCTCGCCCTGAACTGTAGATGCTGTTGTGGATGGGTGATCAGAATCCAAGACCTGGATCGACCACTCGCCTTCTGGAAGGGCTATTTCGAAGAGTCCGCCTGAGTCCACCTTTGATACCCATGTAACATCAGTAGAATCATTTGATGCTACAACGGAGAGGGGCTCCCAGCCCAGGAGGCTCGAGGTGTACAGGTAATTGGCCCGGTTGACCGTCACTATGCCCTCGTATGTGGATCCCTTGCGTGCGACAAGATCGAGGGCGGGGTTATCCTCTAGGATCTCTACGACCTCTCCATCTACGAGGTTGTTCAAACCAACCACCACGGTCACGGTTACGGATTCGCCGACAGGAAGGGTGAATTCGTAATTTCCATCGTCATCGGTCAGAGTCGTAGTTTCGAATCCGGACCATCTGGCAATCACCTGCGCATACTGTACAAAGTCCTCGGGAAGAGGTTCTTCTTCGCCATCAGCAACGAAAACTGTGCCTGAAAGAATCGAGCTGATCTTGAATCTGAAGGTCTCTTCCATATCGGACTGCAAATCGAAGCGTTCCCACAGCTGCGTATCGTCGAGCGTATGGTTGAGAGTATACTCGCCGGGGGGGACCTCGGCGCCATATGTTGATGTCGAGGCGCTGTATGTGAGGTCGTAGGTGCTCGAATCTATCTGATTCGTGATCTGAAGATTTAGCCCAGGGATATCCTCATCGTCGCTGGAGAGAATCGTCAGAGACAGATCGTACTTGACTGGCACGATGGCATCTATCGAAAGCACGCCCGATGTTGCCTCCTCTGGAAGGATCTCGACTACAAGGTCATCAAATCCGTCCGAATCAGCATCATAAGACACAGTATGTGGCATCGACGGGATTGGCCCTATGTTGACTGTGCCCCCATCGCCTATAGTAACAGTACATGGAGCCAGATTTGATTCTGAACATACGTCAGATGCTGACGAATCTGGAGCCTCTGCGTCCCTAAGCGTGACGGTTCCTTCGACAGGGGACCCGCCCTCGTCGGAGATTAGCATATTCAGCGAAATTCCCGCGACATCAACTGATCGTGCTCCGGATGTTGCTGAGCGCGGTATTGTGAAGGGAGTATCGACTTGGATGGACTGGCCTGAATTGAGCAATACTTCCACTGCATAGTCTCCGGGTATTGCACCAGACAGGTGGAATGTCCCCTCGCTGACCATTAGGCCACTGAATGTGCCGTCACCCTGGAATGTCCCATCGCCTGTGATCGTGCCGTATGGTGCATCTCCTGCAGGGTTTACATCGAATTTTCCTGCTGCAGTGAAGGTTGCATCAGAATAATGTCTGATGAACAGTGACTGGCCGTCAGAGACGAATTTGCCCGTTCCGTTGAATGTTCCATCCAATAGGAATGTCGTAGCGTCCAACATGCATTTTTGCTCCGCATCCGGAATTGTGCCATTCTCCGTGCATTGGCTAGTTGGATCATTGGAATCCAATTCACCGACGAATGTGCCCTTCCCATCGAAAGTTCCGGTACCCGTTACCGACTGATTGTTTCTCAGAGTCTGGCTGAGGGTTCCTGTAAAATCGACGGCTGTGGCGGGTAGAGGCGACTCGAAGGACCCTGGACCGTCGAACATGGCTGTTCCGTCGCCCTGGAAGTACAATCCTTCCCCTTCTATCGATCCCGACGAGGTCGATATTGAGTAGCCTTCGTGTGTTGCTTCTGGATCAGATGGCTTGAGCACCACTGTCGCGTCGGCAATTGGTTGCCCGTTGAATGAAGGCTCGCCAGTCCACTGGAGCTGCCCTGTTGCGGTTGCAGATGGGACAGTGATTGTCGTCGATAGTAGTGCCTCTCCGCCGCTATGGCCTTGTTCCCCCGAGACCATCAGTGAAGATGCCCCGATGTATGTGGCCCCAGCTACCCCTCCCAATATTGCGGTTATTGGGTTGATGTTGCGATCTTCGGATTCGGTCTGCTCCCTTGTGATGTCAGATAGCATTTCAAATGCGCCAGATTGGATCTGTGCTCTAACGGATGTGTTGTCTACTGCACCGTAGAATGCAGAGGCCCGTATCTTTCCAGCAGGAACTGTGACTGTGAATCGTCCCTCGTCATCAGCGACTTCGGAAATGATTGGCACCCAATATGTTCGAGGGTCGGAATCTTCCTGCCCCTCTCCGCTGAATGCATCCCTCTCTACGAGTATCCGTGCGTTCGGGACGGGTTCGCCTGATTCGAGTACGACCTGTCCCTCGAGAGTGGCTCCGCTGTAGTATTTGACAATCTTGACATTCGAGTTTGCACTACCTATAGCGCTGTAGTACTGGCTGGGATCTACGCGAGGGTCGCTCCATTCGTAGATGTCAGGCACCCCATTGCCGTCTTCGTCAGGAGCATCTGCTCCATCATCGTGGTAGTTGGCGATGACGAAATGGTTCATCATAGCGCCGGGAAGTGCGTATGAGTTGCTTAGGGGGGTGCCGGGAGTGCCGGGTCTTGCCCATGTTGGGCCTGGTTGTCCGGAGGTTCCCGAGTCCAGTCCGAGAGTGGATGTCCCATACCCGACGTATATGCGTGCAAGGAATGTGTCGAAGAAAGCAGGTTGCTGGATGTAGTCGATATCTTCCAGAGATATTATCTGATTTGGGTCAGTAATGGCTCCTGACTGCTGTCTGACGATATCATCCAAGTATTCCTGCTCATACTCGCCAGAGGTTCTCGGGATAATCGGCCCATCGCCCCTCTTCGTCAAGTAACTGCTGGAAATGTAGTCTTCCGGATCAAGTCCAGCGAGAGTGGTAGGCGCGTAGAATATGCCTGTCGTCTGACCCCCGTGATAGGAGTAGTCCTCGTAGAAGAGTCCGCCGAGCGGATAGAGCCTGTCATCGATTGCGAAATAGCGTACGTCTGTATTCCTCTCTACTGTCTCGCCGATGCGACCTTGGAAGGTTTGTACCTCCCATCCGATTGAGGAAAGATCCCCGAGAAGGTCAACAATCTGGTCTAAATCGAGGACATGCGTGATGAATGCCCTGCCGACCGCCAGTTTTGCATTTGTTCGGTGGATTCCAGTGGACAGATCATCAAAATCATCGATTAGATCAGCAGTGTATCTGTGGTCCCCTATGAGATAATGAGATGGTATGCTTGAGAATGGGGAGGAAGAGCCCCTCGTATCATTAAACAGGGCCATGGCATCTTCTGCATTGTCTAATCTCTCGCCGACGATTTCGCCTTGGTCCGTGACGAACCAACCGAACTTTGACGGTAGACCCGAGTCTGCCAGATATGCTCCTCGAAGGAGTTGCACTTCGCCGTCAGAATGTATGATTGCGAGCGAGCGCTTCTCGACATCGTCCGAGGTCATGCTATGAATGCGTTCGAGTTCCCTGATCTGATTCTCCTCAAGATACGAATCAAGTACCTCCAGATTGGATTCATCGGAGACTCCTCCTTTCCTCAGCGAATTCATGATCATCAGTGCAAGGACATCTTCCTGCGAGTGGCTTAGCAGCGTGTTGCCAGTTACAGGGATACCAGACTGGAAGTTGTCGGCAACGGTAGGGTGCTGGCCCTGTGATAGCGCCTGGAAACCGTAGTCCCACCACGAAAGGAATGCTGGACGCTCGGTGAAATCAGTTTCTTTATCCTGATTGGCCAGCCAATCATAGGCCATATTCCATCCGCCGCCATTGAATCCAGGTCCGAACGTTCCAAGGTACCAACAGCCAGTGGTGCATCTCTGATCAGGAGAATACTGATTAGAGTTGAGTACTGAAAATCCGAGAACCTCGTATCGCAGAACGTCCGGCATAATTCCCTGGATAGCCTCATCCACATCGCCTGAGGCAGAGTCGCCCCTCGGTATTCCAGAATCTATGCCATATGTCGCGTGCTGGGAGAATACGATGAGAAGGATCATCATTACTGCTGGTACCCCGGGTCTTGATCTGCTTGCTGAGAAAGTACTGTTGAATCGTGCTCTAGGTGATCCGATTCCGCTCTTCTTCCAGTGTTTGAGGAACTCGCTTGGGTTCGCTGCAACCCACATAGAGGTCAATCCAACTGCGCCTACGACTGCCATGGGTGGGCCTGCATTGAATATGAATCGACCAGCAGTCCAAGACATGTACGATGCGATTACGATCCATGCCCCTAGCAAGAACGAAGCATTGTCCTCTTTCCTGCCTCCTCTCCACATGAGGATGAGTCCATAGCCTATTGCTGCGATGGCCACGATCGGGCCGAATGAAGCGAATAGAATGCCCCTATCTGGCGCTTGAGCCTCTCCAATCGTTGAGAATACCTTGTTCTTGGAGAAGTAGAACCCGCCGGTGAAGAGAATGTCCCATCCGGCATATAGGTCCACGGCCTGCAGGGTGTAGAGGATAGCTAGAACAGCCCCAGACAGAGTTGCAGTCATTGTGAATACGAGTAGCCATGGCTTGTCTCTGGCGGCTGAGATGACATAACCCAAACCTAGTGTGAATCCAAGCATGTAGATCAGAGGCGCCATCCCGCTCGGATCAGACAAGAGATTCATCCCGGGCCACATGTAGAATGGGAGGGGGATCAGCATAGATGTGATTAGCATCTGATTCATTGCAGACGTTAATGGGAGTGTGTCCCTACCTCTGAAGAGATTGAGGATTGCCACGCCGGAGAACGCCAAGAATATGATGCCTGGAGCGTAAACGAATCCTTTCCATGCAAGGCCCGCTGTTGCAAAGGAGACACCAGCAAGGGTTGCGAATAGCATCACTGTTCTTTGATTGGCCCACATAGAGCGGATTCCTGCAATCAGATAGGCAGGATTCCAAGAAGTCCTTGCAAATAGCCTGTTTTGATTGATGTCGATCATTGCCCGGACCCACCAGTAGAATCCCATCGTGAGGAAGAACATCGCGAAGGAGTCGTGGTCCGCAAGACCGAACGTAGAGTGTGATATGTGGCCAGGCATGAATGCGATTAGCCATGCAGCGACTATTCCTGCGAGGGGGCTGTGGAAGCGTCGAGCCATGCCAGCTACTGGGAGTACGATGAGTGCGCCCCAGATTGCTGGCTGGGATTCCACAGACCACCAGACCGCCTCAGACAAAGACATGTCTGCAACCCAGGACAGCAAGATGCCGCCGAGTGCGAGTGACCATGAGAAGAGAGGTGGTCTCGGGTTGAGTCCGCCCACGGGATAGTTCCTATCGGCATCGAAGACGAGGTGGGCTCGCTCAACCGCCACATAGTCGATAATTCGCTTCATGTACCAAGGATCGGAACCTCCTGAAAGATCCCAATCGCCGATTACTGAGGCGTTCATAGCAGGGATGACGTTCCAGATTACCCTGACGACGAGGCCTGCAACAAGTGCAGTTCCAACGAGTATCGTATAGTTATGATTCTGCCACCATCTCCTGAATTCAGAGGGTTCCCTTAGGGGCGCCATCGGACCGATATAGCCTCTTGAAGCGAGCATTATGATACCGACATTTGCCCATATGGTGATTAGTAGCCAAAGTATCATGGAGTAGGATCCACTATCAGAAAGAGCGTTCGGGAAGCCTGATACCCCTATGTCCTGGAGCCTGCCAACAGTGTAGATTAGCCAATTCAATGCTATCACAGAAGCCAGAACATTCCAGCGCTCGGACCTGCAGAATGTGACGAATAGTGCTATGGCAGCTGAGAAAAGCCCCCAGAGAGGTCCTAGATGTGCTCCCTCCTCGTATTCAACTGGATCCGAAATGGATGAAATCCAGATCAGGGGGATGATTGCTGATGCCATCACTGCGATGGCTGAGAAGTGTGCCATCTTGTTGCGTGGATCAAACGGTAACTCCGCCATCATGCCCTTCTCGCTAATTCTATCGATAGTTCTCGAGAAGACCAGTGCCAGATACACCGATCCGAAGAGCATTACGATCCACATTGAGGAGAATCGTGCCGCTAGAAGGGAACGTGTAGAATCGTCGGAGACTGCATCTTCCAGACTGGAGGTGGATGCGAAGAGTATGGCAACATGTAAGCCAATGATTGCGCCGGCGAGGAAGTTTGCCTCCATCGGTCTTCCGCGGGACACCATGATGTGTGTCCCAAGTGCCACGAAGAGGAAAGTCATGGACATCGCCACAGGAATCATCAAGGTTGAAGCCAATGAGACGGCAATCAGAGAGGAAACGAGGATAGCGGAATCAATACCCCTAGCAGAGGGGTGTTCCGAGCTAATCCTCCCGACGACCGACCCAAGGGCGGCCACGACAGGCAGTGCAAGGAGATTTGTTTCGTCCATCCATCCATTCTGTCCCGATACCTGTGCAGCAACTAAGAACACTAGGAGGGCTGCAGCCAGCATTACTGGGCCGCCAAGAATCCCCCTGAGAGATGCCACATCGGTGTTGTCGTTCTTGTCTTCCATTTCATTCACCCAGTACAGCCGAGGCTGTCCAGCATCGCGGCCACCTTACTGCTGCATTTAAGCGGGACGGTGCGAGTATCTGCCCTAGTCTTCCGATTTGGGGCTCGATTGAAGCCTGTCGAGAGCTCGTGAGCCAATGTCTTGACGGTAATGGCCGCCTTCCAGATTGATCTTCGAGATGGCTCCGTAGGCAGCCTCGATAGCCTCGCTGAGACGCTCGTCGATGCCTGTTGCGCTTAGAACCCTGCCGCCAGACGAAATTATCTTGCCATTCGACAGTTTTGTTCCCGCGTGGTGGATGATTGCCCCCTTATCGAACTGAGTACCTTCAAGACCCGATATCTCCCTCCCCTTGGCTGGATTGCGAGGGTACCCTTCAGACGCAAGAACCACCGTAGCTGCGTAGTTGTCGCTTATCTTCAAATCGAATTCCCCTAGTTTACCCTCAGCCACCGATAGCAATAGAAGTCCCAAATCAGATTCAATGAGCGGGATTGTGACCTGTGTCTCAGGATCTCCCAATCTTGCATTGAATTCAACCACGCTTGGAAGGCCATCTCGAATCATTAGGCCCACGTAAAGACAGCCTCTGTAGGGACTCTCCTCCTTAGAGAAATACTCGTGCATAGGAGCAATGATGCTGGATATCGCTCGCTTGATGACGGAAATTTCAGCTACGGGCGCTGGGGCATAAGCGCCCATGCCCCCTGTGTTCGGGCCGTTGTCGCCGTCGTTCAGCCTTTTGTGGTCTTGGCTGGCAGGGAGCACGGCGAAATCCGACTCGTCCATCAGAACTAGAAGTGATGCTTCTTCGCCCTCAAGAAAGGACTCGATCAATACTGATTCGTCTTTTTTGATAGCCGAAGAAGCTGCGTATTCTGCCTCTTCAATATCGGATGTCACTGTCACCCCTTTACCAGCAGCGAGCCCATCTCTCTTGATCACCCATGGTGGGCCCATGGAGTCTAGTACCCCCATTACTCGATCTTTGTCTCGGACCATTACAGATTCAGCAGTTGGTATTCCGAGTTTTCTCATTATTTTCTTTGCATGCTGCTTGGAGCCTTCGATCATAGCTCCGTTGGCACCGGGACCGAAGCAAGGTATCCCGATTGAGCGCAGATCATCTGCTAGCCCTGCTACGAGAGGGGCTTCTGGGCCAATGACAACCAGATCCGCTTCGATTTCAACTGCGAGTTTTGTTACCCCCTGGATGTCACTTGCTGGGATGGGGTGATTCGTGCCGATTCCGGAGGTCCCTGCATTCCCAGGGGCCACATGTATTTCGCTGACAGATTCCGAATTGGCCAATCCAATTGCAAGAGCATGCTCTCTTCCGCCGCCGCCTACAATCAGCACGGTGCCCTCTCGCATAGCACTCCGTATGATGTAAGGCATATGACCTAAATGCATCAGTATGGCACAGACTTCAAGCCTAATTTGTATCCAAGGATGTTGGTTGCCCTGTGCATGACTGGAGTCAGTATTAGGAGAGCAACGACATATGGCCTGATGGATGGTTGGAAGAATATGGTCTCATGAAACAGCAAGGCTGTTGTGCCCAATATGCCAAGTGCGAATGGCAACGTGTCCAATAGAGGAGCTCGTGAAGAAATCTCTCCCTCTCGTTTCAGACCTCTTCGCCTCTTGATGAACGATCCTGCGCTGTCCCCAATCATACAAGCCAGACCGAGTACGAATCCAATCAAGAAGGCAGATGCCCATCCCTCGTCAAAGTGATACCAAGCACCCTCTGGAATCAAGCTAGAAGGATCCAGAAATGGTCGCTCAGATGCAGAATAGTGTCCTTTCCAGAGAGTATGTGCAAGTGTCATCAAGCCTGCTGAGACGAGTGCGCCCCCGAACAGTCCCTCCCACGATTTTCCATCTCCGAGCACCCTGTTCCCATCGGACCATGTCCTTCCAGCATCGATTTTATGATTCTGGAATCCGGAAAGATCAGGTATCCACTTCCCAAAGAGCATAGCACCCGTGTTTGCGAGATATGCCGGCCCGTAGAGAATGATTACTGATACCACATTTAGTGCCATACCATTCAGGTCCTCTGCGGGGAATATGTTGGCTTCCATGCCTCCGGACTCCCCGACATGTGCTTGAACATACCCCGGGCAGGGAGGGGTTGATGTCCGTCCTACCACACGGAGGGTCATGCGCACCTTTGCCTCTATGCTTGTGCTCACCATGCTGATAACCTGTTCATTCCAAGCTTCGGCGCAAAGTGAATCCATTTACTCAGACATAGTTTGGGATACTGATCGTACACATTCTGGAGAGATTGTCATCGCGGAGGGAGGGTCGCTGACTATCGAAAATTCAGTGGTTACGATGACAGAAGGTTCGCGTATAGTCGTAGATGAAGGCGGGGCATTGATCATAGATGGATCAACGATAACCACATCTGGTCCTCTCTACGACATAGTCGGATTCGGATATGGCGCAGGGGAAGACGGGTCTGCATTCTTGATACCGGCTTCAGACTACTCCGAATCATTTACCGCTGTCATCAATGCTGTTGATGAGGGGTCATTCTTTGGCATGGAGTTCATCGCGGAAAATGGTCAATCAGCCTATGGAAATGAGACAGCAGCTGAGTTGACTTTTGACGCAGGAGATGGCGATACGTGGGTAACAGTAACCGGGATCCCATCTGCTTCCATGGGGATATCGGGGGTCGTCATAAATCTGGACTCCGGGGCAGATGACGATTTGATTCACATTCCATCATACGATCTTCAAACACGTAACATGCGCCCATACGGGAATCCTAGTTATGAGATTGAGTCGTATGGAGCGGTCCAGATAACATCCAGCGATATCGACAGGGGCAGATGGGTGATGAATGGGGATACCGCGATAACAGGAGGGGCGATCAATGATGCAGGACCGATATTTGCAACAGAAAACTCAGCCTCCATCTCGATCAATGGCACTTTGATCGATGGTAGCCTTGATGATCACGACGTGCGGATGGGTGGTTCGACATCTTCTGACTTCGTGGATGTGGATTGGACGGATGGCCTCACAGATCGGTGGGAGAGAAGGGTAGGGACTCAGCAAGTTATTTTCGAAGCCTCGGACGTCGTCTACAGAGTAGATGGGCTTGGTTACAATCAGCAGAATTCTGGGTCTCAGATAACTGACCAGAACGGTATCGGGACCATCGGCATGGGTGCTGAACGTGTTGTGGAAATAGGATGGGCAGTTGATTCAGAAGAATACTCTGAATCGCCAGTTTGGTTCGAAGAAGCCATTCTCGTGACTGAATCATATCGTACCGCATGGAATGCTGACTCCAGCATGAATGACTATGGAGGGAGTCTGGGGATTGACTGGAACGTTACGACCATAGATGCTTCCGGGGGCGCCCCAGGCATCATCGAGTGGAACGCCCCCAGTATCTCAATGACATCCATCGAAGGTACGGATTCGGATTCTGCGGACATCAATGACGGATGGAATGCCAATGTTACGATTTCAAATGATGGAAATGCGGATGCAGTTGTCTATTTCGTATGCGATGATGCGGATACTGGAGATCGTCAGAGTGTGGGCGACATATACGTAGGCGGGCTTGTTGAGTCGCAATCAGAGTCCGTCTTCCCCATATCTTGGACTCCTTCGGAAGAGGGGGACTGGGCGTTGGTATGCTCCATCATGACTCCAAGCCAACTCGTATCTGAGGAAGCGTGGGGCGGAGGTTCGGTGACGACCCCGTACATCTCATTCGAATCCGTGGAAGAAGAGGTTGCTGGGAGTGTGATACCGATACTCGTGGCGCTTGGGATGGGCGTGGTCGGGGTTGGCTGGTTCCTCGTGAGGCGCCTGTAATCAGCAGGAGCTTACTTCCGTCCAGCTCTCAGACGTATATTGGCCTGAGTCGTCCCTGTTTGTCTCTTCGTACACGTAGTAGGCCGTATGGTCAACGACACTATTGGACCAAGGGGGCGTGTTTGATCCCTCTATCTCGAGTTCATAACAGCCATAGCCGGCATCCTCCCAGTCTTCCTTGAGGATGATCGAAGCGGATACGTCAGAAGCTTCGATGCTGCCGCCAAGCTTCATCGTTGCCGCATCCAATCCGATGTACGAACTTCCAGACCCATATGCGCCCCCAGATGAATCCCATGCGGCGACCGTATGCTCCACGCTCACGCCAGGGTAGTCTATGGCGACTGAGCCCTCGTAAGTCATTGTGACCTTGAGGTCGAAATCAGCCAATGGCATTGGGGCTATGTATTCCTGAGATGCGCCTAGCAAGCCTGCAGCGACACTCAAAGCGACGCCTCTCAGGCATCGGTCCTTTGCGCCCTCGCAGTCCTGTGTGGAGAATGAAGGGGCTGCAGAGACGTCGACGCCAGTTAAGGTGCGCGTCAAGTGATTCGCGTCGAGAGTCCTGGTCCATGATTTGCCATCGACCTCTAGCGACATGACGTAATCCGTGGACGGGAGCGCATTGCCGCTGTAGAAATCGGAGACAGGGATCTTCAGCCACCCATAGTCCCCTTGACCGTCTTCCCTGTCTATGGAGAAATCCAACGTAGAAGCATATGCATTGGTGCCTCCGTGGGTTATGCTCACCGATGCCTCGTGTGAGCCGGAACCTCCGTTCTGCCTTATCTTGACTACGATCATATCGTCATCCTCATCGAGATCGATCTCTCCGAGCGACATTTCTCCCGTGAGAAGGATGGCGATTGCGAAATTACTAGACAGGAGCAAGAGGAAGGAAATCCCAATCGCGATGGCAGATGCTGATGCGGGTGCCGGCCTTCCAATGAAGAACCAGATGGCTCCAGCAGAGAGAAGCAGAACTGCTGCTGACAGATATCCCGCATTCTCGCCAAGGAAGACGCCTCCGAACCACATAACGATGAAGAATGGGACTACCATTCCGCCCGCAATCAAACCAAATGTCCTAGATAGCGACTGTGTTTGGCCGTGTTCGAGGGACCCGCGCTCGCCGGAAGGGGTGCTGCTGGGAGTCAAATTCGACTCTCCGGTCTGCTGTTCTGCTGCCTTTTGTAGAAGTCCGCCGCTCGTCATGCTGAACATAGACGTCGAAGAGACGGTTATGAAACAGTCGCCGAGAAGACTTCGGTCGAGGGCTTTCAGAGAATAGAGGCCTCGAGCGGGATTACGTTGCCATCCTCGTCGATGGCTTCGGCATCACCCCGATCTTGTCGCCTCCCTGCCAAGGCGGCTGCGGCTAATGCGGAAATCATCATTGTGCCAACCAACTCAAATCCGGGGAGATAGATCCCTCGTATGTATATCGTCATAGTTTGGATCTGATAATCCGGAACGCCGACAGTCTTGATCGAATAATCGCTGACTGCCTTGAAATTCAGATTGTAGTACTTATCGGTCCAACCTTGGTTCTTGGGCGTCCTCATCTGAACGTATATCTTCTGAGGAGGAGCCAAGGACTCTATCTCAACGGAAACAAGGGGTATACTCAGTTGGAAGCCCTCATCATTGAGTTCTTCTCGATTGTCTATTCCAATTGCAAATCTATCCATCGCGTTACCGTCGTTGTGGACGGCAAAAACCAGATTAGTATCGACTTTGGGCCTCAGTTGGATGAATGCCACATCGCTTTCGACGCGAAGTCGGCTGAACTGACGGATGATTGCCAACACCGTGTAAGTGGAAGGTGAGCTTGTGACTGGAACGCCATTTGCCTGTGTGACCTCGGCGGTTATTGCGACGGTCTGAGAGCCCTCTGGTGCCCTGAGATCTGCCCTGAGCGTGACCTGGAACGATGCAGATAGCCCATTTCCGACAGTTACGCTAGCAGGTCCGGAGTATGCCAAGTTTCCAGCCTGTATGCGAATTTCCACCTTCACCTGGTGTATCGAGGGGTTTTCCAAGTTACAGTTCACTATTGTCGAACGTGGTGCCCCTGGCTCTACATCTATGGCCGAAGGTTGGTTACAGGTCAGGGTGATGTCTGGAACGGCTCCCTGTGCTTGAACAGCAGCCGCTCCGGCCCACGTACTGAGTACGTACACAACGAGGATCATGATGGCTCCTCTTGCTGACCTTCGCCCTGACATGGCGAGTAGTTCCCGACAAGCCGTATTTAGCGGTTCTTCAGACATGAACGCTTAATGCGTCTTTTATTCAGTTAACACAGTTGGACGGTCGGGGTCATTATTTTGGTGGACCCGACCGGATTTGAACCGATGACCACCCGGTTATGAGCCGGGCGCTCTAACCAACTGAGCTACGGGTCCTGCATCGTCGGTAACGGGAATTAGATTTGGACCTTCGCGATGATGAATGGCACGTATTGGTAGTCAAGGTTCAAGCGTCTTCGGCTCCACAGGTGTCGCATGGCGAAGATGTGGGTGATGTTTTTCACGTCCCTTTTACTGGTATCCGCGATGAATTTCTATGCAGTGATTAGGGATCCGGACCTCATAGACATAGATGACATTCACGAGTATCCTCGTGAGACTGTGAAGGTAGAGGGTGTCTTGACCAGCTTCGTGGTTGATCCCTATGGGGAACAGGCAGACAGGATAGATCTTCAAGTTCGCGAATTAGATGGGCACTCGGTTGTAGAAGTGCGGTGGTTTGTAGACAGGGATCACCAGGTCCCCCCCGTGGGAACAGTCGTCACAGTTGAGGGCGAAGTGAGCGAATGGAGCGGCAGGATATGGCTCTCTTCCAATGGGTATGGTGCGATACAATGCAAAGAAGGAGACGGGGCAGGTGGCTGCACGAATATTGAGTATGAAAGCCTGCAACTAGTCGAAGTTGCCATGGATCCTGCAAAATGGGTTAATTCATCGGTCAGGGTGGACGGGTATCTTAGCGAGGCAATCGCCCCAGATGTAACATATCATTCACTGTCGCTCATGGACAATCCTGCGTATGGAAATGCTGATCACCTCCTGTACATGCAAGTTGAAGGTAGACCTGTTGAATGGATTGAATCTGGCAGCCACGTCGAGGTTACTGGATGGATTCAATACGATCAGCGTTCGCTACGATATCGGCTTCTTGTCCAAGCCCGTGCTGTTGAGGTCCTGAATGTGGGGCCCACAGTAATGCTTGACTGGGACCTAGACCCGCAGTCCCTTACATACGAAGTTGGAAAGTTGGTACAAATTGACGGAATCGCCGAGGCGGGCGAGACGAGCTGGACCCTGAATGGGCCTAATATCGGTGACAAGATATGCATGCTCCCTTCCCCTTCGGATGTCGAGAATGGGACTACTGGCACTTCAGATACATGGACTGGTCGTCTTTTGTGGTCTACTGACGAAGGGACCATTTGTTTGGATAGGGGGCACGATGCCTCGGTGCGCAACCCGATAGAAAATTCCGCAGGCGTGCTTCCTTTGAGATCCGTGGCTTCAAATCCATTCACATACGAAGGTGGGGCCTATACTTTCGAAGGTTGGGTGACAAGCACCATATCTCCCGACTATGACAAAGGGTATGTCGGCGATGCGGCGACATACTTCGATAGGACAACTCAACTTCGCATACAACTGGTAGGGGAACATGCAGAGTATATCGAAACCGGTCAGAGCATCCGATTCAATGCGACTGTGATATGGTCTCAGAGTGAAGGGCGCGTAGTTCTCGAAGCACGCTCGTGGACGCTTGGCGGGACTCCATACCCCTCGCAGATAAACTGGGGCGACGGGTACAACTCATGGAAATGGGAAATCGGCAACAGAGTATCCATAATAGGAATCGCCGTCATGGACGATTCAGGGGATCAGTGGGTGGAACGTTCTGGTTCTGATGAGCGTCTGTGCTTACTTGGTGATGGTTCTGAAACCAGTCAACAAGCGGCTGTTGGCGAACCAATTGAATGGATTGGAAGGCTGGAGACGACTGAGAACTTTGTAGAAAATGAGATGAGATTCTGTCTCAACGTTCTCTGAGGAGTACTTTGCATGGATCCTCTTCTAGTTGACTTCGCATGGCTCATTGGGTCGTTCATAATAGGGGTCATGCTAGGCAGCCTGACAGGGCTAATTCCCGGATTCCACGTCAATAATGTGGCTCTGATTGCCCTTTCACTTTCTCCTGTAGCAGTTGGCATAGGCATACCGCTTGATGCTGTTGCGGGAATTATTGTTGCATGCGGGACGGTCCACACATTCCTGAACTACATTCCCAGCGCATTGGTGGGCGCTCCTGACGATAACATGGCCCTAGCACTGCTCCCTGGCCACAGGATGCTCATATCTGGACAGGCTGCACAGGGCGTCGCGTACTCTGCAAGAGGGTCGCAAATGGGCCTACTGATGTCGATACCTCTCCTAATTGTCGCAAGGTTGCTATTTGGGGAGAATCCTGGGCTAGGCCTCTATGAAACAAGCAGAGACATACTTCCGTGGCTACTTCTTGTGATCTCCATATTCCTGATACTTACTGAGACTACTCGTTTACCCTGGCCTGAGCCTTTTCAGAAGTTGACTAAGGGGCTGAGGTATGAGTTCTCTCGCCCGATAGGAATTACCCTTCCAGTCGGAAAGCGTCGTTTCAACATGAAGATGCGCGCATTCGACTTTCGACTGACGGACTCGTCGAGGAGTGCGGGCATCTTGGTGGCGACAGCATACTTCCTGCTAACAGGATTCTATGGTTGGGCTGTTTTCGAGTTGCCAGCAAGATCGCCGGTTGGTATGCCGTCTGCAACACTATTATTTCCAGGATTGGCTGGACTTTTCGGTATAGCCAACTTAATTGATATCTACGTAACATCATCCGAGATACCCCCTCAGGAGCCTGATTGGGAGTTGCCTCCCATGCGCCCATTGGCCGTTCCAACATTTCTATCAGCGGTTGTTTCAAGCGTAATGGCCATACTCCCGGGAATGACAGCAGCACAGGCAACTGTGGTGGTAATGTCTATGCGAAACTTCTGGGGGAGGTTGACTGATCCTAATTACGTGCCTGCGGACTTCGAACATGGCATTATCGACCAGCCTATAGGGAATACTAGATCAGTCGACATAGAAGTTGATGATGAGGACTTGAGCGACGAGGACAGAGATTTGCTCAAAGCAGCCTTCGGCGAGATCGAGACAACCCCCGATCTAGATCTCAGATACAACGACCCCAAGAGGGATCTCGAGATTATCGCCATACTTTCTTCAGTTAACACCGCTGTGACAGTGATGGTACTAGGTTTCCTGTACATGGTCGGAAGGCCTCGATCTGGTGCTGCCTTAGCGCTCAACATGATGTATCCTATCGACATATGGGGGGCCGTGGAACCTCCCGCTGACTTCGTACGTTTGCTGGGGATAACGATAGCAGCTGGCCTTCTTGCGGTGCCCATGATGGGAACGGTTGGAAGAGGCATGCTCCGTCTTCACGAATTGATACCCCTCAGATCCCTCGTTCTTGCAGTTACGATTTTCGTCACCATACTCGTTTACTTCTCAACCGGCTGGGTCGGGGTGGGTACTCTGGTGATAGGTACTGGAATAGGATTGATGCCCCCTCGCATCGGAATAAGACGCAGTCATGCGATGGGAATCATTCTCGTCCCCATCATGGTCTACACATTTGCGCAGACTCTAGACGGCTTCGGATTCATCTGAGGTGACTGGCCCTACATCTGGTGTGGACTGGAACACTTATGCGGAGGGCACTGCCAGCAAAGGCCGATAGCATGTCTAGCAACCGCTCTACAACCTACTTGATTGTCGGAATAATCCTAATCGGAATGAATGCCCTTGCCTTTGCGCCATACGTTTCCCAGGCGACCCTGGATACGGTGGCTGAAGCAGTGGAATCGGGTTACGACGAGGCCTCCGACTTCGAGGATGATGATTCATGGGGCACATCTACAAGCGAGCGTGCTTACTTCGCACACAGCATAACGAATCCAGCAGAGGTGGCTGACGGCACTGCTGCACCCCAGTTCGAGAAGTTGGGGCCATTCATCTACAATGTCACAACTCACAACGATCTTCTCGAGTGGGACGAAGATATTGGGACAATGACATACTCCTCCTACGATGTCTTCGAGTGGTGCGAGACATGCACGCACGAGGGAGCGGCTTCAGTCTCAGGCGACACCCAGATAACCAACGTGAATATTCTCTGGAACACTCAGAGGATAGCGGGCATCTCAACAGGAATCGAGTACGGTGAGCAGTTCGCCAAGGCCGGATTCACCAAGAGCATGATGACGTACGACATGATGTATCTCGCACCGAGCATGGACACAGCAGATCAGATCTCAGCACTTTCCTCAGGCGCAGAGGCCGCGATCAATGCCCAGACAGGCGGAGCGTTGGACGCAGTGACTGTTGCAGGCATGGCAGATGCGATGGTCATGGACGGTTTCTTCGCAAGCTGGAACGCGAGTTTGAACGATATGCAGAGAGCCGCTTTAGGGGCCGATGTTATGTCGCCTGACTTCAGCTCTGCGGCGGGTTCGATAATGAACAGCGCTGTTGACTCGACGAGCGGGGTCTGCATGGCCCTTACGTGCGACTACGGCCCATGGATGGTCGCCGCATGGGGCGAGCCCAGCTCGGTGATAACACCGCTACGAGCGGACCTTCTGGGATACGGCACGACCGATGCAGCCGAGATGGCACTCATGGACTGGGCCGTATACGCAGGTGCTGCATCCATGATGCAGACCAATGGCGCAGGAGTCCCGCCAGAGCTTGCAACAGACAATGCCCACAGAGTCGAGGTTCTCACGGGATACTCTTTCCCAGCGGATGACCTGGAGTATTTCCTCTTCGGTACGAATGAAGCCAGCGGTTACCCGGCAGGTATGCTAGCCGAGCAGGATCTGAGCGGGATCCCACTCTATGGAGTAGTGCTGTCATTATTGCCCCTAACCGAAACCCCGCCCGATTACATGGGCTACATCCAGGAATACAACATCCCAGGCATCCTAACCATGCAAGGTGTTGCAGGCTGGTCATCTGGCTGGCAACTGGCAGAATCGCATTTCCCAATGCGCGTTGTCAATCCAGCAGCTGCTGGGACCATGGATGCAGATACCTGGTGGAAGATGTCCTTCGGAGGCGAAGAGCCCCTCCTAGGAGGCAACATCGCAGTTGGTCTCAACAGAGCATTGGCAGCAGGCGAGGGGGCATCGCTTTCCCTCGATAAGGTCGATGAGATTCTGTATGATGGCCCATACGCCCTCCTGAACTCCGACATCGCAACGATGTTCATGTACGGCGAACTATCGGGGAAATCCTTCCCTATGACTGCCACTGGGCCCGGTGAAGGAGGAGTTCAGATGGACTGGAACGATGCGTATGTGGCAGGCATGTATGGCATATCCGAAAGTGACGCGTCGCTTCTCAGATCATGGGTTAGCGACTTGATGTTCGGATCCGTTGTCGGGCTCCTACTAAATTTCCAGTATGGGGCAGGGCCGCTCACGACACAATCAGTGAGCAATTGGCTGTATGGATGGTCGGACCCGGTACTTGTCGGCCTATACGGTGCTGAAAACAGCTGGGTCAGCCTAGAGACCAATATGACCTACTATGGAAGCAACGGACTCTCTACAGGCGACTACAGCGTTTACGAGGACACCACTACGACACAGGGCGACACGCCTGGGCTAAGAATCGCCGAGGGATACCTAGACTCAGAAACTGGCGAGGTGTATGCCATGAGCGAGCACATGCCCTGGAGATCACCGGCCTCAGAGACTGCAACGTTCGGACTACTGAGCGCGCACGTCGGTAACGACGCAACCGATCAGAGTGATGCCTTCGGAGGCATGGCCACTGACGCTGGCGAGATCCAGAAGATCAACCTCGTCGGATATGCGATTTCTGATACGACCGTAGAGGGCAATCTCGAATTCAAGGGCATCCCCATGGTGCACCATTCAGTCGCCTTGGACCCCACGGCGAACCAGATACAGGCCAAGCTGATTGGGTCTGGGACCGTTGTGGATGTTCTCCCTGGAGCGCTTCCAGTGTACTTCGAATCCAATGTGGACATATATTTCGAGGAGATAACGGGAATTGCGATGTATGGAAAGAGCACTTCCACGTTCCACCTAGACCTGAGAGGGCCAGGAATGATGGATCCCGAGATTGGCGTGGATACACACCCTGTGTTCGAGATACACACTGCATCGGAGATTTCTGATGATGATGCTGAAAGCTTCGTTTCAGCGGTGATTGACAATCAGGGATTGATGTTCTGGACTGACTTCGGCACTGGTGCCGATGGAAGCACCGATGACATTGCAGACTTCGTGGCCGTGGCACTATACCTCGTTGCCCTCTATCTGATATTCATTGGTGCGAGAGGCATGAGCGGGGCTCGCTCGGGCGAAGAATGATCTTTTGATTAATTCTTCAAGCAGTAAGATATGACTTCCGCGTAATCCGGCTGTATGCCCGGATTCTCAGCGGCCCACGCATAACCCACGGTGCCGTCGGGCTCTATGACGAAGACCGACCTTGTTGCAACCGTGTAGCCTTTGATCGAAAAATCATGATAGGCGACCCCGAAATCATTAATCACAGACCTATGGACATCGGAGAGAAGTGGAAATCCTATATCATTCGATTCTGCAAAGGCTGCATTTGAGAAGGGTGCATCCACAGAAATGCCAACTACGATGCAACCTGCTTTTTCCAAGTCGCCCATCAGGTCATTGAATGAGCACATCTCCTCTGTGCAGACGCCGGTGAATGCAGCAGGATAGAATACCACCAACATCCTCACCCCAGAATGTTCCTCACTCGAGAATGTCGACTTATCTTGGGCAGTTAGGGTGAAGGTTGGGGCAGTGTCTCCGACTGTAAGCATGTGCGACCGTAATGGTGTAAGGTACACCAATGCTCCGGTGATTACATTCTGGAGGGGGCATCTATGCCAAGTAGTTCCAAACCGGTCTTCAGTATATCGCCCGTGAGGGCGCACAGAGATATTCTTTCAACTCGCAGAGAGTCGTCTTCAATCAGTACCGGGCAATGCTCGTAGAATGAGCCGAATGCCTGTGAAATCCTGTGCAACTGCTTACAAATCCTATGCGGCGCCAACTCGGAAACTGCAGTATCGACGGCATCTGGAAAGGCTAGGATTTCCCTTGCCAGGCGAGTTTCCTCGTTTGAAGGCAAGGTGTATCTCGCTGGGTTCTCCACAGATGCTCCGCCCCCAGACTTAGCAAGTATACTTCTAATTCTAGCATGCGCATACTGCAAATATGGGCCAGTTTCGCCCTCGAAACTCAGCATCCTCTCCCAGTCGAACACGTAGTCTTTGGTCCGATCTGCCTTTAGGTCAGAGTACTTTACAGCGCCTATGCCGATACTCTTGGCGATTGACTCTATTTCGGAGGGGGTCATGTCAGGATTACGATTCAAGACTGCTGCAGATGCCCTCTGTATTGCCTCTCGGAGGAGGTCCAGTAGTCGGATCGCTCCTCCGCTCCTGCTCTTGAGTTTCCCTCCATCAGAGCCCAGGACAAGTCCAAATGGAACATGTTTTGAAGTGTGCTCCTCGTGAAGAAACCCTGCGATTCTTGCAGCAGCGAATACCATCTGAAAGTGCTGTTTCTGCTCAGCGCCCACTACATAGACTAAATCGTGCGCCCCGAGCCTCTCTGTTCTATCGATTATGCAGGCTAGGTCCGAAGTGGCGTAGTTGTAACCTCCATCGCCCTTTCTTATGATGAGAGGGAGGGGGTTCCCCTCCCGGTTAAGCCAGTCACCTGGATACATGACCTCTGCGCCCGAATTATTGCTCAGAAGGCCTCTTTCATCGAGTCTTTCTACGACACTTGCTAGTAATGGGTCGTAAAATGACTCTCCCCTCACATCATCTTTTGTCAACAAAACTCCGAGCAGCTCGTAGACCTCGTCGAAATATGAGAAGGATAGGTCGACCAGTTGTCTCCAACGTGCCATTGTCGCTTCATCCCCGGACTGAAGGGCTACTACCCTCCTCCTTGCTCGTTCACGGAAATTTTCATCCGAATCGAATGAAGATCGTGCATCTCGATAAAATATGCCGAGGTCTGCAAGTGCGTCTGAAGGTTGAATTCCTTCAGATTCTAAATCTTCGAGTCTCTCAATCAGCATACCGAACGGTGTGCCCCAGTCCCCGACGTGATTTTCACGGATTACCGTGTTGCCTTTCATTTCAAGAATTCTGACAAGTGAATCTCCTATCACAGTGGATCTGAGATGTCCGACGTGCATCTCTTTGGCGATGTTCGGAGACGAGTAATCTACCACCACAGTTCTTGTGGAGTTTCTTTCCACCCCATTCGTGGGGTGCTCAACAAGTTCTGAGAGGCGATCTGCTAACCAGCGGCTCTCGGCCGTTATGTTGAGGAAGCCTGCTACAGAGGATGCCGAGGCGATCCCCTTGAGGTGTTCATTCATTTTTTCAGCCGCTTCATCGGCAATTTCAACTGGTGATTTTTTGAGAATTCGTGCGAATTGATGGCATGGTATTGCAAGATCTCCGTGTGACTTATCTGTGGCTGGCCCGATGATTGATTTTGAATCGAAATCTGCTAGCCCCATCTCGATCAAGACTGGTTCGAGAACCTCTGATACGGGTTTTATCAGATCACGCAAATTATCAGCTCCATGGGTACCTTAGCACTGCAGCGATTCCTCCAAAACTGCTTGCCAAAGTGGAGCCTTCCTCGGAATCAAGAGAAATGAGAGATACATTGGCTGATGTCCTCAATGCTAGTCGACTAAGCTCATCCACGAGATCCATTGTCCTCTCAGGGTCTTCCACGGGAGACTCAGAGCCACATGACGGACAATCGGGGATTTCCGTCCTAGATTGTTGAGAAGAGTCCCACTCATGACTACAGGATTTGCAACGCCAGCCAACACGTCGAACCCGTAGTCCCTCCGAGAGAAGGAGCGTATCGACAGCGCCTTGCTCCAGGGCTGCACGGACCATGACCTCGCCATAGGTGGCTTTGGGGTGTGCCTGCATCACTTCACGAAGAAAACGATCGACAAGTTCTCTTTCTGCATCTAAATCGATCTTGTCCATCAAAGAGCCTGCTCTCTGCACGAGTTCCCTTAAGCCACTTTCATTTGAGTAGCCGACATCGAAATACGGCTCTCTTATCAGTTTCTTAATCTCATGATGGAGGTAATCATTCTTCATTACGAAATCCTTAGTTCCTCCGGGGCCTCCGACGATGATGCCGCTGATGTTCTCGATATTGGGCAGCCAGTATGAACATGCATGCTCAGTCGCTCTCTTGAAGAAATTGTGAGCCGCCTCCTCGATCAAACGCTCGAATCGCTGTGCAGATTGTCCGCCTTGCCTGTGCTTGCCCATTATGTTGCTTTGGAGTTCCTCTTGACAGTGAATTCTCTTACCTGTTGCAATTCCATATGCTGCTTCCCCGCGGTCAATTACGAATAATCCGTAAGACGTCCTGTCTATCAGCATCTCTTCTAATTGAGATATCTCGAATGTTGAATCGCATCTGTATCTGTATGACTGCAGAGGTTCAGGAGGGTCGTCCACGACCACTGAAATCAGCCTTGTCTTGTTGTTTCCTACGATGACATGCCCTACAAATAACGCAATGCCCCTTTCTCCCGGAGTAGTGTGTCGGTTGAGTGTCGCAATCGCGGATTCGATTGCGTCCTGGACGTGTTTCTTTGTCGACTTTGACTTTATGTTGGCAGCCTGTCCAGCCTCTTGAGAAAGTTGTTGCCTCACATCGTGGATTTTTCGATCAGGGGGTATGACTACTGAAACTAACTCAGTTCCCATGCCCTTCATGCCCCGTAAATCCTCCAGCGCTTTCTTGAGGCGGAGACGTCGATACTGCTGCTCAGTGTCGTCGCTCATCGCTGGAACCTCGTCTTAACCCGCGGGGCCATATTCATGAAGCCTGTGGGCATCTCAGACGAGTTGTTGATAGACAGTCGAGAACTAGGGTGTACCGTGGATGCTCGCGTGATGGCACTCGGAGGCAGTCTCTTGAGCGCTGATTCTGATGAAATTCATGGTTGGATTAAGGGGCTTGCGCTGATTCTTGAGCGGCGTGATTCAGAAGGTTCCGCCACTGCAATAGTTGTTGGTGGCGGTGCAGCCGCTAGGCGCGGCATAGATGCCGCCTCGTCATTGACTAGCGATAGAGATGCACTGGATCGTATCGGCATAGCTGCTACTCGACTCAATGCCTCCATGATCAGAGAAGGGTTATCCGGGGTCGGGGTCCGTGTGTCTGAAATAGCGCCATTATCGATAGAAGAGGCTGTGGCATCCATGGGTAACGGGGTGGTTGTAATGGGCGGCACAGTGCCGGGCCATACTACCGACTGTGTGGCGATAGAGTTGGCAATAGGGATGAATGCTGAATCCTGTTTGATCGCGACGAATGTATCCCACGTCTACAGTTCTGACCCATCCACGGACTCCGAGGCTACCAAAATAATGCGGATGAGTCATGAAGAACTCAGAGCCATAGTGGGGGAGGCCTCGGAACATAAGGCAGGTGGCAGAACCGTAGTCGATCCCGTCGGGGCAATGCGTGCACGAGAATTCAATCTAAATCTTGATGTTGTTGATGGGAGGGATCTTGCAGCCCTTGAGTCTGCTCTTTCAGGACTGCCTTTCAATGGAACTAGCATACGAGGAGAGTGAGTGAATGAGCCAGACAAAGAGGCAGCGAACCGCCATGACGCCGCACAGACACTGCACGGTATGCTGGGCCCCGATACCTCTCGACAGAGATCCGCCGATATGCAGAGATGAGGGTTGTTCTGTCACCCACTCCAAGAGAGAAGCCTCCAGAAAGCGTTTCACAGTGATGCTTTACCTGTTTCCTGCTATAGCCTTGGTTCTGGCTGTTTTATCCGCCATGCAAGCGTAAGCGTCATTGCGGCATGCCGTCTGCAGCCCCTTATGCGAGTGGTGCGTGTACTGTCTGTCCTACCCGGTGCGGTGGGAGTACTCTGCCTGCTAATAGGGGGGATCAGCGTTTATGGCATCGATTTAGACACTGAACGTGTTCAAATCCCAGTTGTACCGTGCACAGAAGTGTCGGATGAAGGATGTCTGGCGGGAATGACCGGGTCCGATCTGGAGGTTCCAAATGGCTTTCTTTTGATGGACATAGAACTGACTATCGAATGGAGTGAGCCATCTAAAAGCTGGATAGGGGTTGTTGATGCATCATATGCTGATTCATGTCCTCCTGATGGAGACGGGTTGACAGCATGCACCAAAGACGATTTTGAATTCATTTCTGGGGGCCCGGATTCTCCTGGTAATTTCAAGCTTGATCTTCAACCAGATTCGTATCGGTTTGTATCGGCCGGAAAGGAAGGCGCGGACCTGGATGAGCAACTTGTAACAATTAGCCCGTCAGTGGGCATTGCGCCGGCACTAGAATTGCTTTTGCTAGTCATCGGGGCCATCCTATTGATTGGGGCTATCGAGATGATATACCCCGTAGAGGTGCTTTGGAAACGTTTTGTTGACTCCTGATTCTGCGAGTTGTTGAAGGACCTGTGCCCCTTGGCAAGGGTATGAAGTCACAGATTTGTGCGAATTGCAATGCCCCTGTAAAGGTCGAGGGTTTGCCTAGTTCCTACGGCGGTTATGATCTGTACTGCAAGGTTTGCGGCCACACCTGGCGCGTAGAGTGAATCACAGATCTATGCCCGTATCTTCGCGATGCCAGTCTGATGGAAGATTAAGGGGGTCTTCTACTACGTCTGCTGCTATCGAAGTCACAATAGCTGATCGAAGTTCTTCTAACCCAGTGCCATCTATCGAGCTAACAGGCATTGATTCAGGAAGCACGGGGGCATCGATGTCCGCCTTTGAACGTACCAAGATGAATCTCCTGGCGCTTATTAGGCCCTTTACCTCATCCAGCAAACTCAACTGCTCATCCAGGGGGGTGCCGCCAGATTCAGACGGATCAATCAGAAATAATACAACATCCCCGACATTCTCCAAAGCAGCTATTGCCTGCATCTCAATTGCATTCCTTTCTATATTCGGTCGGTCTAGGAGACCAGGTGTATCGACCATCTGATATTTTCTTCTCCGGTGGGTGAAGTGGCCCAAATGAAGTCGCTTGGTTGTGAATGGATATGCTGCGACTTCAGGCTCGCCGGATGACAATGCGGTGATGAGGGCTGACTTGCCGACATTTGGTGCTCCTGCGACTACGATACACGGATTTGCAGGGTCTATCGATGGGAGTTCTCGGAGACGGTCGCGGGCCTTATTCAGCCATTCGAGCTGCGGCTCGAGCTGATTGAGAACTGAAGCAAAACGCCCATAGGCAGATCTTCGACTCTCATGGAAACCCGCTATTTCGCGTATCCTCAGCATTTCAGACTGGATTCGCCCTGCTATCCTACGAACCTGCTCAGCGCCCCATTGTATGCCTCCGAGATTCTTGCGATAATCGTCAGCACCAACTGAAGCATCAATGAGGGCTTGGTCGAAGGGTGAGAGGGCATTCAGGCTAGGCCACCTGTCAACCCAGTCGAGCAACGTGGTTGCTATGGTGTCGGATGATGACTGAACCATCCTATTCATCTGCTTCCTGACTCTGTGATACTTATCTGGATCTTCGACTAATGCTGCCATCTTACTTGCTTTTCTGAATGCCTTATCGACGATTTCCTGAGGCAGCAATACAGTGGGTATCCTCCTCCATTCCACCGACACCATGGCAATCCCTGCTGTGACGGTCTCGTGTGACGGTCTTGAATTGCGTGGGCGTTAAAGTCGGCATCTCTGCGTCTTCCTTATGTATCTCGGATTGACAATAGGCATCATGCCGAGCACCGATGGAGAGCATGGACGAGACCTCCCCGACTGGGCCGAAACGATGTACTACGCATACGGTTCGCCCGATCTTTCTACGCGCGGGGATGTTTACGTCGGTCCGCTGATCGGCCGTAAATCGGGCCTGAGGAAGGATGATCTTGTTGAAATGGTGATTGACGCGCGATCAGTAAAATCTGGAGAGGCGAATATCATCAGAGGCATGCTAATCTCGACAGGCAGGAGTTCGATAGACATCCTGGATGAGAATGGCCAGTTTCGCTCTTTCTCTCGAGACGTGATTGTTGAAATTCGACTGGTTGCACACATGAGACCCCAGTACATAGATGACGATGAGTTGTTATTCTTCGAAAGAGAGGACATGCGTCGCCGAACTAGCGTTAGCGAGCAGGCGGAAAGGAAAGCTGATGGCCATGATGATTCACACGTATGGGGCTGATTCTGTTGTCTGATCTCGCAAGCAAGCGATGCAAGCCGTGTGAAGGCGGTGTTCCACCGCTCAGGGAAGATGAATGTGAGGATTTTATCTCTGGCATAGACAAGGGATGGTCCATAGTGGATGGGCACCATCTTAGGAGAGTATGGGCATTTCCGAACTTCTTGATGGCTCTTGAGTTCCTAAATTCAGCAGGTGCTATCTGCGAGCAAGAAGGGCATCATGCTGATTTCGAAATTGGTTGGGGGCGTGTTGAGGCAAAGATTTGGACCCATAAAATCGATGGCTTGACTGAATCAGACTTTGTACTCGCGGCCAAATTCGATCAACTCTGAAAGGTGGCATGATGAGCAGGGTGCAGGACAACATAATATCCAGACGCTCGATCTATAGATTTGAAGAAAGTCCTGTTGAAATGGCCTGCCTCGAAACTGCTTTCGAAGCTGCTAGGCATGCTCCCTGCCACAAGCAGACCCATCCGTGGAAATTCTATGTCCTTGGAAAAGAAGCTCGTAGCTCAATGATCCCTGAGGTCGAAAGACTAGCCGTGGAAAAAGCTGCAGGGAAAGGCGATAATGAGGTCCAAGAGGGTATTCATAAGGCGATATCTAAGATTTTGTCCCCTCCTGTACTAATAGCAGTCACATCCGCTGTCACCCCCGAAGATGATTTCAGAGAGATGGAGGATTACGCCGCAACGGCATGTTCGGTGCAGAATCTCGTCCTCTCACTTTGGGACCAGGGTATTGGTGCCCAATGGTCTACTGGAGGCATAACAAGATCTGATTTCGTCTACAGGGCACTTGAGATATCACCGGTGAAAGAGAAGATTGTCGGATTTTTGAAGGCGGGCTATCCAGCGGCGATTCCTCAAAGGGAAAAAAAGTCGATTACTGAAATCAGGGAATATCTCCCCTAGAATCATCCGATTACTACAACTTCTCCGGTCCAATGGAACACCAAAAGTTCTCCATCAGAGGTTTCTCCGAAACCAACTATCATCCCCCCAGTCGATCCGACATAATCCTCAGACCACGTTCCTGATTCTTCACGCATAACCCATAATGATCCCGAACAAAAATCGCCGTAAAGATACCCGTCTCGAAGATTTTCTGGGCCCCAGTCCATCCAGAATCCGCCTGTGATGGAACAATTCCCATTTTCGTGAGGGTAGAATCCAACTGGATCAGTCATCCCCTCCGGTAATGGCGACCCATCCTCATCTGGATTACAAGTGCCGTCCTCATTCGTGAAACCATTGGGGTAGAATCTGTGCTCGCCCTCCCTCTCTGACCAGCCGAAATTAGCACTTTCCATGAGTGGGACCAGATTGACCTCCTCGTAGCAATTCTGCCCTACGTCGGCTATCCATAACCTATCATAGCTGTCAATATCAAACCTCCAAGGATTTCTCAAGCCGCTATGAAGGACATATTGATTCCCAGTTTGATTTTGCACTACGGGGCTAATATCGCCTTGTTCATATGCGAACATGAGGATGGACCCCAGTGGTGTTGAGTTATTCTGGCCATTCTGATGTGGGTCGTCGCTGCCACCTCCATCGCCGACCCCCCACAGATACCGATTGTCACCGAGCGGCAGGAGATAGCCGCCATTGTGGTTCCTGTACGGCTGTTCGATCTCCTTCAATATCGAAATTGAAGATGGGTCAAGTGACCCCTCGCTGTCGATGGAAATAGTTGCCAATGTGAGATTCGATTGATTTGGGCCTTCACATGACCCTTCAGCGACATACGATATCAGAACAGTGCCATTCGCCCAAAAATCGTCTTCAAAGGCCACACCGAGAAGGCCTTGCTCCATGTGGCACCTGTTTACGACTTCGCTCAAGTCTGCGACTAATTCCAAATTGTCGCCGTCCCAAGATTTGATGTAGCCACTTAGGTATACAACCCATAATTCGCCACTCACCGGATTGATAAGCGACTGATGCGGTATGTCAAATGCCTCTAGAAAGAGGTCGCAATCCAAACCGTAAGACGCATCCAGGTTGCAGTCCCAGGAGACGGGTTCTGGCCATTCGAATCCTTCTTCAGATTCAGACATGCAGCCGCTTGACGCTGTCGATAAAACGAGAATCAAAGCGACTAACAAACCCCTCATCAGGTACCTCACCCAAAGTAGTCTTGTATGCCCGGCACGTTTGAAACCGCTGCACCATATGTACCAAGATGTTCTTCGGCAGTGGTGGGTATCATGTCTTCAGTGTAGAGGGTATCCCACAGTATCTCTTTCCCTTCTTCATCATCACTCAGCGCACCGAGAGCGGCTTGTACAAGCGCCACAGTATCAGCATCCATATTTTCTGGGTTGTAAAGCGTCGGGTGGCTGGGTGCCTGGCCGAATGGCTCTAGCATGACTACCTCGTCTCGATCTAGGCACCAGTCATAAGCATCGGATCCGGTGCAGTATGTGTCGTACACGGTATCCTTGATCAGTGCGACGTCTCCCGTTCCATCCATCATGCACCTCATGGCGCCTTTGTAGGATGAATACGGGGTGCTGCCCCTTGGAATGCTGGAGTCTTCTGAGAAGAATCCATGTACTGTGGCCTCCAATGAATCGATATCAGCAGCATCGCCTTTAACTTCGGCGTATCCATTTCCAATCAGATATCCCATCGGTATCAGCATGCCTGCACTCTTCAACCAGCCAGTGTGGCATGATCTCTGGCCCTCCATCAGGGCGAACGGATCGGTATCAGGGTCATCGTCCAGATGTGCTGCGGCTATGTCGGAATCAGCCCTAACCCATGCAGCAGCATTGTAGTAAGTCCTGCCATCCCCTTTTGTCTCAGCAGCAAGGACGTCCAGATCGTATACTTCCCATGCCAACCAGGCAGCTGCTCCATCGACAAAACCGATATCGGCATTACCCTTGTCTATGGCCTCGATCAAAGGTCCTGAGTCGCTAACTGGGTAAATCTCAACATCCCAATCATCCCCCATCAAGCTGCTCATCTTATCGGCCAGGTGCTGCGGGTTATTGTCCCACACCTGGTAGTCTTCCTGGACCTGATATGCAATCGTCAAGCAGTTCTTCCCTTCATCGCACGGATCGTAGTCAGGCTCGTACATGAGAAGGTAGAAACCCCCTCCGAGAAGCAGTAAAATTGAGATTGATATTGCTTTGTTTGCCTGGGCCCAGCTGGTTACGTCGTTTACATCCATGAGCCTACCCGGGAGTAGGATAGAAATAAAATTTAGGCTTGCCTAAAATAAAATAATAGTGCTCTTTCGCTCGAACGTGGTCACTATCACAAAAGATGGCTTGTTGAACGCTATGGGCGTTATATGTGCCTCAATATTGGTGTCCAGCTTTGCCATTAGCTCGATTTTAGGAAGCAGTCACCCGGAGTTCGTTATTGATGATGATTCAATGCTCCATGATATTGAGAATCTAACTTCATTTGGTCCGAGAGTGTCAGGTTCTGAAGCCGAGCAACGAGCATCTGAATACATAAGTCAGAGATTTGAAGATGTTGGGCTTCAAAATATTGAGATTCGAGAATACCAGATAATGGGGGCTTGGTTTGAATCTCCGGATGTCGATGAAGAACCAACTCACATGCATGCTCAGATAGAACAGGGTTCCCCCAATATTCCGGGTTTTCCGGATGGGGCTGCAGGTACTGGGAGGATTCAGATAGAATCGACAGGCGACTTGAATCACATCGATTCATTCAGCTTCCTAGGGTATTCAGGCGGCTACCATAAGCATGACAGCCAATTGCTTGATCTAGGATTTGGTTCGACCAGCGACTTTGGATCATCAGGAGATCTGACCGACAGTGCCGTGGTAGTTCATTATGACGGAAGCCGGGCATTAGCGGATATCTACAAAGACGCCATTGACGGCAATGCTGCGGTGCTGATGATCTACCAGGAAGGAGTCGAAGAACCGCCATTTCGAACGGTTACTGTAGAAGAAGATGGCATCAATGTCCCTTTCCCGGAAGCTTATGGGAGTCAATATTCTGATTTATTGATTCCATTCTTGCACATATCCGAAAGTACTGCTGGAATTTTCATCGATTACGTTGATGAGGCTGCGGGCGATAGTACAAAATATGCAATTCTTGATGGTAATTGGGAGGCGGTCAAGACAGGTACGAGAACAATCTACGTGGTCACAGGCGAAATTCCTGGGGATGATCGAAATATTATGATCGGTGCCCATCACGATTCTACATATCTTGGCCCTGGTGCTGTCGACAATGCGATAGGGGTTTCCCAGATGATCGAAATTGCAAGTCAGCTTGTAGAACGACAGATGGGGCCAACTTTCCAATTTTCTAGCTGGGGGGGCGAAGAACTTGGGCTATTGGGGAGTCAGGCATTTATTGAAGAAAATATGGAGGACATGGAAGATTTGGATTTCTACATAAATCTTGATTCGACCAATTTGAATCCCTCAATCGGATTGGGCACTCTGGGCATTGAGACGACGGAACAGAGCCTATCGCGGGATCTTTTCAAAGCCCGAGATATTGTTTTTGGAAGTGATTGGGAGGGATATGAAGCGGAGATTTTTACAAACGAGGGAGGCGGTGGTAGCGATCACAAATCGTTCAATTCTGCTGGTTTCTCCACTGTCGGTTTTTACGGGTGGAAATATCCGGAATACCATCTCCCTTCTGACCAGTTCAGCGTAATAAACCAAGACAGCGTTGCGCTGGTACCCGATATGGTACTTCAATTCATTTCAATTGAGTCGGGATACGAAGGAGGGCCCATCATACAGATTGAGGGGTTAGAGGGGAAATCTGAATCATGGGTATTTCCCTTCACGATAGCCCTGTGCGCGGGATTGGCAACTGGGATAGGCGGCATCATTGTCATGTTCCTCAGAGAAATTACACCTGAGTTGATGGCTTTCATGCTGGGTATGGCAGGAGGAGTCATGTTACTGATCTCGATTGTTGATCTGTGGTTTGAGCAAGCCAATGAGTTCGGGTATCTTTCGATATCTGTCTCTTTCGCGATAGGGGCATTCACAGTTTTCCTCGCAAGCTACCTTCTGTCCAAGGGAGATGAGGAGGACATGACTGATGAAAGGAAGCTGTACAAATCCGGCATTCTAACAGCTATCGCGTTGGGTGTCCATAACTTCCCCGAGGGATTGGCTATGGGTGTGGCAGTGCTTGAATCTGCTCAGTACGGATTTGTCCTTATGATAGCAATAGCACTCCACAATATTCCCGAGGGGATAGCTGTCGCAGCGCCTATTCAGGCAGGCAATGGTGGGAAATTGAAGGCTACGGGCATTGCTATGCTTACTGGTCTAACTGAGCCCCTTGGCGCTTTATTTGCTCTGTTGGTTCTAGGATCTTTTCTGACCCCGTTGATGGTTGGCATCTCTTTAGCGTTCGTTGGCGGCATAATGACGGTGGTTAGTTGTAGGGAGTTGATACCCCAGGCGATCAGACAGAATAGGCCTAAACATATGATTGTAGGAATATTATTCGGATCATCAGTTATGCAAATGAGCTTGATCTTACTTGGATGACTTGCTGATATGTGGTCGTGCTAAAGGCCGAATAGCCACTTGGGGTACAAGTAAAGCCTTCCGAGGGCGGAATCTGAAAATCTGAAAAGTTGAGCCCTGTGCCTCCCAACCCTTACCAATTTCACGTCTTTCCGGCTGGCCATCTCCCTCCATCGATCACGACCCTGAACTGGGAATGATCTGTCGAATCTCTCAGGGGTCGCCATCAGCTTCCAACTCTTTCTACCGGCAACTGAATCGATTATTTCGGCCCTACATTCGTCGGATATCAGTTCCTTTATCTCGATCATCACGGGCTCCTCTCTTTGTTCCAACTCGGATATCACCTGCTCAAGGGTTGGTATGCTTATGTCGATTTCCTCGCCTGCCGAGATGATTTCATCCATCTCCAAAAGGCGAGTCTCGATGCGTTTCCCTTTCAAACATATATCGTCATCATGAAACACGAATAAGGTACCATCGGCGGATTCCCTTACATCGAATTCCCAGTATCTGAACTTGGAGTTCGAGACAATTTCCAAAGAACCGTGCAAGCCCTGTATGGTGTTCTCAAGTTTAGTTCCGGATGCGCCGAGTCTGTGTCCAAGATTGCGCATGTACAGTTACCCTATGCAAGCCTCTCCTAGATGTCTGTTGCTACACCATTCGTAGCTGATTGTTCCGGCGATCTTGATGGAGGGCGATCATGAGTCAGATCAGACGCCGGAGTGATCTTGCATGCCATTGTACCATCCGGATATTATCGGATGGTTCTGCACTATATCGAATCCATACAGCCCTTGCATGGAACGAAGTATGCCAAAATTCGCATAATCTGCGCCATTGGGTTCTTGCTTTCCGAAGAATTTTCCGTGTATACCTTCTGACATGACATCTAGCTGGTATTGGAGATTTTCACGAGGGGGCAATTCGAACATCTTCGCCCTACTCTTCCCCACCATGCGCATTATGAAGCCTCCAATCCACTTGTTTATCAGGCGGCTGCCGAAAGAGAAATTATCCACCTTTGTGACATAATCAAGAGCTTGGACAGAAGTTCTGTACGAGGTATAAATCACTGCGACTATCGACTTGCCGAGAACCTGATTGGAGAAATCCATCCAACGATCTTGTTCCGGATCTTCCCCAGCCCTGGGGAAGAAGTTATCACCGGTTGAGTCGATATAGTGAAGGATATGGTTAGAGTCATTCACCTGAGTCCCGTCGACATCCACAAAAATCGGCACCTTGCCCCAATCAGACCACTTCAGCTGGGTCTTGAAAGTAGGATCTACCTCTACTTTCGAGTACTTGATGCCCCTCGAACCAAGAAGTGCCTTCACCTTGAAGCAGAAGGGGCAGGTTTCGAAGCAATACATTGTTGGTAAGCCGTTAACGGTCCTTTCCGGGACGCGTTTCTTCTGTACCCCCGAGGTTGGCTCTTCAATTGAATCATCAACTGCCATGACATTACGCTCCGAAGGACCCTTGTGAATCCATCGAATCGAGAACACATACGGGAGCCGTTGCATACGCCATTGCATATCATCCGCGGTATTTTTCGGACGCCCCCCTCATGGCCCGGTATGGCTGATGGTTTCCACGTGGTCACAGGGGCATTCGGCTATTCAGGAAGATGGATTGCCAAATTGCTTCTAGATCAGGGGATACGAGTCAAAACTCTGACCAATGCCATTGGGAGAGATGACCCATTTGATGGGCGTGTCGAAGTAATGCCTATTGATTTTGAAAATACAGATTCTCTCGTAGAATCCCTGCGTGGTGCAGAGGTTTTGTACAATACCTACTGGGTCAGGTATAACAAAAAATCAGAGGGTTACGATCATTCTCTTGCTGCAAGAAACTGCTCAATATTATTTGATGCAGCATTAGAAGCGGGAGTGGGCAGAGTGGTACATTTCAGCGTGTCTCGCCCCGAAGATGCTCCTGGATGGACATACTTCCAAGGCAAAGTGGAAGCGGAGCGTGCATTGAGGGAGTCTGGAAACTCCTATGCGATTGTCAGGCCAACTCTTCTTTTTGGAGGAAGGAGGAACGTACTGGTCAACAATATGGCGTGGCTGATCAGAAGTTTCCCTGTCTTTGGGTTATTCGGACGGGGGAACTACCCCATACAGCCGGTTCACGTCGAAGATGTCGCACGTGTGGCGATAGGCGCCGGCATGAAGAATGAAGACATCACAATGGATGTCGCGGGCCCTGAGACATACACCTACAAAGAATTCGTTAGGGCGATAGCGAGGGGGATGGGAGTCAGCAGGCTGATCATCCCAGTTCCTCCGGCTATTGGCTGGTTGGCTGGCAGATTATTCGGGATTTTCCTGAAAGATGATGTCATAACAATGGCTGAGATAAGGGGTCTGATGCAGGGCCTGATGGCTTCTGAAGAGGAGCCTC
>Ga0115013_10000078_pt1 | contig 59607 bp, 57 predicted proteins | sample SouAtlMetagenome_2_FD_88686 | JGI IMG/M metagenome (GOLD analysis project Ga0115013, IMG submission 88686) | Marine eukaryotic phytoplankton communities from Atlantic Ocean - South Atlantic ANT15 Metagenome | ecosystem: Environmental > Aquatic > Marine > Oceanic | place: South Atlantic Ocean...
ACTTGGATTGATATACGACATTCAAGTGAGTGAGGATTGCGATGTAGAAATAGAGATGACTTTAACTTCTCCCAACTGTCCGGTGGCAGAAACTTTGCCTGTAGAAGTGGAAGAAAAAGTTAAGGTGGTTGAAGAAGTCCGCAACGTAAAAGTAAATATCACTTTCGACCCCCCTTGGGATAAAGATATGATGAGCGAAGAAGCTAAACTAGAATTGGGAATGTTATAATATGAGTGATGAAATTGTCAATAGAGTAGCCAATAGTGGCTTGGTCAATTTCGATTTAGAAGCGTATTATCCTAAAGGACAACGCCAACTCATTGACCTCAAAGATTGGTTGTTTGAAGGTTTAATTCTCAAAGAAAAGGACTTCAGACAAGCCGTCAAAGATTACGATTGGGTACAGCACCAAGACCAATATGTAGCAATAGAGTGCAGTGCCGATGCCATAGTACCGGTATGGTCTTATATGCTCATCAGTAACGCCATAAGTCCTTTCGCTAAAAAGGTAGTCAAAGGAAATCTAGAGAATTTAGAGTCCCTTATCTTTCACGAGCTAATAAATACCCTTGATATTAACCCTTTCAAAAATCAAAGAGTTATCGTTAAAGGCTGTAGTAATTTGCCAATTCCTGAAAGTGCCTATGTAGCCATAACCAATAAGCTTAGCCCTGTAGTCAAAAGTATCATGTATGGAGAAGCCTGTTCTTCCGTACCCATTTATAAGAAGAAATGAATCCAAAAATAACAGAGATAAAAGAGCATATTTTCCCCCTTAGACAGTTGTTGTTAGAACACCCTGTTTATCAGCAGTTGCGCCATCTTAATGACCTCAACATTCTGATGGAACAGCACGTTTTTGCGGTTTGGGATTTTATGGCGCTGCTCAAGTCTCTACAGTTTGGATTAACCAGTACTAATGCCCCTTGGATGCCTATTGGAAACCCCAAAACTAGACGACTGATAAACGAAATTGTTCTGGAGGAAGAAAGCGATATGGACATTGAAGGCAATCCATCGAGTCACTACGAAATGTACCTACAGTCCATGCAACAAAGCGGAGCAAATACTCAACAAGTAGAACGCTTTATTGCTCGTTTACTTTCAGGTTATTCTCATAAAGAATTACTCAAATTCAATGTCGAGCAACTCAAAGACTACACCCTTGAATTTGTCAATACCACCTTTGAAATCATTCACCGAGGCAAATTGCACGAAATCGCTGCTGCCTTTACTTTTGGTAGAGAAGACCTTATACCAGATATGTTCCGTTCCATTGTTAGCGATTTGGACAAAAACTTCCCAGGAAAATTAGACACTTTTCGCTACTACCTCGACCGACATATTGAACTAGACGAAGAAGTGCACACCCCTCTTGCATTACAAATGATAGAAGAATTGTGTAGAGAAGATGAGCAAAAATGGCTAGAGGCCAAACAAGTGGCAAGAGAATGTTTAAAAGCTCGTATCAAATTGTGGGACGGTATTGAACACAGTATTAAAGAACGAAAGATAGAAGAAGCTATCTCATAAATTCTTACACTAATCTTAGCAATTCGTGATTGTTGATTTTTCTACAACATATTGTTCATTAGTTTATCAAGATTTAAGCATCTCATAGGTGCTTTTTTGTTTAATTTGCACAAACCCAATTCTCAAAAAAAACAATTATGTTCAAAAAACTATTTACTACTACAATGGCACTATGCTTTGCTTTGCTTTCAGTAAAAGCAGACGAAGGCATGTGGTTGCCACTTTTGTTGCAAGACAATGAAGCCGATATGCAAGCTGTAGGCTTACAGCTAACGGCACAAGATATTTATGATATTAACAACTCTTCTTTGAAAGATGCTGTTGTTTCATTAGGCGGATTTTGTACTGCCGAAATGGTTTCTGACCAAGGGCTACTTTTGACCAACCACCACTGTGGTTTTGGACAGATTCAATCCCACTCTACTGTAAGTAACGATTACTTGACCGATGGCTTTTGGGCCATGGACAGAAGCGAAGAACTAGAAAACGAAGATTTATTTGTTTCTTTCCTTGTTCGTATGGAAGATGTAACGGAGCGTATGAACACCGCTTTGGACTCAGTTTCTGACGAAGAAAGAAGTAGCGTTATCCGTAAGCTTTCTGCCGAAATAGTAGCAGAAGCTACCGATAGCACACACTACAATGCTAGAGTAAAATCATTCTTTGGCGGCAACGACTTCTACCTTATGGTATATGAAACTTTTAACGATGTACGTTTGGTAGGTGCGCCACCATCATCTATTGGAAAATACGGCGGCGATACGGACAACTGGATGTGGCCAAGACATACAGGAGATTTTGCTCTATTTAGAGTCTATTGTGGCCCTGATGGCAAGCCTGCCGAATATTCTGAAGATAATATTCCTTACACACCAAAGCACCACTTCCCTATTTCTTTAGATGGTGTACAAGACGGTGATTTCTCTATGATAATGGGTTTCCCAGGGTCTACAGACAGATACCTTTCTTCTTGGGGTGTGCAACAAGCTATTGAGCAATACAACCCAACGGTGGTTAAGATTAGAGATAGAAAACTAGAAGTTATGCGTGCCCATATGGACTCTAAAGAAAAAGTACGTATTCAGTATGCTTCTAAATTTGCTAGAACAGCTAATTATTGGAAGTATTACATTGGTCAGACTAAAGGCTTAAAGCGTATGAATGTTTACGACCAAAAGAAAGCCTTAGAAGATCAGTTTACGGCTTGGGTTAATGTCAGCGATGAGCGAGTAGAAAAGTATGGTGAAGCTCTAGATATGTTAGCCGACGCCTACTACGACAATGAGAAAATTAACGAGGTTCGTATTTTCTTGAACGAGGCGGTATTCCAAGGTGCTGAAGTCTTCTATTTCATTTATCGCATACAAGATGCTATCAAAAACTTACCTGAAGAGCCTAAAGCTAAGCGATTGGCTATCAATGAACTGAAAGATATCGCACGTGAGCACTTTAAGGATTACAATAAAAATTTAGACCAAGATTTATTTGCTGAACTATTGGAATTGTATAACGACAATGTGCCGTATAGCAAACAACCCGATGCATTCGAAAAGGTTAGAAAACACAACTACACTAAAGGCGATTGGCACAAATTTGCGGCATACGTTTACAAGACTTCACCCTTTGTGAGTCAAAGTAAATTCTTTGCTTTCCTAGAAAGGCCATCGGTTTATAAATTGGAAAAAGACTATGCTGTGCGTATGTTCAACTCCATTATGGACCACTACATGAACAAAATTAGCGAGAAAAGAAGAGAAGTCAGAAAGAATTTGGCAAAAGGAGAACGTTTGTACATCGCTGGTTTAAGAGAGATGTTGCCAAACAAGAAATTCTATCCTAATGCCAATTCTACTATGCGTTTGACTTACGGACAAGTTGGCGATTATACGCCAGGCGATGCTATGCACTACGACTTCATCACTACTTTTGATGGTTTGATGGAAAAAATGGACAATTCGGACGATGAGTTTATGGTACCTGAGCGTTTGCAAGAACTATACAATGCTAAAGACTACGGTAGATATGCCGATGAAGATGGTAACCTTATCATTAACTTCATTAGTGGAAACGACATTACGGGTGGTAACTCTGGTAGCCCTGTACTGAACGCCTATGGCGAATTGATAGGTACAGCCTTTGATGGCAACTGGGAAGCTATGAGTGGCGATATCGCTTTTGAAAACGATATACAACGTACCATTTCGGTAGATGCACGATACATTATGTTCATCATAGATAAGTTTGCTGGTGCTACTCACCTCATTGACGAGATGACTATTGCCCCAAACCGACCACGACCACTAAGTGCTGAAGAACAAGCAGCTAAAGATGCTGAAGACGCTATGAACGATCCACTAACCATAGTAAATAAACTCAGTACAATTAACTATTTAGGTCAGGAAATTCCGGTTATTGAAATGCACTCTTTTGGCTCTGCCTTTGATTTGGCAGTCGCTCAGTTTGGTAGTGATTCCAACACCTTATTCTATTGGAGAGGCACGGTTTATACTACTGAAAAAAGATAAAAATAACCCATTACAATATTAAAAAGCCTCACCCATTTGGTGGGGCTTTTTATGCTCTAGACAAAATCCTAGCTTAGCTGTGCTAATCTGTCCTCTGACGATAGCTCTCAGAACAATAAATGAGTAAAGTAGTTTTTTCATTACATTAGTTAATTTAAGTTAAAAATCAAACAAACTTACTTTAAGTATAACAAATAAAGTGTTTTTGTGTTATATGTCGCTTTTCTGTACTTTAGACCAATGAAACTTATAACCATAGATGACTTTATAGATATCTATTCTAAAAGTAAACAAAGAGGAATAGATTATCTACTTTCTAAATTGACAATCAGTCAAATGTCTAGAACTAAAAGTACCTTCAATCAACAAAAAATCATTCATTCTAATTGGTGGATAGTCCCAATGGTTAGAAAACGTTGGAATAGCTTAATCAGTAGCAACGAAAATCAGACTTATGAAGAATATATGATGACTAAAATACTCTACAACGAAAAAAAGTTGAAACTATTATCGATTGGAAGTGGAGTTTGTAGCCACGAATTAAAATTGGCTGAGTACAACAATTTTGAGGAAATTGTATGTGTGGATTTAGCACAAAATCGACTAAATGAAGCTAAAGAAGTCGCCCTGAGCAAAGGGCTTAAAAACATGCATTTTGTATGTGCAGACTTCTTCAAACACCACTTTAAAAATGAGTATTATGACATCGTATTTTTTCATCAATCTCTACATCATTTTAAGTATGTTGAGCATTTGCTCACAACAAAAATTTCTAATTGCCTAAAACCTAAAGGTAAAGTTGTCATCAATGAATTTGTTGGACCTAGCAGAATGCAACTCCCAAAAAATCAAATCAAAGCAATAAACAAAGCTTTAAAAATTATTCCTAAACAATTTAGAAGTCGTTTTAAAACGGGGCAAGTAAAAAATAACTTTTACGGTTCTGGTGTTTTACGAATGATTTTGGCTGACCCTTCAGAATGTATTGATTCAGCCAATATTTTGCCGAGTTTACACAAGTATTTTAACCCACTTGTTGAAAAAGGTTTTGGGGGAGATATCCTAATGCATGTACTAAAAGATATCTCTCATCATTTTGTTGATACTAACCAAGAAAAAGAAAAAATACTTAATGCCTTGTTTGAATTTGAAGATAACTACCTAAAGTCGAAAAAGTCCGATTTTGTTTTTGGAATCTATCAGAAAAAGTAACTTTTAATACGCCCTTTCGTTTTTCCCTTCTATGTAGTTGATAAAGGATTTATTGACGACTCTATTGCCCCCCGTAGTTGGATAGTTGCCCGTAAAGTACCAATCGCCTTGGTGGTCGGGGCAAGAGGCGTGCAAATCACTAATCTTTTGATAAATGATATTGACTTTAGCGTTAATGTTGTCTGGGGTCAATAGCTGGGCTATTTTCTTAGATATCTGTACAGCACTAAAAGGAGCATAGATAGCTTGTACGTAATTTTCTGCTTGCTCATCGTCATCGCAACAGTTCAAACAGTTCTGATAAACCTCATTTATAATGTGCTCTTGCCCACTTTCTTTCAGTAAGGTAATGGCGGCTTGAAAAGCAATGAAATCGCCCAACTTGGCCATATCTATACCGTAGCAATCGGGATAACGTATTTGTGGAGCAGAAGAAACAATGATAATTTGCTTAGGTTTAAGCCTATCCAAAATGCGTAAAATACTTTGTTTGAGTGTGGTTCCTCTGACAATACTATCGTCAATCATAACGAGGTTATCCGTAGGCTTAACCGTGCCGTAGGTAATGTCATAAACATGAGCCACCAAATCGTCCCTACTATCGTCTTGTGTAATAAAAGTACGGAGTTTAGCATCTTTAATAGCAATTTTTTCAGCACGAATACTAGATGACATAATCCTTATAATGTCTTCTTGACTGGGCTTGTCTAAAGCTAGTATTTCCTTTGTTTTTTCTACATTCAAAGCATCGTTCACGCCCTTCATCATGCCGTAAAAAGAGACTTCTGCCGTATTAGGAATAAAAGAAAATACAGTGTTTTTTAAGTCGTTATTTATGGTTTTGAGTATGGTAGGACACAGACGTTTCCCCAAGTTCATACGTTCTTGATAAATGTCTTGGTCGTTGCCTCTAGAAAAATAGATACGCTCGAAAGAACAGGCCTTACGTTCCAATTGTGGCTTGACTAAAACCATAGCATAACTACCGTCTTTTTTGACCACTAGAGCATGCCCTCGTTCAACTTCCTTAATACTTTCAGCAGGCAAATTAAAAGCGGTTTGTATAACGGGTCTTTCAGAAGTGGCTACTATTATTTCATCATCGGCATAATAGTAAGCTGGTCGTATCCCTGCTGGGTCTCTCAACACAAAAGCATCACCATGTCCGAACATACCACACATAACATATCCACCGTCCCAATGCTTAGCCGAATTGGTCAATACATCTTGTATATCTAGCTCTTTAGCAATCACTTTAGAAATTTCTTTCTTGCTGTATTCGTCTCGTTTATCGTAATAGATTCTGTCGTTTTCTTCGTCTAAAAAATGCCCTATCTTCTCTAAGATAGTTACAGTATCGGCCTTTTCCTTGGGGTGTTGCCCTATCTCTACCAGCTGATTGAAAAGTTCGTCCACATTGGTCATATTGAAATTTCCCGCTAAGACCAATGAACGCGTTCGCCAATTGCTTTGACGCAAAAAAGGGTGGCACTGCTCAATGCCATTACCACCATAAGTACCATAACGCAAATGCCCTAAAAGCATCTCACCAGTAAAAGCGACATTTTCTTGCAACCACTTGACATCATTGAACTTTTGTGGGTCGGTATTCATCAAATCTACGAATCGCTTATTGACGTATTCGAATAAATCTTGAATGGGTTTATTGGCATTAGAACGGTGACGACTAATATAACGACTACCTAAAGGAACATCTAGGTTTATAGTCGCTAGACCTGCTCCGTCTTGTCCTCTGTTGTGTTGCTTTTCCATTAGCAAACACATCTTGTTAATTCCGTAAAGGGGGGTGCCATATTTTTCAGCGTAGTACTCTAGTGGCTTTCTCAGTCTTAAAAAAGCTATTCCACATTCGTGCTTAATGGCATCACTCATAGATGTACATATTTGAATGGCAAATGTAAGTCATTTCTTACAAAAAATTAGACTTTTTCATACCCAACCAGTCAAGCACATTTTTACACCAAATATCTTGTCCTTCTTGTTCACTTAACACCCCAATCTCAACTGCATAATCCAAAACTCTACCAGGGTATGACGTTCCTACACCTTCCATTTCTCCTAAAGGGTAAGGGTCGTCTAAACCCATCATAATTTGACTAGCACCCACTCGTTTTTTGAGTAAGTCAAGGGTGTATGAATCGTGTACCAAAGTATCGAAAAATAGATTTTTGTGTCCTAAGGTTTTTCTAGGGTCTTCCAATTCTTCAAAGATGTCAGGACGGCCATCAAAGCCTTGTATTCTTCTACCATAATTGGCAATACCTAACATTCCTCCATGAGCAAAACTAGTCCGCATATTGGGGTATTTATTGGGTAAATCTCGTAAGGTAAAAAGGTGTAGGGTGTCAGCACATTGTGCCATCATCCACACCAAATGAAAACGCCAATACTCATTTTTTAATGCTATCATTTTCTCCCCATCGTAAGGGTGTATTTGAACAGCTAGTCTGTATTTATTGGCTAATTCGTATATGGGATCAACATCGGATTCGGCAGTAGATAACCACTCGCGTTTGGTATTTAGAAAATGGGTAGGCAAACAGAGTACTTTTAAACCCAATTGTACACATCGCTCAATTTCCTTGAGTGCAAAGTCCATATACAAGGGTTGAACCACAAAACCGCAAGTAAACATATCGGGGTGGTCGGCTTGTACTGAAGCGTTAAAGTCATTTTGAAAACGGATAGCATCGAAACAATCTTGCTCGCCCCAACCGTTACAGTACAATTGAGATAAACACAACATGACGCTATGGTCAATTTGGTATTGATGCATCCATTCTATTTTCTCTTTGATAAAAAAACTAGGGCCACTAATTGGTCTCGACCAATCGCCTTGCCTCATAAACTTTTTGTCTTCATCAATCCAAAACAGTTTCTTGTCCTTCATAAATTTTGGAATCTGAGAAGGCTCAGGCAATATGTGTCCGTGTCCGTTTATTCGCATAATGTCTATTTAAATAAACTTTTCATCTACTTCCATCACTTCGCCAGTAACTGGACATGTTCTCAACTTTTCATTAGTGTAAAAGCGCTTAAACACGGGTAAAAAATCTTTTTCAATATTCGTCAAATGAAAGTACTCCTCGTATAAAAGATGATTGGCAGTATCAGAAAACCACATTAAACCGTCTTTGTCATTTTCTCTCCTTTTTCTTTCAATAACTAAGCCTACAGAACCTTCCGACCTAATAGGAGAGTGTGGAATTTTGCCCGGCAAAAGAAACATTTCTCCCTCTTTAATAGGGATTTCAATCGCTTTTCCTTCGTGCTGGATTTTAACGATAATTTCTCCCTCGATTTGATAAAACAACTCTTCTGTTTCGTTGTAATGATAATCTTTTCTGGCGTTTGGGCCTCCGACTATCATAACGATAAAGTCTCCGGCTTCAACGTATAAATTTTTGTTTCCTACTGGTGGTTTGAGTAAATCTCTATTATCTTCAATCCATTGATGTAAGTTAAAAGGTGCTTTGAATGACATAAGTAATCGTTTTATTTGTTCAGCAAGTTACACAAATTTGGCTATTTTTGGGGCTATGGATTTAGACTTATTAGGTAAAAACGCCCTTGTTTGTGGTAGCACTCAAGGAATTGGAAAAGCTACTGCTCTAGCTCTAGCTAAAATGGGCGCTAACGTATTTCTTCTAGCTAGAAATGAAGAAAAACTTAAAGAAGTCAAAAGTCAGCTCGACAATAGCAAAAGTCAAAATCACGACTACTTATGTGCCGATTTCTCAGATGTAAATAAGGTAAAAAACGTAGCTCAAGAGTTAGAGCATAAAAACATACACATACTTATAAACAACACTGGTGGGCCAGCAGGCGGACCTATTACCTCAGCCCAAATCCAGGATTTTGAAAAGGCTTTTCAAATGCACGTGGTATGCAACCAAATCTTATCTCAAGCTGTAGTAAATAGCATGAAGAAGGATCGTTATGGTAGAATCGTAAATGTGATTTCTACCTCTGTAAAAGTACCTATTAATGGCTTAGGCGTGTCCAACACTATTAGGGGTGCAGTAGCAAGTTGGGCAAAAACGATGGCCAACGAATTGGGACAATATGGTGTCACAGTCAATAATGTGTTGCCAGGTTTTACGAATACTAACCGTTTGAAAACTCTAATCAGTAAAAAAGCCCAAGTCCAAGAAGTCAGTGAAGAAGACATCACTAAGGGTATGTTGTCTACAGTTCCTGCCTCTCGCTTTGGCGAGGCTGAAGAAGTGGCTAATGCTATCGCTTTTTTATGCTCTCCCGCAGCCGCTTACATCAACGGAATTAACGTCCCTGTTGATGGTGGACGTACCGGCACACTTTAAACAAAAATCCTATGAAAAAAATACTCAACTACATTGATGGTGATTTACAAGAAGCAATATCTAAAGAAATTATAGAAAATGAAAGTCCTGTGAACGGTAAGGTATTTTCTCACATTGCCGATAGCGATGAGGTAGATGTAGAATTGGCTGTACAAGCGGCCAAAATAGCTTTCCCTTTTTGGAGTGGATTGAGTAAAAAAGAACGTCACGACCACTTGATGCGTCTAGCAGATGGCATAGAAGCACGTTTTGATGAAATGGTAATTGCCGAAAGTTTAGACAACGGTAAACCCGAATGGTTGGCCAAACAAGTGGATATACCTAGAGCCGCTGAAAACTTGCGTTTTTTTGCAACAGCTTCTCTACATTTTTCCTCTCAGATGCACGATATGGACGGCAAAGCCATCAATTATACAGCTCGTGAACCCATAGGAGTAGTGGGCTGTATTTCGCCTTGGAACTTACCCATATATTTGTTTACATGGAAAATTGCTCCTGCCCTAGCAGCAGGAAATACAGTTGTTGCAAAGCCTTCGGAAGTGACTCCTTATACTGCTTATTTGTTGAGTGAAATTTGCCAAGAAATAGGCTTTCCTAAGGGAGTGCTAAACATCGTTCACGGATATGGACATAAAGTAGGTGCTGCTATAAGTAGCCACCCCGATACACCTGTCATTTCATTTACTGGCGGGACAGTTACTGGAGCGAAAATTGCTGAAGTAGTTGCGCCAATGTTCAAAAAGTTATCTCTAGAGTTGGGTGGTAAAAATCCTAATATCGTATTTGCTGATGCTAATTTTGAAGATGCTTTAGAGATGGCCGTTAAGGCTTCCTTTAGAAACCAAGGTCAGATCTGTTTGTGTGGCTCTCGACTTTTTGTCGAAGAATCCATTTACCAAAAATTTAAAACTGCTTTTGTTGAAAAAACAAAGCAATTGAAAGTGGGTGATCCTAAAGAAAATAACGACCTTGGTGCAGTAGTTTCTAAAGACCACATGTATAAAATACTGGAGAAGATAGAACTTGCCAAAGAAGAAGGTGGACAAATTTTATGTGGTGGCGAACGTGTCATATTAGATGGCGAACTTAGTGAAGGCTATTACATCGCTCCTACAATTATAGAGAGCTTAGACCATCTGTGCCGTACCAATCAAGAGGAAATCTTTGGTCCTGTAGTCAGCATCATGCCCTTTAAAAACGAAGAAGAAGTTATTGCAATGGCAAACAGTACTCGTTACGGATTAGCCGCTAGTATATTCACACAAGACATCAGCAAGGGGCATAGAGTAGCAGCTAAAGTCAACTCAGGAATAGTATGGATTAATACTTGGATGATGCGTGACTTACGTATTCCATTTGGTGGTATGAAAGACTCTGGCGTAGGACGTGAAGGAGGATTCAAGTCACTCGAGTTTTTCACTGAACCCAAAAATGTATGTCTAAAAATATAGGGACCTACAAAATATCTTACTTTAAAAACGGATCTATATATTTAATGTCTTTGTGGCTTAAGACCCACATACTGTTTTCAAAATTTCCAGAAGCTTTAAAGTGTAATTGAATACCTTCTTGAGTTTCTGCAACCTCCAAAACTGTTCCTACCTGTCTGAGGTTATTTCTTAATAATAATTCGACTTGGTTGCCTACTAATTGTTTCCAAAGTCGCTTCCCATATGAATTCTTTTGATATAGGGCATCTAATTCATCTTTAAAATACATTGTTATCATTTTTATATTACAAAAATGCATCAATAGTATTATTAGAAAGTTTTACTAAGATTAAAAAAAGGTTAAGCCTACTTAATGATAAGCTCATCAGTAAACAACCAAGTTGTTCCCCCTGCACCCAAATGCCATTCGGGACAAAGGCCATAATTTTTAGCTTTAACCTTGATATAACGTGCTTGTTGAGTCACTTTGGCAGAAAAATCTTGATGAAAGGAACCGTATTCTTGGTCAGAAAATGTATTGCTAATAAGGGCAACGGATTTGAAATTCTGACCATCCTCAGACACTAAGAATTCTACCTGTGGCGGATAAAAAATCCAAGATTTGATGTCTTGTAAAAAACCAATGGCTAAGTAGTTAATAGGCTTAACAGACCCTAGGTCTATTATAACCTCTAAATCTTCTCTATATCCTTGCCAACTTCCTGTTCTATAACTGCCTGTTCCTCGTAAATAATCTATTAAGGTTTTATCACCAGCAGCGGCATACTGGTTGGCGTATTTGCTTTGTATAGTGATACTTCTACTTCCATCAATTTTATAAAATGGTGCCGATACCACTTGACTTTGTCCATTAGAAGAAAAGGCTTTGGCCTTAATTATAGCATCATCATACAACACGATTGGCTGTTCGTAAATGGGTGATTCTGAACTAGGCTGACTGCTATCTAAAGTGTAGTGAATAAGTGCTTCTTGAGCAGAGCCTAATTCTACTAATAAGCTATCTGTAAAGGTTTGGCTCTCTGCCATAAAAAATGGTACAGGCGTTAACAGATTTTTAGTAATCGAAGATGGCGGTATTCCTTGACTTCCCCAATCGCTAGGCTCATCACCCATTAAAAATATAAGCTCCCCGCCTCGCATAATATCACTATGCAGAAGATAGCTTTTATCATAAGTTTGTCCATTTAAACTAACCGACTGAATGTACTTATTACTTAGGCTCAATTTATCGGCTCGTATAACAAAAGTTTGCCCATTTTCTAATTTTATTTGAGCCTGATCAAACAGAGGAGTTCCTATAGTGTAATAATCTAGACCGGGCGTTACACTATAAAAGCCCATAGCACTCAAAACATACCAAGACGACATTTGTCCGCAGTCTTCGTTACCTGAAAGTCCATCAGGATATATACTGTATTGCTCTTCCATAATTTGTCGTACCCTATACTGAGTTTTATGTGGTTTGCCAACATAGTTGTATAAATACGCCATGTGATGACTAGGCTCATTGCCGTGGGCATACTGCCCAATAAGTCCTGTAATATCTACTTGCTCTCGTCCAGAAGTTTGGCTATCGGCAGTAAATAAACTATCTAAATGTTGTTCTAACTTTTCTGCCCCGCCCATCAAATCTATGTGACCTTGTATGTCTTGTGGCGTAAAGGTGGAATACTGCCAGGCGTTAGCCTCTGTATAATTGAAATTGACTTCGTCTGGCACAAAAGGCCCAAACCAATTGTTGTTGAGTTTGGCTCTAAAAAACTTCGTTGAGGGGTCATAGACATTTTTATAATACTGCGCTCTTTGATAAAAATAATTTATTACATCATCTCTACCTAAAGAATCTGCCATCATAGCAATACACCAATCGTCATAGGCATATTCCAAAGTTTTAGATACCGACTCTGGTTCATCACTAGCCGCAATAAATCCCTTGGTTTTGTAGTATTCCAAGCCTTCAGAATCCAAATTGGCACTATAAATCATTGCGTCCATAGCTTCCTCAACATCGTAGTCTCTTATTCCCTTAGCATAAGCGTCAGCAATAACAGGTATAGCGTGATAACCAATCATACAATTTGTATAATTGGCTGCCAACTCCCAAATGGGCAATTTGCCCCCTTGTCGGTATTGTCTTAAAAAAGTCCGAATGAATTCGTTAGTCTTCTCTTGTTCTATAAGCGTAAATAAAGGGTGTGTGGCACGAAAAGTATCCCAAAGCGAAAAAATGGTGTAATGATTATCGGTGCTGTCTTGATGAATTTGCATGTCCATACCCCTATACCTACCGTCTGCATCTGTATATAAATTTGGGTTCAGCAAAGAATGATACAAAGCAGTATAAAAAATGGTTTTATGATTTTCATCTCTACAATGAACCTGAATTTTAGAAAGCTTGGTTTCCCATGCATACTGTACCGATTGCTTAATTTTTTCGAAATCCCAATGTGGAATTTCAGCCTCTAAATTTTGTTGAGCGCCAAGCATATCAACTGCCGAAATACCTACTTTAAGAAGTAAAGGGGTGTCCAATTCTCCAAACTTCATGCCCACAACTAAACTATCTGAACGGTAAACAAGGGCTTGAATAGGTGCTGAAAATTGAGCGTAAAAATGTATCCGTTGGTCTGTCGCCCACTGATTAGAGTAGCGATATCCCTTTAGGGTAACGCTATCAACTTGTTCCAGAAAAACTGCACTTAGCTTATCTCTGTGGTCTAAATCCAAAACTACTTGAGCCGCTTCATTTTTTGGAAAAGTGTATCTATGAAAGCCAGCTCTTGGACTAACCGTCAGTTCTACTCCAATGTTATAATCGTCTAATTGCACTTGATAAAAGCCCGGCTGTGCTAATTCATTATCGTGAGAAAAAGACGAGCCATAACCGTCTGTCCCATCTGCTCCATTTTTGAGTAATAATTCCCCTGTAGTTGGCATGAGCAAAACATCGGCATAGTCTGAAATACCCGTTCCACTGAGATGAGTGTGTGAAAAACCATATATCACACTATCGGAATAATGGTATGCTCCGCAGCCGTCCCAACCTTCTAATCGTGAGTCTGGACTTAGCTGTACCATTCCAAATGGACTAGCCGCTCCAGGGTACGTATGCCCATGACCTCCAGTTCCTATAAAAGGATTAACATAATCTATTAATTGCTTTTCGGAAGGTTGACATGCTGCAAATATGACAATGATAAAAAAGTAAATTTTTTTCATGTTTTTAGCTGATTTCTTTCCACACCAAAGCACTAGCTCCCAAAATAGCAGCGTCAGCACCATCGAGTGCAGAAGGTAAAATTTGAATTTTATTTTTATAAATACTTAGTAAGTTTTCTTCCATATATTGTTTTGTGGGCTTAAATAAAAGATCTCCCGCTTGAGCCAATCCACCGAATAAATATATACAACGTGGGCTGGTCATTGCTACAGCATTAGCTAATGCCAAGCCTAATTTTTTAGCTGTAAAATCAAAGACTTCTAAAGCCCATTGTTCTCTATTATTTGCCGCCTCATAAACTTGAGCTGAAGTGTAGTCTTTAGACGTTAATTCTTGTGCTGTTGTGCTGATGGCAGTAGCAGAAGCATAGGTTTCTAAACAACCTCTACGACCACAACCACAAAGACGTCCTCCTTCCTCAACAATGACATGACCTAACTCTCCTGCAAAAGCATCATGCCCATAAACAACTTGTCCATTTATAACAATTCCACTACCAAGCCCTGTACCAAGTGTTACCATGATGAAGTTGTTCACTCCTTTTGCACTGCCATAAACCATTTCACCTAAAGCTGTAGCGTTAGCGTCATTAGTAACAATTACAGGCATATCAAAGTAGTCGTTAAAATAGTCTTTTAATGGGACATAATCAGGCCAATCTAAGTTAGGAGCAAACTCCACAGTGCCATTGTAATAATTACCATTCGGTGCGCCAATACCTATGCCTACTGCTTCATTTTCAGCTAGTTTTTCTAATAACTGTTGCGATACGTGTTTAACAAGCTCTTTAGGGTCTTTATAATCTGTTGTTTTAATTTTTCCTCGCCAATGAAAATTTCCATTTGATTCTACCCAACCAAATACGGTATTGGTTCCTCCTATATCTATTCCAGCGCTGACTTTTTTCATCTTTGCGAATTTATCGAATCATTATTTCATCTACAAATTAATGCCTTTTGATTCTATTATTCAATGCGTAAAAAGACGTTATTAGAGCTTCATTAAGTTAGGTGCGAAGGAGAGTTTATAAGGTTATTTGTACCCTCTTGAAACAGAGCGTAATTAAACCAAGGGTGAACAGCATAAGCTCCATGTTCGCCTTGTTTGTTTATGGCCAAATACCCTATTTGCATGTCTTTGTAGTTTTGGTTTTTTACAATTCTAGCAATGGCTTCCTCACAGGCTTCTTGAGGAGATGCCCCTTGACGCATCAGTTCAACAACTAGAAATGACCCTAAGGTTTTCATCACGGCTTCACCCATACCAGTTGCACAACAAGCACCTACTTCATTATCGACAAACATTCCAGCTCCAATGATGGGTGAATCTCCAACTCTACCATGCATCTTAAAGGAAAGCCCCGAGGTAGTACAAGCCCCTGAAATATCTCCATTCTTGTCTAGGGCTAATAAACCTATAGTATCATGATTTTCAACATTTATAATGGGTTTGTATTGTGAGTCTTTTTTCCACTCTTCCCATCTTTCTCTAGCTTTATCAGTCAATAAATCTTCTTTGGGGAAACCTTGAGCTAAAGCAAAGTCCAAAGCTCCTTTTCCAGAGAGCATAACATGAGGGGTTTCTTCCATCACTTTTCTAGCTACTGAAATGGGGTGCTTGATGTTTTCTAAATATGATACAGCTCCACAGTTACCCGTATGATCCATTATACAAGCATCTAAAGTAACGTGGCCGTCTCTATCAGGCAATCCGCCATATCCGACACTCATGGATTCTGGGTCGGCCTCAGGAACTCTAACGCCTTGTTCTACGGCGTCAATAGCTCTACCACCGTCATTTAAAACTTGCATAGCAGCTTCATTGGCAGCTAAACCATGGTTCCAAGTAGATATTACCATTGGAAAACCTGATTGTGAATAGGGGTTTAATTTTGGGCTAGTTCGTGTTATTAGCTTTGGAAACAATAAAGCACCAGTAGCTCCAAGCAGTGTTCCTTTGATAAAGTTTCTTCTATTTTTCATCTGTGTGTATAGGCTTTTATTAGACAAGTTTAAAATTCACCACTTCCGCCTCCACCATCTTTAATATCATCATTACGGATATTGGTACGGTCTTTAATCACGTCAAATTTTAACTCTCCAAAAGTATATTTAAAGCTTATACCAATGGACCTAAAGACCGTATTTCTATTGCTATAAATATAAAAATCATCGCCTTCTAACTCTGTTTCAAAAGATTTGTATTTCTTGAATGGCTCAACAAATCTTAAGCCAATAGACCCCTTTTTATTATTGAAATCTTTCTTAAAGCCAAAGGAGAACATTGAAAATCCTGGAACATAACCTTGTGCCGTTTGATTTGGTGGTCGGAAAAAACCAAAAGTTTCGGCTTTGTATCCTTTACCCATATCGTAATTACCTCCCATATTCCAATTAAACAAGACTCTACCCAAATCGTCAGAAGTGGTTTGATAGGTGTATAAATTAAATCCTGCTCTTAAATTAGCATCACCGACTTTTATTGAGCCGTAATAGTTAAATCCAACAGATAGGTTTTCACCGATATTATCATAGGAAGTGATTGAATTATTACCTGACAAACGCACATTAGATTCTATCAAATCATAGGTTTGTTTAGCAAAAATATAATAGCTGCCTTTATATTTTCCTGCAAAACTATTGTAGCCTATTTCTAACTGATGAGTAATTTCTGGTTTTAATTGTGGGTTACCCTCAGTCAAAGTTAGCGTATCGGTATATGAAACGTTAGGGTTGATGTACCTCATACCTGGTCTGTAAATTCGTTTACTATAGCTGGCTTTTAGCGACCTCATCATATCAATCTTTTTGGATAGAATAAAGCTGGGTAAAAGTGTGGTATACTCATTCTCAAAAGGATCTTTTTCATTTTGCATCCATACATCGTTTTGTTTAGAATTCCACTGACCTTTTATAAGTGTGTTTTCGACTCTTAGACCAACTACAGCTCCCCATTCTTTGGTTAATTGCCATTTTGTAGATAGGTATAAGGCAGCAATATTTTGAGTATAGTCAAACTGCTCAAAGGGTTGGAAAATAATGGGGTTTGAATTTTCAGTATTGTAATTATTCAATAGGTTTCTATTGACATACTTGGCGCCCAATTCTATGGTATGTTTATCTTTCAAAGGGTGGGTATAATCCAGTTGATAAGTATATGTAAGAGGGGTACCGTCATTTTTATTAATAATAGTGTCGTTAGGTGTACTACCATCGTAATCTTGATAAACGTAGTTGTCTTGGTCAGAAACGTCTCCTCCTAACTGAAAAGCGAGTCTTAATTCTCGGTCTTCGTGGTCACTGAACTGCTTAACATAATCAGTGGTCCATTCATAGCCTAAACTCAAGTTTTTAGAATCTGTGTAGCGTACCGTATCGTTAACTTGGTAAGCTAAATCATCGATAAAATTATCTGAAAGTATTGACGAATACAAAAAGTCATCAGCCCACTCTTGATTAGTTTGTCGATTGCCTCTCATTTGAAAACTCGTTACAATACTATTGTATGGATTGATGTCATAATACATTTCAGAAGTACCTCCAAAACCTATCCACTGTCCCTTAGTTTGTGCGTTTTTGGTTAGAGTTGCAGAGTCAGCATAATTGAATCGGTGGTAAGTCTGTTCCCCCGAAAGTGGCCAACCGTATCGCACTCTGCCACGTAAAGATATTCCAAACTTTCCTTTACCATAATTGAGGTCTAAAGATTGTTTATTAACTCTAGTTCCAACAGAACCATTGATAGTACTTTTAAAACCTGAAATCTGTTTTTGTTGTGTAATGATGTTGATTATACCAGCACCACCTTCACCGTCATATTTTGCTGTTGGACTAGTAATGACCTCAACACTTTTGACTTGCTCAGCAGGTATCATTTGTAAAGCATCGGCTGCCGAACCAGAAAAGAAAGTGGATTCCTTGCCATTGACTAAAAACTTAATGTTGGAAGATCCCCTAAGATTGACATTACCTTCTAAATCTACAGAAAGCAGTGGCGTTTTACGCAGTACATCAGTTGCATCATCTAGCCCTTCGTTCAAATCATTTTCTGCATTGTAAACGATTTTCTCCATTTTACTTTCGTAGACCGGTCTGTCTTCGTTTATAGAAACCTCATCAAGACTAACAGCCCCTGGATCGACTTTAACTTTTTTTAGATATACAAATGTTTTGTTTTTATTAAGAGAAATATCAACTCGGGTTTCTTCATAGCCAATATAGTTGACTAAAAAGTAGTAATCGGCAAGACCTAATTTAGTGAACTGAAAAGCTCCCTTTTCATCGGTAATTGTACCCTCCATGAGGATATCATTTTTTCTAAATAGTCTGACGTTGGCAAAAGCTAGCTCTTCGCCCGATTTGGCATCAACTAATTTGCCGCTAATTTGTCCATTATGTAAGGATGCATTTTTACCTCCAAAACCACCCATATTGGGGCGTTGAGCATATAGTAATCCGCTGAGAAAAAGTGCAAAAATTATTAAGTTAGTTTTCATGGTACAAAAATAGTCAAATAAAAGAATGGCATTTTAAACCCTAATAAATGATGAAATAGCAAAAAAAAAGGCTTGCTTCTAAAGAAGCAAGCCCTAACAAAACAAAGGATAGAATCTAGTGATCGTGATCACTGTGTTCTTCACAATGAACCTCATATGAACCCGCTGGGACTGTATCATTTACAACGACAGTCTCTTCAATAGTATGTAGATAGTCTGGGGCTTCAACTTCTTCTAGCGCAGTACCACAGAATTCGCCGATTTCTACTTCAATTTCGCCAGCATCTGTCATATATGCTACGTGGCATTCGTGGCAATCATCGCTGTCTGAACAAGAGAACATGAATAGTGCTAATGTGGGTACAATTAATAATTTTTTCATAATTTTTTTTTAAATGGTTAAACATAATTTGAGATTATATGAACGCCCTACATGAGGGATTTCATAACTTTTTAAACGAGATAGATGAGGTATATATTCGACGTTTAAAAGGTTTCTTACACCTATTAATAGGTTTATTTTATTGGATTTTGAGCCAAATAATAATGAAGCGTTAATGATGGAATAATTATCTGTTGGGCTTTCATTATTAGCAACTTTTTTTTGTGAAGAATTATAAATATGATCAAAAGAGACTTCGCGACAATTAAATATATTTTTATTCAAAAAATAATATTTGATTGAAGTTTGAAAAGTATTTACAGGCATTAGTGGTAAAAATTGATCTTCAGAACTTTTTCCTTCCATAATTGATATTCTTTCCTCAATATGTAGTTGGTGTAAAAAGTGTGGGTGATAATGTATATTCATTTCAATTCCCTTTAATTGAACATTATCTAACTGTTCATATACATACAGTGGATTATAATCAATAATACTATCCTGCGGACTTAATATTATGAAATCATCAATATTATTATAAAAAGGATTTACAATAAAACCTAAATGCTCATCAGACCATTCGTAAGTAAGATCTAGTTGATTCCCTTTTTCTTCAATAAGATTTGGGTCACCTACTTCATAACGCTTAGTTGCATGATGAACTCCATCTGATAATAATTCAGAAATATGTGGTGTTCTAAAAGCTGAGGAGTAGCTGAATTTTAATTTGTGATCATTAAATGTTTTAGAGAAACCCAAAGAAGTACTTAAGGCATTAAAAACATTTTTAAATGAATTAGACTCAGCATTAATTTTTCTGTAATCGAAACGTGTTCCAAATAAAAAACTCCAATCGTTTACAACATAATCAAGGTTTGAAAACACGCCTAAGTCATTAGTTTTAGCGTCTGGAATTAGTTGAGATGTTGTTGGGTTGTTTTTATTATTTTGTATTGCGCTTTGTGAGCCGAATGTCCAGTTAAGAGCTTGATTTAATGCTTTAACATATGAAATATTAAGCTGACTAGATGATAATTCAATGTCATAATCTGCTCTAGTCCACTTTTCAAACTCTTGAAGTTTATTATTTGAATGTGCTAAACCTACTTTAAGAGTATTTTCATTAAAAAATAAGGTATTATCTAATGATATTATATGATTGTTTACTATTTGAGTTGGACGGTTTTCATAACGGTCTTGACTAGAGCTTGTTAACTGTTCAAGTGTTGGGCTTGCGTCATGAGAATGAGCAGGAATTCCCATAACATTACTATTTAACTGATATCGTAAATTAATTATCCAATTACTAGTGCTATATCCAATAGCGGTTTTTATTGCTAAGTTGTTATAACGAGAATTGAATAAATAATTGCCATTTGGCATTCTGTAATCTGCAGCAGATCCATATTCTGCATACGTGTTCATTCTAAGTTTGTTTTTTGCCCATTTAGAAATAATTTGATTATTGTATCTCATTAAGGCTGACTCAAAGTTTGATATTAGTTTCAATTCAGACTGTCCTGAGGACACATAACTGTCGTCCACGAAGTACAAAGCTCCTGCTAAAGCATCGGCACCAAACATAATTGATGCTGGACCTTTAATTAATTCAACCTTACCTATTCCTAAATCTGTAAAACCTAAACCATGATCTCCACCCCATTGTTGATTTTCTAGTCTGGCGCCATTTAAATAAGTTACAAGCCTCATTCCTGATAGTCCTCTTACAGTAACTTTATTAATGCCAGTACCTGTTGATTTTTCATAAACACCAGGAATATATGTAAGTCGATCAACCAAATTTAAAGAGTTGTCATTAAAGTTATTAATTGTTAAAGCTTGTAAAGCAATTACCTGATTTGAAGAAAGCTGATGATTAATTGCTGAAACTTCAATTTCGTTAATTTCAACGTGAAGCTCTTTCAGAGTAATGCTAATAGCAGGCTCAGCGCTATCAAATTGATAAGAAAATGTTTGATAACCTTCTTTGCTAAAAACTAAAACTGATTTAGGCGGTAAATCTATATTTAGATTGAACTCGCCATTACTATCTGTTTGTGTAAGGATTCCTAAAGGATAAAGATAAACCTCTGCCATTGCTAAAGGTTCCTTTTCAATATTTGTAACCACTCCTTTCTGCTGTGCAAATGAAACAACAGAAAACAAACAAAATAGTATTAAAATGATATTTTTCATAGTTTTGCAATAACAATGCAAATATAAATTGTTTGTTTTAAAATTGCAACAATGTTGCATTATTATGTTGGAAAAAAAACAAATTAGAAATACCCCATTTAGACTAGAGGTGCTTAAGCTTTTTAAAGTATCTAAAAATGCTATTTCACTTAAAGAAATCGAAAGAAACTTAATCTCATTTGATAGAATTACACTATACCGAACCTTAAAGCTATTCATTGAAAAAGGTCTTATACATGAGGTGTTGCACTCTAGCGGCAAAAAATATGCGCTTTGTAAAGAACAATGTGATGAGCATCAACACCAGCACAATCATCTGCATTTTCATTGTTCAAGTTGTAAGGAATCCTTTTGTCTTGAAACACATATTAAAGATTTAAACTTACCCGGCTACATCATTGAACAAACCGATTTGAGTGTTCATGGCGTTTGCAAAAAATGCAATAATTAAGCACTTGATTGGCTAAGAAATCTAAATTTTATATGGTAGATAATCCAATTGGCTTTGTAGCCGTTGAATAGTCATTGTTATAATTCTTTTATTCAAAGCAGAAGAATTTAATTTATAATAGCCAAAATCCTCTACAGCAAATAAGCCTACAATAGTACCTAAAATCAGGCTTCTTAAACGTTGGTTGATAGACAATGCTTGTTGAATGTAGCTTAACCTCTCATGATCAGATAGTTTAAAAAAAACACCTTTATATTGATTGGCATAATCTATAAATATTTGAAGTAACAAATCATTTTGAAATTTCAGTATTGGGCGTAATACATTATTTTGAAAGGCTTCAACATCCTTAGTTTTTAAACTCTTATCTATAGTATCTATATTGGGACGAATTGCCAAAAGTGAGGAGGTTCTATCTTGCATATTATAAGTATTTGTACATGGTATAATGTGGGCCTATCCCTTCAATTTCATAAATTGGTCCAACCTTTATAAAGCCAAGAGATTCGTAAAAGTCAATAGCGATCAAACGAGCCTTGCACCATAACAAATCACAACCTAACTTTTGAATATCTGCCATAGCTTTTAGCATCATAGTCCTAGCCAAACCTTGTCGCCTATAATTTGGATGAGTAGCCATGCCTCTTAAACGGTATGAAACTAATGCTTCAATTTCTAACATCGGCTCAGGGTAAAAAGTGGCAATAGAACAGACTTTTTGATTGACAATATTAGCATAATGAAGTGTTTGAAATTGCTTGTCCCTATCATAATCGGTAGACTCAATGGGTTGTCCAGGTCTAAGAACAAGGCTTCTTAAAGGACGTATAATTTCTACATCAACTTGCTGAATGGTCATAGTACAAAATTAAGGATTTATAATGTGGAATTGCGTATTTTTGTACTTTCTAAAAATGTCAAGATTATGGAAATTGTAATGATTAAAAAATTAGGTTGTGGTCCTTGTAAAACATTTGAACCAATTGTTAAAGCTGAAGCTGAAAAACGCTCTTTAGGCTTTAGACATATAATGCAAGAAGATATGCCCGAAGAAATAAGACCACCATACTTCCCGTATTTCTATCTTTACAATGATGGCGAAGTAATTGAACACTGGGGAGGTACAAGCGATAGAAAACTCGAAAAAGTACTTGATAGAAGCTTGAACAAATAATCCTTATTTGTTGTAAAAAATATGCATCACTATAGCGTGAGGCAAGGTAATTACTGAAATGATGATAATTGAGAGAAATGGAATTGATATTCCTAGATATCCTAAGTGAGAAAGTGCTAATAGCACAGATGTAAAAAATATACTCAGTAGGGAATGAGGTAATAGTAATTTTAAAAACTCTACTAAACCAAAACTGCCATCTTCAGACTTGAAGAAAAGATACTCCTGATTCATTACGCGTATGGAGTGCAATACCACAAAGTATAATGTAAAACCTATAATAAAAGGAAAGAGGAAAAAAGTTAAATGAATGAGAGCAATTAAAAATAACTCGGACGAAAGGCGTCTTATACTCATCTGATTTTTAACAAAGAGATAGATTAATAAAATTAATGTAGTAATATTAGTAATCGTGAAAAAATAAAAAAATAAGTCCTCGTTATAAACTACACCAAAATTTTGAGTATCCTGAAAGTAAGCTGTTATAGCTGCTAATTCACTAATATTATAATACATCAAAGTAGCCAGCAGTGCTAAGCCCCAAAACAAAAATAGTAAGGGATTAAAATTCCTTAAAGTGAGTTTAGCATCAACAAATTGTGATTCACCAAAATGAAAAGCTGATAGAATGAGAAAAAACAAAAAACTTATTAGGGGAAATTTTAACCATAACAAAACAAAGAGAACAATTAAGCCAAGATACAAGCTGTAAAACTTTAGCTGTGTCATTGATTTTTTCCTGAAGAACAAAATATGGTCAATCGCCCCGTGAGGGATACCAAACATCAAGATAAAAAATGATGCATAAACTAACTGTTGCTCCAAAGTGATGGCACTAAACGCTTGATAAATTAAAAATAAAGCGTAAATACAAACTACAAATATGAATGTGAATCTATTCATAAGGATTATTAAAATAAAAGCAGACTATACACTAGCTGTAAGTCTGCTTTTACAATTAATCAAATACTGAACAGATTATTTAGACTCAGAAGTAGCGATGTGATAAACTACTAAACCAAATCCAATTTTGTTGATAGCATCAGCTAAGTTATACCAAACATCTATCATACTTGGATCCATTACTGAACTTAACCATCCACCAGGCATACACATATATCCTATCGGATAAATTGCCCAGCCGACTAATACGAACCAAGCCAATGTACGAACACCTTTTTTAACTACAGCAGAATCACTTTTTTCAGCTAGTTGTGCAACTTCACCGAACCATGCTGCATGTAATACATACAAGTAACCTAACGTTGAGATTACACCCCACATTACTGAATGAGACGTGCCATCAGAAGCAACGCCTGAAGTTATCGCTGGGTTGAAAGCTTCTCCAATATATCCGGCAACTAACATCCATACAGATGCAATAATTAGTTTCCACATTAAGCCTCTTGAAGCTCCAGCTGGCTTAGTTAATAAATAAAATTCTACACACATCAACGGAACCGTTAAAGTCCAGTCAACATATCTAAAGAAAGTTGGACTTTCTTGATGTACACCCCAATAATCTCTCATGTAGAGATAGTGTACAGCTGCAATACCTGTAATTAAAGCCGATACAAGTAAGGATAATTTCCACTTGTCATCAACTCTGCTTCTTTCAAAGAAGAAGAATACAGATGCAGCAAACATGGCCATGTAGCCAATAAAAAATGTGAAGCCAACATAATCGTCTGGCCTCATTAGTTGAATGTCTAAAAGCATAACTTGTTAATTTTAATTAGTTAGAGGTACAAACATATAGAATTTTGTATAACTTTTTATCTTTTCATCTATACATTTTGCATTTTTTTAAGGTTTTTTTTCTTATTTACTCTAGTAATTTAACCCTCAAAAAAAAATATAAAAAATCGTTCTTTTTGGTGTTTTTAGGCTAATTTTAGGCTTTGATTGGCCCTAACAATGAAGTTTAAGTTCCTAAACACCAACGACAAGTTGAATTTTTATACCATTGAAGACTCTTCACTTGGTGACGTTCCGATGTATGGTGATGCTGTTCCTGCCGGTTTTCCTTCGCCCGCAGACGATTATCTAGATATGGACTTAAATTTACACGATTATTTAGTGCAACATCCCTCTGCTACCTTTTGTGTTAAAGCGATTGGAGACTCTATGATAGATGCTGGTATTCAAAGTTCTGACGTGATGGTGGTGGATAGAGCGCTAACCCCTAAAAACAACGATATAGTATTAGCTGTAGTTAATGGGGAATTTACAGTTAAGCGCATCAAGAAAAACGAGGAAGAGCTATACCTTATGCCTGCTAATGAAAACTATCGCCCTATGAAAGTTACAGAAGATATGGACTTTCAAGTCTGGGGAGTAGTGACCTTTATTATACACAAAGCCAATGCTAGCACTAGCGGATTGTAACAACTTTTACGCTTCATGTGAGCGTGTATTCCAGCCACACTTAGAAAACAAACCCATTGTGGTACTTTCTAATAACGATGGCTGTGTTATTGCTAGAAGTAACGAAAGTAAAGCCCTTGGTATAAAAATGGGCGTCCCTATTTTTCAAATTAAAAACATCATAGAACAACACAGTGTTCAGCTCTTCTCCTCTAACTTCACATTGTATGGCGATTTGTCTAAACGAGTAATGAGTACCATCAAACAAGAAGTAAAGGCTATGGAGGTCTATTCCATAGATGAGGCATTTATGGACTTTAGCGGAGAGGGCAACCCTTTAGAAAAAGGCATTGCTCTAAAGAAGAAAGTTCAGCAACATATAGGTATCCCTATATCTATAGGTATTGCACCTACCAAAACCTTATGTAAAGTGGCGGGTCTTATCGCCAAAAAGCATACCAAGTCGGGCGTATTTGTCTTAAAAGATAAAGCCATTATAGAACGAGCCTTGAAATGGCTCCCAGTAGAAGATCTCTGGGGTGTAGGTAGAAGGCATGCTCGTAAGCTAAACGATGTTGGTATTAAAACAGCTTATGATTTATGCCGAGCAGACGATAGTTGGATAAGAAGACGCTTATCGGTAGTAGGTTTAAGAATGGTCAAGGAGCTAAGAGGAACACCTTGTTTCCCTTTAGAAGAACAAGCTAGTAAAAAGAAAAACATCTGCACTTCACGCTCTTTTGGTAAAAGTATCAGTAATATAGAAGGGCTTAAAGAAGCTGTGAGTAACTATGCTAATAGTTGCGCCTACAAACTGCGTAAACAACAAGGCTGCGCCTCTCGAATCAGCGTGTTTATTCATACCAATCCATTTAAACCAACAGACAAACAATATAGAGGATTTACTTCTCTAATATTAGACTCCCCTAGCAACGATTCTATAGAGTTAGTTCGCTTAGCCTTAAAGTGTTTAGAAAAAATATATCGCTCAGATTGTACGTATAAAAAAGCAGGCGTTATTGTGAGTAATATAAGCCCTCAACAACAACAGCAACTTAGTTTATTTGACATCGTAAATCGTCAAAAGCACCAGTCTATTATGACAGCTCTAGATAGTATTAACGATAAATTCGGAAAGGATAAGGTTCACTTAGCTGTTCAGGGTTACGGCAGACGGTGGAAGATGAAACAAGAACAACTCTCGCCTTGCTATTCTACTCGTATAGAAGATGCTTTGAGGGTGTACTTATAAATTGCTCAACCGTAAACGCAAATTCTCTCGAATATTCAGCCAAAACAGGTTAATGTCTGCAACATGGTAATCGTCACGCTTGTAAAGGCGCAAAATCAAGCCTTTAGGGCGTTCTACCCATAGCATTCCTCGGTGATTTTTGACCGATAAAGAGTGTGGGTATTTCAATTTTCCAGAAGGAAATAATATCCCTTGATGATTAGTATAATCCGATTGGGCATTAGTAGATTTCCAATGAATGGGGTTTACGCTTACTATAGAATCTCCAATATGGTTTGAAGGATAAAAGCCCGACCTAAAACTACGCCAAGAAACAAAACAATCGACTTGGCTTTCATCTTCACAAGGTAAAAAATCATCTGAAATAGTCGTAATGGGCATGCCTAATAAGTAAGCCAGTTTTAATTGATAAGACATCTTTTCATCTACTAATATGACTTCTTTTAATAAACGTTCAGCGTGATTTGTTCCTTGACTATGTCCCGCAATAATGAAAGGACGGCCCTTGTTCCAATGCCTCCAATACTGAAGGAAAGCATGACGAACATCGGAGTAGGCTAAATGAAAGGCAGGATATCCATTGATTAAATCGGTATAAGAATCGATGTGCATTTGGCGATAATATGGAGCGTATAAACGAGCAAGACCAGCAAAGACAGAGGCTTGATTTTGTAGTAAATAATCGGTTCTACTGACATTTACAACGGAGTCCTCAAGACTAGCATTCCAATTATCTCCAGAATGATAGGAGGTAGGATGAATATAAAAAACATCAACTAGAGAGTTGTAGTCAAAAAGAGTATCCAAAAAATTTTTGGGTAAAAGCTGTTTGGCGTCGTCTCTTTGAGGGTGAAAAGCCCAATAAAAAAGCGAATCATAAGAAGGCTCTGAGGGGCTTAATGTAGTGTCAAAAGTCGTAATTGGCGATTGTAATCGTGGAGAACACGACCAGATAAGAAAAACCAAAAAAAATAATGAAAAACGTAAGTACATCAGCCAAAATTCAATGAGTACAAAGTTAATGTAATTAAGTTGATGGTTTAATTGTATTTTTGCCCACTTAATCTAAACTTAATATTTGAACCTCCAATTACATATCGGCTCGAAAACCTTAGACAAAAAGAAGTGGGAAAGCATATGCCCTGAAGGCTCTTTCTTGTCCTTGCCTTTTAAATTGGCATTTGAGCAACATCACAAAAGTAACATTAAGCATCTGTATTATGTAGCTGATGATAAGGAGAATAAAGCTATTGGTTACGCTCAAGAGTTTAACATTCGGAGTAATAGAATTCGTGATTATCAGAAAAAGAATAAGGCAAAGGGAAGCCTAAATAACATAGTTTTAAGGTTATTAAATCTAAAGGTTGTCGCACTTGGCAACGGACTGTTGACTAATATTTCTAATTTTTCTGCAGTTGAGCTTTCCAACAATATTGATTTTTTTAACTCTTTATTGCTGCGTATACAAAAAGACCTGAGTGCCAATAAATTTATTATTCCCGATCATTTTTTTAAAGAATTGAAAGTCGAAAACCCAAATGAAATTTTTCCTGAATTGATAAAGGTTGTGGTAGACCAAGATATGCACCTAAAGATATCAAAGGAATGGAATACGTTTGAAGACTATACAAAAGCACTTAAAAAAAAATACAGAAGTCGCTTGAAGAGTGTAATGAAAAAAAGTGAGGATGTAGAAATAAAAGTCTTGACTCAAGCAGAACTTGTAAAACATGCTGAAAAAATGCAAGAACTCTTTGAAAATGTATATCAAAAGTCTGCCTTCGGCATTAGTCCTTTTAACACTTCTATTTATACAGACTTAATAGATTCAGATATTCCAAAATGCCAAGTCATTGCTTACTTTTTAGCTGATGAAATGATTGCTTTTTCATCTGAACTTATAGATGATAAGAACTTATATTCTTATTTTATTGGCTTAGATTATCGCTATAATAAAAGTCATCGTTTATACGAAAGGATTCTAAACGAAACTATTAAATCAGCTATTAGCAATAAAAAAAGCAAACTTATCTTTGGAAGAACTGCCGCCGAGTTCAAAAGTAACGTAGGTGCACAACCTATCCACTCAGAAATATTTGTATATCTGAAAAGCTCTGTTTTGCGTCGTTTACTTAGACCTATTTTGGAAAATATACAGGCTAGCAATTGGGTTCAAAGAAACCCTTTCAAAGAAATTATTTAATCACACCACCAACCTCAGGCTCCTTAGTGAAAATACTAAATGAATAATAGATGCAAATAACAAGAAGGCAATATGCTTTTTAATGGTTTAATAAGATATATTGGGTGTGACACGCAATTTACAAAACTGTAACAGTATAGAAAAATTTTAATCCTTAATATTTCTATTTCCTTACGGCTTCTGGAGCCATAATTTCATACCAATAAGTAATTATATTTTTTCTAAAAAAATATGATAGCTTTGTATATAATGAGTTCTTCTAGTAAAATATTAGTCATTATACCAGCTCGAGCAGGTTCAAAACGTATTAAAGGGAAAAACACCAAATCTTTTAATGGTTTTCCCCTCATTGAGCATAGCATTAAATATGCTCAAAGCCATATTGATGGTGATATCATCATTTCTACTGACGATAAACAAATTGGCTCAATAGCTGAAAAATACAATGTACCTATACTATGGCGCAATGATAGTTTAGCTCAAGACCAAACGCCAACTACTGATGTAGTAAAAGATGTGATAGAAAGAGTGGATAAAATATATGACTTTGTTGTGTTATTACAACCTACCAATCCATTACGAACTAAAGATATGTTTGACAAGGCTCTTGAATTATTATTAGAAAAGGAAAGCGATAGTCTTTTAACGGTAAGTTTAAGTGAGTATAAACTTGGTAAAATCAAACATTCTGCCTTCAAACCCTATACCTATGAATTTGGTCAAAGGTCACAAGATTTAGAGCCATTATACTATGAAAATGGATTGTTGTATGTATGTTCATACGAACTAGCTAAAAATGGTAAGCTGATGAGCGAAAACCCAACGGCTATGCTCATCGAACACCCTTATGGCAGTGTAGATATTGACACGGAACTGGATTGGAAATGGGCAGAATTAATTTCAAAAGAATACAATGATTGAAATAGCAGGAAGAAAAATTGGAGCAGAATACCCTCCAGTAGTGATTGCTGAAATTGGCATTAATCACGAAGGTAGTTTGGTGGTGGCTAAAGAAATGGTAGATGCTGCCTTCAGAGCGGGTGTTGAAATTGTTAAACACCAAACACATATCGTAGAAGACGAAATGAGCGGAGCTGCAAAAAAAGTAATCCCTGGAAATTCCGATGTGTCTATTTATGAGATTATGGAGCGTTGTTCTTTAAATGAACAAGAAGAATTTCAACTCAAAGAGTATGTTGAATCTAAAGGCATGATATTTATTAGCACCCCTTTTTCTAGAGCCGCCGCCGACAGATTACGCCAGTGGGATGTCCCCGCCTATAAAATTGGTTCTGGAGAATGCAACAACTATCCATTGTTAGAACATATCGCCTCCTTTGGTAAACCCATTGTTTTGAGTACTGGCATGAATACCATTAAGAGTATTGCCAAAGCTGTTTCTATCTTTGAAAAGCACCAAGTTCAATATGCTTTATTACATACCACCAACTTATATCCTACTCCCAACAGATTGGTAAGGCTTGGTGCTATGCAAGAAATGGCCAATCACTTTTCAGACACAACCTTTGGCTTATCGGATCACACCCTTACTAATCACGCTTGTTTAGCTGCTGTAGCTTTAGGCGCATCTATTTTAGAAAGGCATTTTACAGATCATATGGACAGAACGGGACCTGATATTGTATGCTCTATGGACGAAGAAAACTGCAAAGCGCTGATTGAAGGTAGTCATATCATATGGGAGCAATGTGGGGGAACAAAAGGACCTGCTAAAGAAGAACAAGTTACCATAGACTTTGCTTTTGCTACTGTATGCTCTATTAAAACTATAAAAAAGGGAGAGGTGCTAAGTATTGAAAATATTTGGGTTAAACGCCCCGGAACAGGAACAATAATGGCAGAGTATTTTAATTCCATTTTAGGAAAAAAAGCCACAAGAAATATTGAAAATGATGAACAATTAAACTGGCAAGATTTTGAATAAAACTATTGTATTTCTTTCAGGTACTCGGGCTGACTTTGGTAAACTAAAGTCACTAATTAAAATCAGCTCTGAAGCTAAAGAATTTAACGTTCATATTTTTGCTACAGGTATGCATCTACAAAAAGAATATGGGTATACCGTCAATGAAATCGTAAAGTCTGGTTTTCAAAATATACACACCTTCGCTAATCATACAGAGGAGTCAACTATGGATTTGACTTTGGCTAAAACTATTGAAGGCTTATCCAATTTTGTGAAAGAAGTACAAGCCGATTTATTAATTGTTCATGGCGATAGAGTCGAGGCTCTTGCTGGTGCCATTGTTGGTTCGCTAAACAACATCTTAGTAGGGCATATTGAAGGGGGTGAAGTTTCTGGCACTATTGACGAATTGATTAGACATTCAATTAGTAAATTAAGCCATATTCATTTCGTTGCCAATGATGAGGCTAAAAATAGATTGTTGCAAATGGGTGAATTAGAAAATCAGATTTATGTTGTTGGTTCTCCTGATGTTGATATTATGTTTTCTGAAAACCTGCCAAATTTAGATGAGACATTAAGCTATTATGATATCGCTTATGAAAACTATAATATATTGATGTATCACCCTATAACAACTGAAAGAAATAATAAGGAGTGCGCCACTAGTTTAGTTCAGGCAGTTTTAGAAGACGATGGCGACTATATTGTAATAAAGCCTAATAACGATATGGGTAGTAAAGAAGTCAATCAAGCTTTATCAGAATTAGAAAATAACTCTAGGTTTACTATTTTTCCTTCTCTACGTTTTGAATATTTTTTAGTGCTATTAAAACACTGTAACTTCATTATTGGTAATAGTAGCGCTGGTATTAGGGAAGCTCCTTATTATGGGGTGAATAGTATTGATATTGGTAACCGACAACTCAATAGAGCAAAGTCTGAAAGTATCATACACACTAGCTACAATAAAAACGATATAATTTCGGCTATACAAAAGGCTAAAGAAAAAGAAAGTAATGACCAAAAACTTCCGTTTGGCAAAGGACAAAGTGACCGATTGTTTATTGAGTTGCTAAAATCAAAAAGCCTATGGGCAATTCCTTGTCAAAAACAATTCAAGGATAGAAAAATAAAAGGTTGATACGCTTCTAACTAAAACGTAGATTTGAATTGTTCTAGAAAACGAATATCATTTTCAAAAAACAAACGCAAGTCTTTGACTTGATATTTAAGCATAGCTATGCGCTCTATCCCCATACCAAAAGCAAAGCCTGTATAAACATTAGGGTCAATGCCGCAATTCTTAAGAACGTTGGGGTCTACCATACCGCAACCTAATATTTCTAGGTAACCCGTATACTTACACACATTACAGCCCTTGCCTGAGCATATATTACAAGAAACATCTACCTCAGCACTAGGTTCTGTAAAGGGAAAATAAGACGGTCGTAAACGAATCTCTGTCATGTCCCCAAACATCTCTTTTGCAAAATAAAGTAGCGTTTGTTTAAGGTCGGCAAAAGAAACATCTTTATCAATATATAACCCCTCTACTTGATGAAAGATACAGTGTGCTCTAGCGGATATGGCTTCGTTTCTATATACTCTGCCTGGAGATAATGTTCTAATTGGAGGTTGGTTGTTTTCCATAAACCTAACTTGAACTGAGGAGGTATGTGTTCTCAATAAAATATCTGGGTTTTGCTGAATAAAAAAGGTATCCTGCATATCTCTTGCAGGATGTTCGTCAGGCAAGTTAAGAGCAGTAAAATTGTGCCAATCGTCTTCGATCTCAGGACCTTCAGAAAGGGTAAAGCCTAAACGCTTAAAAATCTCAACAATTTCATTTCTCACCAATGATAAGGGGTGTCTACTTCCTAGTTGGTCTGCAGCCATAGGTCTAGATAAATCTAAGCCTGAAGATTGTTGAGTGTTTTCAGAAAAACTAGCCTTTCCTTCATCTAATTTATCCTTAATAGCTTGTTTAAGCTGATTTAAAGCTTGGCCAAAAGCCTTCTTTTGGTCGTTTGGCACTTCTTTAAAAGCCGCAAACAAATCATTCATTTTACCTTTTTTACCAAGGTATTGGATTCGAAACTGTTCTAATTCTTCTGGATTTATAGGGGAATATGATGACACCTCGTCTAGTAAAACCTTTACTTTATCTAACATCTATTTGACAATGCTTATATTCATAATTACTTTATCCTTAGGCAAGTTATTTTTATCTCTAGTAACATTGGATATTTTTGAGATAATTTCTAGTCCCTCCACTAACTCGCCAAAGACGGTATAGTTAGCATCTAAATGTGGAGTGCCTCCAACGGTCGTATAGGCTTTTTTCTGAGCAGGACTAAATTCGGCTCCCATTCTTTTTGCAAAAAGATCAATGGTGTTGTTATCATATACTTTACCTTCAACGATATAAAACTGTGACCCTGAAGACTCCTTTTTAGGATTAACAGCATCACCCATTCGTGCTGCTGCGAGTGCCCCTTTTTTATGAAAAAATTGGGGGTTAATCTCTGCTGGCAAAGTGTACCCTGGTCCACCATTTCCTATTCTTGTATTTGGTGTGTCGTCTTTAGAAACGGGGTCGCCGCCTTGAATCATAAATCCAGGGATAACTCTATGGAAAAGTATCCCATCATAAAAACCTTCTTTTACCAACTTTATAAAATTATCCCTATGAATGGGAGTTTCATCATAAAGCTCTGCGACCATGTCGCCATATTTAGTTGATATTTTCACTTTTACTCGCTCTTGCGAGTGTGCTAAAAGACTAAACGTTAGAGCAAATACAGCTATTAAAATTGGTTTCATATAATTACTATCTTTGTTTGGATAAGCAAATTAACAAATAATCATTTACAAAATGAAGATAAGTAGACTGCTGATTGTTATTATTACCCTATTTTCTATGTCGTCGTGCTACGAAGAACCCTTAACTAAAGGCATTATTACCGTTTATGATTCGGAAGGTAATACCGTTAGTGGTGCAATCGTAAAACTATACCAAGAAGACATAGTCGGTGTAACTCAAACGAATGTTGTTAGTACTTTAGTATCTGACTTCAATGGACAAACAGAACATGTTCTTGAACTTGAAGCCTTAATGAACGTTGAGGCCTATACATTACCTGAGTCTACGTCAGCTGACACCCTTCTTTATGGGACCACTGTTATTCGTTTGATGCGAGGAAAAACAATTTATAAAAATATAGAAATACTCCCGCTGAACTAGTTAAAGTATTCTATAATAGCCTCTTTTATCATTTCATCTTGTTGCTTAGCGTTAATACTTGGCAACTTTTCAGTGGCCTTCCAATGTGGCCAACCTTCTTCATCGTGTCCTGCGAATTCATAAATGCCCCACTGACTTAGCAAAGCGCAAACTGCGACATGTATAACATCTAACTTTTGATTTTTAGTTAGCTTTTGATAGCCTTGACCCAACTCTTGTAAACCAATAAGAAATAATATAGCTTGTAAATCTAAGCCCTCACCAAATCGGCGACTTAATTTTACAACTAAATCTTTCCAATTTTTATCTAAGCTATTTTGCATCGGACAAAAATACTACTTTTGAAGCCTTATGAATTATTTAGATATTATTTTAGCTATCCCCTTACTATGGGGTTTATACAAAGGGATAAGCAAAGGCATTGTTAAAGAATTGGCTGCTTTAATAGCTTTAATAGCTGGTATTTATGGTGCTGTTCGTTTTGCAGATAGTATTCACCCTTATTTAAAAGAACAATTTGCTATAGAATCTTCTTTTCTGCCAATTGTCTCTTTTGCTATCACTTTTATTGTTATTGTTCTGGCTGTAAAACTTGTAAGCTTTATTATTGATAAAATTGTAAAAGCCGTTGCATTAGGAATAATTAGTCGCTTATTAGGGGGGGTCTTCGGCGTATTGAAAACCGCATTTATACTTAGCGCTTTGCTACTGATTATAAATACCTTTGACTACTACCTAAAGCTGATTCCTACAGAGCAAAAGAAACAGTCTGTATTATATAAACCTATTTCCAATATGATTCCCTCTATCATGCCTAGTGTGAAAGATGGCGACTCCTTAATTAAAGAAGCGGATAAAATATGGAAAGAGGCGGGAGAAAAAATTAATCTTGAATTATAGCTGCAATTCCTGGTAGCGCTTTACCTTCTAAATATTCAAGCATAGCCCCTCCGCCAGTAGAAACATAACTCACCTTCTCAGACAAGTTATATTTGTTAATAGCTGCAACAGAATCTCCTCCACCTACTAGTGTAAACGCTCCTTTTTGTGTGGCACTAACTAATGCATCGGCAATAGCTTTTGTCCCTTGAGAAAAGTTTTCCATCTCAAAAACACCCATTGGGCCGTTCCACAGCACTGTGGCTGATTGCTCTATTACTTCGATAAATTGTTGAGCCGTCTGATGACCTATGTCTAAACCCATAAAACCCTCGGGAACATTACCTACTAAAGAATATTCTTTATTAGCATCATTATCAAATTTATCCGCATTCATAGAATCCGTAGGTATGCACAGTCTAACGCCTTTTGATTTAGCGGTCTCAATAATTTCAAGAGCTAAATCTAATTTAGCTTCTTCAACTAATGAATTGCCTACTTCTCCTCCCATAGCCTTAACAAAAGTATAGGTCATTCCTCCTCCAATAATCAAGTTGTCGACTTCTTCAAGCATTCTTAGTATTATCGTAATTTTAGATGAAACTTTTGCCCCACCCATTATGGCTGTAAACGGTTTTTTTGCTCCACCAACGACCTTATCAATGTTTTCTATTTCGTTGGCCATAACATAGCCAAAGCATTTATTTTTCTTGAAAAACTGAGCAATAATTGCTGTTGATGCATGAGCTCTATGAGCAGTACCAAAAGCGTCATTTACATAAACATCACCTAACTCTGAAAGTTGTTTGGCAAAATCCATATCACCAGCTGTTTCTTCAGTGTGAAAACGTAAGTTTTCAACTAACAAAACCTCTCCACTTTTTAGAGATTTACTGGCTTTTGTTGCCTTGTAACCAACACATTGGTCAATGAATTTAACCTCTTGTGACAATAAGTCGCTTAAGTGTGCTACTAAATGACGCATCGACAAACTATCATCTTGACCTTTTGGTCTTCCTCTATGAGACATTAAGACAACAGATCCTCCCGAAGAAATTATTTTATTTATAGTGGGCAAAGTTGCTCTCATTCTAGTGTCATCAGTGATATTTAAATCTGAATCCATCGGCACATTGTAGTCTACCCTAATAATAAATCGTTGGTTTTGAAAAGGAAAAGAATCTAGGTGTTTCATTTGTAAAAATTTAGGCAAATGTATATTTTCTTTAAGTAATCTAAAAAAGATTTATTCATTACCTTTGAGGGGTTAGAAAGACACAACTATGCTTTTTAGAGATATTCCTTCCAACACTAGAGCAAAACAGCAATTACTTAAAGCTATCCATAACGATAGATTAAGTCATGCCCATTTGTTCTTAGGTAATGATGGTTCTTCCAGCTTAGCGATAGCTTGGGCTTTTGCTCAATATTTACTGTGTGCTCAGCCAACAGAAGAAGATTCTTGCGGTCAATGCCCTTCCTGTCTTAAAAGTGCTAAACTAAGTCACCCCGACTTGCACTGGGTATTTCCTGTTGTTACAGGCCGTGGGACTCATCCAACAAGCGATATGTTTCTGTCTGATTGGAGAGAATTTTTAGAGAAAAATTCATTCCCTTCAGAAGAAGATTGGTATTCACACCTTGGCACAACCAATAAACAAGGCTTTATAAGTGTATATGAAGCCAATGAATTAAGTAAAAAAACAATCCTAAAACCTTATGAAGGCTCGTATAGGGTAGTCATTATTTGGCATAGTGAAAAAATGCACGGACCAACAGCAAATAAACTGTTAAAATTACTCGAAGAACCTCCGCAAAAGACTATCTTCATACTGCTAACAGGTCAATCTGAAAATTTACTAGCCACTATAGTTTCTAGACTACAAAGCATTAATATAGAGCCAACAGATGAGCTTAGTCTTTCGACCTTTCTTCAAGATAAATATAACATTGAAAAAGACCGAGCAGATGAAACAGCAAAACTATCTGAAGGAAACATCGGTAAGTCCATTCATTTTTTAGTTGGCAATGATTTATTAGAACAAAACACTCAAGAATTTCAAAATTGGATGAGAATGTGTTATAAAGCTAAGGTCGTTGAATTAGCTGGTTGGGTAGATGTTACTAATTCTTGGGGTAGAGAACAACAAAAGGGGTTCTTACAGTACGCTCTACACATGGTTAGAGAAAGTTTAATTCAAAATTTTGGACACCATAACATCAAAAAAGTAAGACAAGAAGAAGCTATTTTTACCGAAAAGTTTGCCCCCTTTATTCATCAAAATAATGCTATAGAAATTATTGAGGAATTAGAGCGCGCATATCAACACATTGCTAGAAATGGAAGTGCAAAAATCATTTTTATGGATTTGACATTAAAGATGGTTGTACTTCTTCACGTTAAAAGTATAAATTTGCAAACAACTACAAACTAAACTATGAGTTGCTCAGGATGTACTTCAGGAGGTTGTGGTAGTGAATTACCAAGAGGCTGTAAAAATAACGGCAGCTGTGGTAGTGGTGGCTGTAATAAATTATCAGTATTCGACTGGCTGTCTAACATACAAGAACCAACTAATGAAAATAGCTTTAATGGTGTTGAAGTTCGCTTTAAGGGGAGTCGTAAAGAGTTTTATAATAACTCAAAAGAAATTCCTTTGCAAGTTGGTGATGTAGTAGCCGTACAATCCAATTCGGGACACGATATTGGGGTGGTTTCTATTGTAGATGCATTAGCTAAATTACAGATGAAGAAAAAGGTTAAGACATCAAATATTGACGACCTAAATATTATCTACAGAAAAGCTAAAGATGCAGACATACAAAAATGGAAAGAAGCAGTGTCCTTAGAAAAAGAAACAATGTATGGCGCCAGAAAATCAGCCGAGTTGTTAGGCCTTGAAATGAAAATCAGTGATGTAGAATATCAAGGTGATAAGAGTAAAGCTACCTTTTATTACACAGCTAACGGAAGAGTAGATTTTAGAGAACTCATTAAATCGCTATCGTCTCAATTTAAGATAAGAATAGAAATGAGACAAATTGGTGCAAGACAAGAAGCCGCTAGACTGGGTGGTATAGGAGCCTGTGGTAGAGAACTGTGTTGTTCTTCTTGGTTAACAGATTTTAGAAGTGTAAGCACCTCTGCAGCACGATATCAACAGCTATCTATAAACTCTCAAAAATTAGCTGGTCAGTGTGGTAAGTTAAAGTGCTGTTTGAATTACGAATTAGATGGCTATATGGAAGGAATTAAGGAGTTTCCTTCTAGGAATATTAAACTAAAAACTAAATTAGGCGATTGCTCGTTTGTTAAAATGGATATTTTTCAACGAAAGATGTGGTATTCCTACCCTAGCTCAGCTAATAAATCAATAGTAGAATTACCTTTGGACTATGTCAACGAAGTTATTGAACAAAACACTAAAGGTGTTTTACCTGAAAAATTAGAACAGTTTTATAATGAAATTGACGGGCCTAAAAATGATTACGAAAATGTAGTAGGGCAAGATAGCATTAACCGCTTTCACAATCGATATAAGAAGAAAAAGAAAGGCAATAAGATACGCTTCTACAAAAGAAAAAAGAAAAAAATATGATGAAATATTGCTTAGTAGTACTTATACTGTTTTCGTTGTTGTCATGCGATTCAAACAGGTTGTATGAGAAAAATATCTCCATCGAAAATGCCGTTTGGGATTTGTCGCACAAACCTTCTTTTGAATTTAACAATACCGATACCATTTCTAAAGTAAGTTTAAAAGTGAACGTCAGACATTCTAGTTCATATCCTTTTTCTAATCTATGGTTATTTATAAACACCATTGAGCCTACAGGAGCATTGAAAACGGATACTTTGGAGTGTGTTTTAGCTCAAAAAGATGGTAAATGGCTGGGTAGTGGATTAGGTGATATTTGGGATATTCAATGCCAATTCAAAAACTATCGTTTACTTAAACAAGGAATGTATATTTTTGAAATTGAACAAGCTATGAGGCATGGCGATTTAGCTAAAATTGAGCAATTACCCGGAATAACGGAAATCGGTTTAAGAATAGAAAAACAAGACCATAAATGATGAAAAAAACATCGCAAAGGCAAAAAGTATTTTCGGTATGGCTATTTGTACTTAGTCCTATAATAATTCTATTATTAACCCTATATCTAACTTCGATTGGTTGGTTTGGCCATCTGCCAAGCTTAGAGCAATTGGAAAACCCCAAAAGTAATTTAGCTACAGAAATTATTTCTTCTGACGGAGTGGTATTAGGAAAATACTTTTTTGAAAATAGAAGTAACGTAAAATATCATGAGTTATCCCCTATGTTGGTGAACGCTCTATTATCTACTGAAGATATTCGATTTAGATCCCACTCAGGGATTGATATCAGAGCTTTGTTAAGAGCTGTAAAGGGAGTGGTAATAGGTTCTAATTCAGGAGGAGCTAGTACTATAACACAACAACTAGCAAAAATGCTATTTACTGATAAACCAGCATCTGGATTAGAAAGAGTAATGCAAAAATTTAAAGAATGGATAATAGCTGTTAGATTGGAAAGACAGTACACAAAAGAAGAAATTCTTACTATGTACCTCAATAAATTTGATTTCATAAATAATGCTGTAGGAATAAAATCAGCTTCTCAAATTTATTTCAATACTACAGCAGATGCTCTAACTATTGAGGAGTCAGCCATGCTTGTTGGTATGTTAAAAAACCCCTCTTTATACAACCCCAACAGAAGGCAAGAACTAACTCAGGAAAGAAGAAATGTTGTCCTCTCACAGATGAAGAAGTATGACTTTATTACTACTTCAGAATATGATTCTATTTCTTCCAATCCAATTATTTTAGACTTCAAAAAAGCTAGTCATAATGAAGGTTTAGCGCCTTACCTTAGAGAATACCTTAGAGGAGAACTTAAAGAATGGTGTAAAAACAATCAAAAGGCTGATGGTTCAAATTATAATTTATACACCGATGGTTTAAAAATATATACCACAATAAACTCTAAAATGCAGCAGTATGCTGAAGAAGCGGTTCATTCTCATATAGCGTCACTTCAAGATGACTTTTTTAAACATTGGAAAGGCTACACTAATGCACCGTTTCCCAAAGACTTTGATAAAGACCAAATTTATGACATACTTGAGCAAGGTATGAAACGCTCGGAACGTTATAAAAAATTAAAAAGTAGAAATGCCTCAAAGAAAGAGATTAATTCAGCTTTTAGGACCAAAACACCTATGCGAGTTTTTACTTGGAAAGGTGAAAGGGATACTATAATGACACCCTTAGACTCTGTACGTTATCACAAGTATTTCATTCATTCTGGTTTGATGAGTATGGACCCCAATACTGGAAATGTTAAAGCTTATGTAGGAGGCATCAATTACAAATATTTTAAATATGACCATGTTAAAGTTGGGAAACGACAAGTGGGTTCTACTTTTAAGCCATTTTTATATGCTTTAGCAATGCAAGAGGGGTACTCCCCCTGCTATGAGATCCCCAATGTGCCTGTAGTTTTTGAAAAAAATCAATGGGGCTTGCCTGATAAAGATTGGGTGCCTAGAAATTCAGATAATAAATACGAGGGTATGTTAATGAATTTGCGTTTTGGACTAGCTAACTCAATAAATACTATTACCGCATATATCATGAAACAGTTTGGTCCTCATTCTGTTTTAGATTTAGCAAAGAAAATGGGAATTACAAGTAAACTTGACCCAGTTCCTTCAATATGCTTGGGAACATTCGACTTATCAGTATATGAAATGGTAGGGGCTTATTCTACTTTTGTAAACAAAGGCGTTTGGACAGAACCTCTTATTGTAAGTCGAATCGAAGACAAAAATGGCATCTTACTTCAAGATTTTAATCCAAAAACCAATGAAGCTATGAGTGAAAAAACAGCCGATTTGATGGTTAGAATGTTGCAAGGCGTGGTAGATGGAGTGTATAACCCTCATGCTGATATAACTATGGGTACAGGTGTCAGGCTAAGAAGAAAATATAAATTTGAAAATGACATTGGCGGTAAAACAGGAACAACTCAAAATAACTCTGATGGTTGGTTTATGGGAGTTACTCCGAATTTAGTAACTGGTGTTTGGTCTGGAAATGAGGATAGAAGTGTACATTTCAGAAGCACCTTTTATGGTCAAGGAGCTAATATGGCTTTGCCTGTTTGGGCCGAATATATGCAAAGGGTTTATGCCGATAGTTTGACACTTGGTATTTATCCAGAGTCTTTTGAAATACCTAAATCTATAGATGTTCTTTTGGATTGTGGCTCAAATAATGAAAGCATTGAAGAGTACGAAGAATTTTAACTTTTATAGATATGATAAACAAAGAAGTAAAAAGCATTGAAGATGCTATTAAAGGAGTCGAAAACAATATGACCTTTATGTTCGGAGGGTTTGGCTTATGTGGTATTCCAGAAAATGCAATTAAAGCCTTATCAGAGTCTAGTGTCACTAGTTTAATATGTATTTCTAACAATGCCGGTATCGATGATTTTGGATTAGGTTTACTGCTCCAAAAAAAGCAAGTCAAAAAAATGATATCTTCTTATGTGGGTGAAAACGCCGAATTTGAAAGACAAATGCTAAGTGGTGAATTAGAGGTTGATTTGATTCCTCAAGGGTCATTGGCAGAGCGTTGCAGAGCAGGAGGAGCGGGTATTCCTGCTTTTTTCACCCCAGCAGGATATGGAACTGAGGTGGCTGAGGGTAAAGAGGTTCGAGAATTTAACGGTCAACCTCATATTTTAGAATCAGCTCTAGAAGCTGATTTTGCATTCGTAAAGGCTTGGAAAGGAGATACCGCAGGTAATCTTATTTATAAAGGCACTGCTAGAAATTTTAACCCTATGATGGCTATGGCAGGTAAAATAACTGTGGCGGAAGTAGAACATTTAGTTCCAGCTGGTGAGCTTGACCCAGCTAATATTCACACTCCTGGAATTTTTGTACAACGCATATTTCAAGGTAGAGATTACGAGAAAAGAATAGAACAACGAACCGTAAGAAATAAAAAATAATGGCGCTAGACAAAATTGGAATAGCTAAACGTATTGCACAAGAGCTAAAAGACGGTTACTACGTAAACTTAGGAATAGGTATTCCTACTCTTGTAGCAAATTATATCCCTGAAGGAATAAATGTAGAGTTTCAGTCTGAAAATGGAGTCTTGGGAATGGGTCCATTTCCTTTTGAAGGAGAAGAAGATGCTGACCTTATAAACGCAGGAAAACAAACAATTACTACTTTAGATGGTGCTGTATTTTTTGATTCTGCTACGAGTTTTTCAATGATTAGAGGAAGGCACGTTCAACTGACTGTTTTAGGGGCAATGGAAGTCTCTGAACAAGGTGATATTGCTAATTGGAAAATACCAGGCAAAATGGTTAAAGGTATGGGGGGGGCAATGGATTTAGTAGCCTCTGCTGATAATATAATTGTTGCTATGATGCACACTAATAAAAGGGGTGAAAGCAAACTTCTAAAAAAATGTAGTCTCCCTTTGACAGGCGTGGCTTGTGTAAAAAAGATTGTTACCAACTTAGCTGTACTTGAAGTGGTAGCTAAAGGTTTTAAATTATTAGAAAGAGCTCCAGGAGTAAAAGTAGAAGACATCCAAAATGCTACTGAAGGAAAATTAATTATTGAGGGAGATATTCCAGAGATGGTATTATAAAAAAGATACCGAGACGTTAACCTCGGTATCCCACTTAACCTTAACAAGTTCATTTATGAAGCGTAAGTTTTTCATGTTAAAGTTATAACAAATGTAAGACGAAAAATCTCCTTAAAAAGCGTTTTTCGACGAGTCATAAAACTATCTGACAAACAAGTTAATTCTGCCGATGAACTTACTCTCATTTTAATTTATAACGTCATAAATTGAATTCTGTTGTTTAAAATTGAACAAAAAAAAGATGTCTATGCGTTAAGCTCGGCATCCCAATTAAACTTAAAAAGTTCATTTATGAAGCGTAAGCTTTCATGTTTAAGTACAACAAATGTAAGACGAAAAATCTCCTTAAAAAAGCGTTTTTCGACGAGTCATAAAACTATCTGATAAAGGGGTGTTTTTTGTAGATAAACAAACTATAAATGCTTAAAAAATTGGTTTGAAAGAAAAATTCAAACAGAATATAACAAGGCTTAAGCCTTGTTTGTCTTCTTTATGTTTTCTTTTCTTCCTTCAGGAATAGCAGAAATCAATCGCTGGGTGTATGGCGTTTTAGCCTCTAAGTAAATTTGGTCAGCATCACCCATTTCCTCAATTGTTCCATTTTGCATAACTACCATTCTATCACTCATGTATTTAACTACAGAAAGGTCGTGAGAAATAAAGATGTAAGTTAATCCAAATTCTTGCTTTAAATCATTGAGTAGGTTTAATACTTGAGCCTGAACAGATACATCTAAGGCGGATACTGACTCGTCACAAATAATAAATTTAGGGTTAACTGCCAGTGCCCTTGCTATACCAATACGCTGACGTTGACCACCAGAAAATTCGTGAGGATAACGGTTGAAATGTTCGGCACCTAAACTTACTTTTTCTAATAGCTCTTCAACTCTCTTTTTACGTTCTTCATCATTGGCTAAAATACCATGCACTTGCATAGGTTCCATTATAGCGTTCCCTATTGTCATACGAGGGTTTAATGAAGAATAAGGGTCTTGAAAGATAATCTGAACTTCCTTTCTAAACTCTCTGAGTTCTTGTTCATTGAAAGCGGCTATATCCTTACCTTTATAAATCATTTGACCAGCAGTAGGCTCGTTAAGCCTTAAAATGGTTCTTCCTGTAGTCGTTTTACCACAACCTGACTCTCCAACTAAGCCTAAGGTTTCTCCAGGATAAACATCAAAGCTAATATCATCTACAGCTTTCACATAATCCGTGATTCCCCCAAAAAAGCCATTTCTTATTGGGAAATAGGTTTTAAGGTTTTTGATTTGAAGTAAAGGCTCTTGAGCAAATAATGCTTCTTGTTGTTTATCTCTTTCTGTTTTTGAGACTACTAAATCTTTAGTAAAGTCCTCAACAGAAATGTCATTTGCTACATTCTCGCCTTTTTCATTGGTTTGCATAAAGTCGCCAACCGTCGGCAAAAATGTAAAACGCTTATCTAATGGAGGGCGACAAGCTAATAGTCCTTTAGTATAGGGGTGTTGTGGGTTGTTAAAAATATCCCAAACACTACCTTGTTCTACGATATTTCCTTTGTACATCACCACCACTTTGTCGGCTAACTCAGCAATAACACCTAAATCGTGAGTAATGAACAAAATACCCATATCGTGTTCTTTTTGTAGCTTTTGCATCAACTCCAAAATGGTTTTTTGAACGGTAACATCTAAGGCTGTTGTCGGCTCATCAGCAACCAATACGGAGGGCTGACAAGACATCGCCATCGCAATCATTACCCTTTGCTTTTGACCTCCAGATATTTGATGAGGGTAGGTGTTGAAAATTCTTTCAGGGTCTGGCAATTGAACTTCTTCAAATAATTTAATGGTTAAATCTTTAGCCTCAGACTTACTGATGGATTGATGTAGCATAATGGCTTCCATCACTTGGTCACCACAATTAAAAACAGGATTTAAAGATGTCATAGGCTCTTGAAATATCATAGCTATTTCATTACCTCTATATTGGCGCATTTCTTTTTCAGAAATTTGTAAGAAATCAACCGTTTCTCCGTCTTTTTTATGGAATAGGATTTCGCCGGCAGCAATTTTACCAGGTGGTGAAGGGACTAAACGCATAGCAGACAATGAAGTCACAGACTTTCCAGAACCTGATTCACCAACAATACCAATGGTCTCGCCTTTATTGAGTGTAAAGCTTATATTATTTACAGCGGTTACTACTTTTCCTTCTGTATGAAACTCAGTAACAAGGTTTTTAAATTCTAATAAGGTATTGTTCATGATAGGTATATTTATGGCCTCAATTTAGGAGTTATCGTTTAATTATGCAACTTCTATTTGTTCTTCTGTAAGTATGGGTTTACCCATGTATTTCAATAAAATTTGAGCCACAGTGAGTGTATCTTTCTGACAATATACTCGAATGCGTTCCAAATCCTGTTGTTGCCAATAGACTTTAGCTACTTGACTGCCGTCAATATCATCTTTAGGTGTTGGTATGTCAAATAATGCCGCCAACAATTTGATAGAGGTGTAGTGTTTGTAATCCCCAAACTTCCACAGCTCCATGGTGTCTAGGTGAGGAACTTCCCACGGTTTTTTACCCGCTATTTCTAGTATCTTAGGAAGAGTTACACCATTGACAATCATACGTCTACATAAAAAGGGGTAATCGAATTCCTTACCATTATGAGCACAGAGGTAATGACTTTTAGTCGCAAACTTATCGTCTAAAAGTGTTTTAAGCTCATTTAATAATAACTGCTCATCATCGCCATAAAAGGACTTAATCCTAAAAAAAGAAGTTTTGTTTTTCTCATAAATGTAGCCAACAGAAACACAGATTACTTTGGCAAATTCTGCCATTACACCTGCTTTTAGCCCATAAAATTCGTCTGGAGTTTGGCCTTCTGAACGCTGCCAACGTGTTTTTTCAGCCCACAACAATTGAAACTCCTCTGAAAGCTCAGAAAATGTGGGAGCTACAGGGACTGTTTCTACATCAAGGAATAGTATTTTATGAATGGAAATGTTTTCGAGCATAAAACTTCAAAGATAAGAATATCCCATCAGAATTATAGGGCAAAACTCAATAAGAAACTATTAGAGGTGGTTTCATTAGAGGTGGCTTTAAAATTCAAAAGTAAGTTATTCATTCACAAACTGAAAGTCAAACAGCTTTTTGAGATGACCTTTTAGCTTATGCTGGACTTCTTGCATATCCACTTCCTTACTCAATTCCTTTTGCATAGAAGTCACCGATTTATCAACTATACCACAAGGAATAATATTACCAAAATAGGATAAATCACAATTGACGTTAAAAGCAAAGCCATGCATTGTTACCCATCGGCTAGAACGGACTCCTAAGGCACATATTTTTCGAGCCTTTTCACCGCCTACATCTAACCAAACGCCAGTTTCACCATCTGAACGTGTGCTCTCAATTCCGTAGTCAGCAAGAGTTAAGATAACCGCTTCTTCAAGGTAGCGTAGATACTTATGGATATCCGTAAAAAAATTATCTAAATCTAAAATGGGATAACCGACTATCTGTCCTGGTCCGTGATAAGTGATGTCGCCCCCTCTATTGATTTTATAAAAGGTCGCACCTCTAGACTTGAGATAATCTTCATTGACTAAAAGGTTATTTTCGTCGCCACTTTTACCCAAGGTATAAACGTGAGGATGCTCGCAAAATAAGAGGTAGGATAAAGTATGGTCTTGTCTATTTTGCTTTCTGTTGTTTTTCTTAATATCAAGGATTTCGTTAAATCGTTTTTCTTGATAGTCCCAAGCTTCTTGATAATCGATGAGCCCTAAATCTTGAAAAACAACTTTAGGCATATATTATAGCTTAGCTAAAGAACTCTTTAGGAAGTTAATAACATCTATTTCTATGGCATCTACTTCATTCATTTCTGATAAGTACCACGATACCCAATCGCCTAAGTGAATATGATAAAGACTATTTTCGATAGGAGAATCACCTTTGCTCCAAACCTCAGAAATATTATCTGTGAATTTAGAAATGACTTCTTTATTGATGTCTATTCTCACCTGATTTCTATCGTAATCACATTTGTTTCTAAAGTATACCACCCCTAAATTCTCCGTATTTATTCTCCACCCTAATAATTCGTTATGATTCATTTCAGGGATAACGTGGTGCCAACATAACATTTTACTGTTTTCATTAATTTGTTGACGGAAACGGACACCGACACCTTCAAAGCCTGACGCCGTATAAATTACAGGTGTTGTTCCATATAATTTAGTAGCTAATCCTTTGGCTTCTGATTTAATGGCCTCCTCTTGGCTATCTAATAGGGCTATCCCTTTTTCAAATTCAAACATAAAAGAATTGTCTATCAAACCATAATGATTGAGCAAGAAGAACAACTGAGTGAAAGAATATCCAAACATAGCTCTTGGTGGCTGACCGCCAGGTATTGTTATGCAGTTAAATCCTTTTTCTTTGGCTAACTTTTCTAATACCCCTCCAGAAGTTACACAAGCTATCTGCGCTCTTCTCTTTTGACAAGCTTCCAAAGCATACAGAGTTTCTTCTGTATTTCCTGAGTATGAAGAGGCTATTACTAGTGTGTTTTCATCTACAAAATTAGGTATGCTGTAGTCTTTTGTTGCTGATATGGGCACATTGATATGTTCAGATACTAAATCGTTGATTATTGTTCCTCCAATTCCAGAACCTCCTAAACCACAAATAAGAACGTTATGTATATCAGCGTGAGGTTCGCTAAGTAAAGTAGTCTGACCTATTTCTAAAGCTTCTGTTAGGTGCTTAGTAAAGTCGCTGATGTAATCGTTCATTTTCATAATAAAGGTGTGTTTTGTATAAGGTTATTTTTAATGGGTGTAAAACTACAAAATTAGAGCTTTAATTATTTAATATCTTTGCCGAAAATTAATTACATGCATAGAGAGTTGTCAGAACAAGAAATTGTGAGGAGAGAGTCCTTACAAAAGTTGTTAGAATTAGGTATAAACCCTTACCCTTCAGAGTTATTTGATGTCAATGTTTCGGCTACTGAAATAAAGAAAAACTACAATTCTGATAAACTTGGCTATAAGAATATCCAAATTGCTGGTCGATTGATGAGTCGTAGAGTAATGGGAAAAGCTTCTTTTGCTGAGTTACAGGATAGTACGGGTAGAATACAACTCTATTTTAATCGAGATGAAATTTGTCCTGATGAGGATAAAACTATGTACAACACCGTCTTTAAAAAACTCCTTGATATTGGGGACTTTATAGGTGTTAAGGGCTATGTGTTTACTACTAAGGTTGGTGAAATTTCTATACATGTAGAAAGTTTCGTTGTTTTAAGCAAAACACTAAAACCGCTACCATTACCAAAAACCGATACTGATGGTAAAATATACGATGCCTTTACTGACCCTGAGAAAAGATACCGTCAGCGTTATGTAGATTTGGTTGTCAATCCGCATGTCAAAGAGGTTTTTGTTAAAAGAACACAACTAACTAACTCTATGCGTTCTTATCTAAATGATAAAGGATACCTAGAGGTAGAAACGCCTATTTTACAACCTATATATGGGGGTGCGGCAGCGCGTCCTTTCAAAACACATCACAACACGTTAGACATGCCTCTTTATTTGCGTATTGCTAACGAGTTGTATCTCAAGAGACTGATTGTTGGTGGTTTTGATGGTGTTTATGAATTTTCTAAGGACTTTAGAAATGAGGGTATGAGTAGATTTCATAATCCAGAGTTTACTCAAGTTGAACTGTATGTGGCTTATAAAGACTACAACTGGATGATGGATTTAGTGGAAGAAATGGTAGAAAAAATTGCTTTAGACCTACACGGCACTACTGAAGTACAAGTTGGCGAAAACCTCATCAACTTCCAAAGACCATGGAAGCGATACACTATGTATGAAGCTATTGAACACTTCACAGGTATTGATGTTTCTGAAATGGACGAGGCAACGATGGCAAAAACAGCTAAAGATTTAGGAGTTAGCGTGGACTCATCTATGGCTAGAGGTAAATTAATTGACGAGATTTTTGGGGAAAAATGTGAAGAGCAATTGATACAGCCCACATTCATAACAGACTACCCTATTGAAATGTCGCCATTAGCCAAAAAACACAGAGATAAAGAAGGTTTAGTAGAACGATTTGAGGCCATTTGTAATGGTAAAGAAATATGTAACGCCTTTTCAGAACTGAACGACCCTATTGACCAAAGAGAGCGTTTTGAAGAGCAGCTAAAGTTAGCTAAAAGAGGTGATGAAGAAGCTATGGTCTTAGATGAAGATTTTTTACGCTCTATTGAATATGGTATGCCTCCTACAGCTGGACTAGGTGTTGGTATTGATAGACTGTCAATGATAATGACTAATAGCAACTCGATTCAAGATGTGTTATTCTTCCCACAGATGAAACCTGAAAACAATACCGAAGAATAAATGTCTTTGTTCAAAAATATAGCGGTGATTGGTGGTGGTAGTTGGGCAACAGCTATTGTTAAGATGCTCTCAGAAAATCAAGAATCTGTGAGTTGGTGGATGCGTAACGAGGATAATATTGCCCACATCAAACGCTATGGCAACAACCCTAATTACATTAGTGCTGCCGAGTTGTTCCCTGACAAACTCACTATCGATTCTGATATTAATACTATTGTTGATGCCGCTGATTGTATTGTCTTAGCCGTGCCATCGGCTTTTTTGGCAAGAACACTAGAGTCTTTGAGTGCGTCAATAAAAGATAAATTTGTGGTGTCTGCCATAAAGGGAATTGTGCCTGAGAATAATACTATAATTGGCGATTATCTGCACGAAAACTATCATATCCCTTATGAAAATATAGGTGTTATAACAGGTCCGTGCCATGCTGAAGAAGTCGCCTTAGAACGCCTTTCATACTTAACAGTTGCATGTGAAGATGTTAGAAAAGCAGAATGGTTTGCTGAGCAAATTTCTTGCCGATACATTAAAACTAATGTTTCTGAAGATATCTTTGGTACTGAAATCGCTGCTGTACTAAAAAATGTGGTAGCCATAGCTTCAGGGGTTTGCCATAGTATAGGTTATGGTGATAATTTTCAAGCCGTTTTAGCCTCAAATGCCATACGAGAAATCAAACGCTTTGTAGATACTGTACACCCCATAAAAAGGGATATCAAGGAGTCCGCCTATTTGGGTGACTTATTGGTTACTGTATATTCTCAGTTCAGTAGAAACCGAACTTTTGGAAATATGATAGGCAAAGGCTATTCTGTAAAGTCGGCACAGCTAGAAATGAATATGGTCGCAGAAGGCTATTATGCTGTTAAATGTATCAAAGAAATTAACGAGCAATACAATATTGAGATGCCTATTACAACCGCAGTATATCACATTTTATATGAAAAGATTTCTCCTGTAATAGAGATGCGATTACTTTCCGATAAGTTGAATTAGTCGCAATCGCACTCCTGACAAGCTTCAAGAGATTCAAAGCCCCATTCATTGCAGCCACTATACCCAATTTGTTCACAAGAATTTTCTTCACTGTTGTAAAACCACCTTTCAAAATAGGCTGCACATAACTCATCTGTTGGCGGTGTATGACTACATAAAGCGTTCTCTTCTACGCAATTTTCTGTACAATTAGAAAAAAAGACGATAGCTAATGATAGAAATAGTATTAATCGTACTACTTTCAAAAATTATACTTTTTAGGGTTAGGATTTTTCCTCTCCAAAATAAGCTTTGCTTTACGCCTACCTACAAGATTAGTGAGTTCATCTTCTTGGGCTTCTAAAACACGTTTTACAGAACCAAAATGACTGATTAAGGTATCGACTGTTTTAGGACCTATTCCAACGATATTATCTAATGAAGTTCCTAGACTATTTTTACTTCTTCTGTTCCTGTGATGGTTAATGCCAAAACGATGGGCTTCATTCCGCAGTCGTTGAATGACTTTCAAGCTTTCGGAGCGTTTGTCTAAATATAAGGGAATACTATCATTAGGAAAATATATTTCTTCTAATCGTTTAGCAATGCCTATGATAGCTATAGTGTGTTGGAGGTTAAGTTTTTCTAAACTTTTCAAAGCAGAGCTAAGCTGTCCTTTACCGCCGTCAATAACGATGAGCTGAGGTAAGTCTTGACCTTCATTCATCAAGCGTTTATAGCGTCTATATACTACCTCTTCCATAGATGCAAAATCATCAGGGCCTGATACGGTTTTGATATTAAACAAACGGTAGTCTTTCTTGCTGGGTTTTGCGTTTTTGAAGACTACACAAGCTGCCACTGGGTTGGCGCCCTGTATATTAGAGTTGTCAAAACATTCGATATGACGAGGTTTTGAGCTGAGTCGCAAGTCGTGTTGTAATTGCTCCAACACCCTTTTGTTGTCTAATCGATGACGCAATTCTTCATTTTTACGAATACGGTCTTTTTGTATGTTTTTAGCATTCTTAAAACAGAGATTGACTAATTTGTATTTGTCACCAATTTTTGGAACTAAAATTTTTAAATTTTGCCACTTAGACTTTATAGGGATATTTAAAAATGCCTCCTTAGAAGTACTGTGAAAACGTTGGCGAATTTCTGTAATAGCCATAGAGAGAAGTTCTTCGTCTGTTTCGTCTAATTTCTTTTTTATCTCCATCGCGTGGGCTTGTATAATAGCGCCACTAGATACTTTAAAAAAGTTGACATAAGCATAGTCTTGGTCAGAAACAATACTAAAAACATCAACGTCATTAATGGTTGGGCTAACGATAGAAGATTTAGACTGGTAATGTTCTAACTGTTCTATCTTCTCCTTTACAATCTGAGCTTTTTCGTACTCCATCTTTTCTGATAGCTTGAACATTTCTGCTTTGAAATGTTGAACCACTGAGCGTATATGTCCTTTTAATATTTGGCGTATTTGTTCAACGTCTTGCTCGTAATGTTGGTGATCTTGTTTGCCAATACAAGGGGCTAAGCAATTTCCAATATGAAATTCTAAACATTCTTTGAATTTACCCGCTTGAATATTTTGTTCAGACAAATGATATTTGCATGTTCTTAGAGGATAAATCTGCCGAATAAAATTCAGCATAGCACTAATGATTTTTGGATTTGTGTAGGGTCCAAAATATTCAGAGCCGTCTTTGATGAGCTGTCTAGTATAGAATACTCTAGGAAAAGGTTCTTTTTTGATACAAATCCAAGGGTAGGTTTTGTCGTCTTTGAGTAAGATATTGTAGCGAGGTTGGTATTTTTTAATGAGGTTATTTTCAAGCAATAAGGCGTCCATTTCGGTGTCGACAACTAGGGTTTCGATACGATGTATTTTGCGTACCATATAAGCTGTTTTGAAACTGTCGTGTTTGCGATTGAAATAAGACGACACCCTGCGTTTAAGGTTTTTAGCCTTGCCGACATATAAAAGAGCTTCTTTAGCGTCATAAAAGTGATATACTCCTGGCTCAGTACTAAGGTTCTGTAGTACGGATTTTATGTCTTCTGAAACTTCCATCAAGCTCCAAAAATACGGATTTATAAAGCATTATCTGTTGGTGCTTCTGCCGAAAGGTGCAATTGTTCTAAACTATCTATTTCAAACTTGTCGGTGTCACCCATCCAGTTTTCTAGTGTTGAAAAATCGTCATTAAATTGAGCTAACAGACAAAAGGGGTAAAATATTAGAAATAATAATTTTTTCATGTAACGAAATAAGCATGTTTAATTCTAGGGAATTCAAATATAGTCCTTATTTTTGGCTTAAATTATTCAATAAAATGAAAGTAGGAGTTGTAGGCGCAACAGGTATGGTTGGTAAGGTTATGCTCCAGGTTTTAGAAGAACGTTCTTTTCCTATAAGTGAATTGTTTGTTGTTGCTTCTTCTAAATCAGTTGGTCAAACCCTAAGCTTTAAAAATAAAAATTTAACTATTATTTCGATAGAAGATGCTGTAAGCGAACGGCCCGACCTTGTTATATTCTCTGCTGGCGGAAATGTAGCTTTAGAATGGGCTCCTCGTTTTGTAGAAATAGGCACTAAAGTGATTGATAACTCTTCGACTTGGCGACTAACTAAAGCGCTTATTATTCCAGAAATTAATGGCAATACCTTAACCAAAGAAGATAAAATTATTGCTAATCCTAACTGTTCCACCATTCAGCTATTGATGGCATTAAAGCCTTTGCACGATGTTTATAAAATAAAACGTGTGGTAATCTCTACCTATCAATCTATTACAGGTACTGGTGTGAAAGCCGTCAGACAATTGGAAAATGAAATTAATGAAATTAAGGGAGAAATGGCATACCCTTACCCTATTCACGAAAATGCTCTGCCTCATTGCGATGTCTTTGAAGATAATGGTTATACCAAAGAAGAAATGAAGCTAGTTAGAGAGACTAAAAAGATAATGGGAGATGGCAGCATAGAGGTTAGTGCAACAGCTGTAAGAGTGCCTGTCAAAGGGGGGCATTCTGAGAGTGTTAATGTAGAGTTTGATACTGATTTTGATTTATCTAATGTGCGTCAACTATTACACGATTTTCAGGGTGTTAGTGTTCAAGACAATCCAGATGTTAACACCTACCCTATGCCTATTTATGCCGAAGGTAAAGACGAGGTGTTTGTAGGGCGAATACGACGTGATTTCTCTCAAGAAAAGACCTTAAATATGTGGGTGGTTTCTGATAACCTCAGAAAAGGTGCTGCCACTAATGCTGTGCAAATTGCAGAACACCTTTACAAAAATGATTTAATATGATTATTAGTCATAAATATAAATACGTTTTTGTAGGTCTACCGTTGGCCGCCTCGACGGCTATATCAAAAGAGTTGTGCGAACAATACGATGGGAAGCCTATACTTGCTAAACATTCGATCTATCAAGACTTTTTGAAGATAGCAACAGAGGAAGAAAAAAAATACAAGGTATTAGCCTGTGCTCGCAATCCATTAGATATTTCTGTAAGCTATTATACCAAGATGATAAACAATAGTAGTGGTAATTTTAGTAATGAGGAATTATTAAGAAAAAATGGCGGTCACCTTAAAATGAGGGACTACAAATTGTCTAAATATTTGAGAGACAATAATAGTAGCTACGGAGATTTTTTAAGTCTTTATTACCTATTTCCTTTTGATAATTGGCTAAGTATTACCGCTCCGTATTGTAGTTTTATTATTCGCTTCGAAAACTTACAAGAAGACTTTGAAAAAGCGCTAAAACATTGTGATATTTCTCCAAAGCGGAAATTGCCTATTGTAAACAAAACAAAAGAGAAGAAAACTTTTGAAAGTTTTTATAACGAAAAAAACAGTGAATTAAGCTTTTCCATTTTTGGACCTTATATGTTAAAACACGGCATAGCTTTCCCAGAAATCTGGAAAGAAAAAAGGGTGAGTTCGTACGATCTATTATTATTCAAGCTATTTGGATTTATTAGAAAAATATATTGGACTAAAAAAAACTACAGAAACACCAATGCACAAAAAGCTTACAAAGAGTTATTAGAAAAGCACCAATGACTTATTTGAAAAAAGAACGGTGAAAAATCAAAATATTGATAACTCCTGTACTTATAGCAGCATCAGCAATATTAAAGATTGGTCTGAAGAAGATAAAATGATTGCCCCCAACAAAAGGAAACCAGTTGGGAAAGTGTCCATTAATCAATGGAAAGTAGAACATATCGACAACCTTTCCTTGAAGAAAACTAGAATATCCTCCCTGAAAAACAGTCGCTATTTGCCCATAACTTTCAGAAAAAATCATGCCATAAAAAGCACTATCAATCATATTGCCAATAGCACCAGCAAGAATAAGTGATATACTATAAATAATGCCTTTTTTGACCTGAGTATTTGCCAATTTAAGCCAATAAATACTAATGGCAACAATGGCAATTATTCTAAAAAGACTTAGTATATATTTCCCCAGATTTCCCCCAAACTCTATGCCAAATGCCATTCCCTTGTTTTCGGTAAAATGTATGATGAACCAATCAAAAAAATGTATTTCTTGACCAATCATCATATTTGTTTTTATCCAAACCTTTAATAACTGGTCTAGGATTAATACAAACGCAATAAGTAAAAATGACTTTTTTAACATGGAGTCTTATTGTGCCCGCTTAGCCTCAATACTAAGTGTCGCATGTGGAACCAGTTTAAGGCGTTCTTTTTGTATTAGCTTACCTGTAACTCTACAAACTCCATAGGTTTTGTTATCAATACGTTTTAGAGCATTGTATAGATTGTGGATAAACTTTTCTTGCCGTAAAGCTAATTGAGCATTCTCTTCTTTAGATAGCGTTTCTGAGCCTTCTTCAAAGCCTTTGAAAGTCGGTGAAGTGTCGTCAGTTCCATTGTTAGAATCGTTTGTATAAGCGCTCTTGATAAGTTCTAAATCGTTTTCTGCTTTATCAATTTTATCTTGTATGATTTGACGAAATTCTTCTAATTCTGAATCGCTATATCTGGTTTTTTCGCTTGACATATCTTTATCTTTTTAATAATTCTATTCTTGTAAATACTCCTTCTGTCAACTCCATTTCTTCAACTTTTTCTAAGGAATTATAAGGTGTAATACGTATCTCATCAGCTAAAGTTTCAGAACAAATATAATTTAAATTATTGTTAATTGCATTGGCTAATTTGTCTTCAGCACTTAAAGTAATTTCTATACGGTCTGTGACCTCAAAGCCTAAATCCTTTCTAAGGTTTTGAACTCGATTTATTACTTCCCTTGCTAAACCTTCGCTTATTAGATTGTCGCTAAGGCTAATATCTAAGGCAACAGTATTGCCGTTCATAGATGTAACCACCCAGCCTGGAATATCTTCAGTGGTAATGATGACATCGCTTAGGTCTATTTGAATTTCTGAACCCCCTATATTTAAAGGGTAACCTTCTTCTTGTTCAATAATACTAATATCTTCAGAAGTAAATTGAGAAATGGCTTGAGAAATAGCCTTCATCTGTTGACCGAATTTAGGGCCTAGGGTTTTGAAATTGGGTTTAACTTTCTTGACTAAAATGCCTGAGTCAGAAGTCATAAATTCAAGTTCTTTAACATTAACTTCTGACAATACTAGTTCTTTTACAGCCTCTATTTGACTCTTTACTTTATCATTAAGAACAGGCACCATCATTTTTTGCAAAGGCTGTCTTACTCTTAAATTTTCCTTCTTTCTTAAAGAAAACACCATTGAAGTTAGGTCTTGTGCCAATCGCATCTGTTCTTCTAAAGCTGTATCAATAACTTCGGATTTTGACTTTGGCCATTGAGCTAAGTGAACGGATTCTAGTTTAGTTTTTTGTGTCGCTTGGTTAAGATCGCCAAACAGTTTATCCATAAAAAATGGTGCAATAGGAGAGGCTAATATAGCTACCGTTTCTAGGCAAGTATATAGTGTCTGATAAGCTGATATTTTATCCGTGCCATAGTCACCTTTCCAAAAACGTCTTCTACACAATCTTACATACCAATTGCTTAAATTATCATTAACAAACAATTGAATAGCACGCGCTGCCTTGGTTGGCTCAAAGTCATCTAAAGAATTTCCTACCTCTTTAATAAGTGTGTTGAGCTCTGAAAGTATCCATCGGTCAATTTCTGGTCTTTCCTCTAAAGGTATGTCATCTTCTGAATAGCTAAAGCCATCAATATTGGCGTATAAAGCAAAGAAGGCATAGGTATTATAAAGTGTGCCAAAAAACTTACGCTTAACCTCAGCTAAGCCATCTAAATCAAACTTGAGGTTGTCCCAGGGCTGAGCATTACATATCATATACCAACGCGTAGCGTCTGCCCCATATTCTTCTAAAGTCTCGAATGGATCGGCCGCATTACCCAAGCGTTTGGACATTTTATTGCCATTTTTATCTAAAACCAAGCCATTAGAAACGACATTTTTAAAAGCTACACTATCGAATAAAATACTTGCTATGGCATGTAAGGTAAAAAACCAGCCTCTAGTTTGGTCAACCCCTTCTGCAATGAAATCCGCCGGATAGGATAGTTCAAACATTTCCTTATTCTCAAAGGGATAATGCAATTGAGCGTAAGGCATAGAACCTGAATCAAACCAAACGTCGATAAGGTCAGACTCTCTACGCATCGCTTTGCCACTAGTAGAAACTAAAATAATATCATCTACAAAAGGTCTGTGCAAATCAAAAGCGGCATAATTTTCGGCAGACATATCGCCCACCACAAAATCAGCTAATGGATTTGTCGGCATTAGACCCGCTTGCACTGATTTTTCTATTTCTGATTTTAATTGCTCCATTGAGCCAATACAGATTTGTTCTTGATCATCTTCAGATACCCATATAGGTAAAGGAATTCCCCAAAATCGAGAACGAGATAAATTCCAATCAACTAAGTTTTCAAGCCAATTGCCAAAACGTCCTTCTCCTGTAGATTTGGGTTTCCAATTGATGCTTTTATTAAGCTCTACCATACGCTTCTTAGCCGTAGTAGTTTTTACAAACCAACTTTCTAAAGGGTAGTATAATATGGGCTTATCTGTACGCCAACAATGCGGGTAAGAGTGTTCGTATTTTTCAGCCTTAAAACATCTGTTTCCTTCTTTTAACTTGATGACAATTTGAATATCAGCCGATTTATCCGGCGCTTCACCTTGGTTGTAAAATTCATTTTTTACATACATTCCTGCAAAGTCAGTTACAGCATCTACAAATCGACCTTGAGTATCTACTAGTGTTAATGAGCCAATGCCGTTTTGCTTAGCTACCAAGTTATCATCTGCACCAAAGCTAGGCGCTAAGTGAACAATTCCTGTGCCGTCTTCAGTTGTTACAAAATCGCCTATCAATATCTTAAAAGCCTCTCCGTCCTCTGGCTGAGTATAAGGTAATAGTTGCTCATAACGAAGACCCTCTAATTCAGAGCCCTTAACTTCTTGGATAATTTCAAAAGGAATAGACTTGTCTCCCTCAGTATATTCTGAGATTTTAAGGTCTTTGTTTTTTTCTGGAAAATACTTGGAAAAAAGAGCTTTTGCTAAAACAACCGTAACCGCCTTAAAGGTGTAGGGATTAAAGGTGTTAACGATTAAGTAATCTATTTTTTTACCTACTGCTAAAGCTGTATTAGATGGCAAAGTCCAGGGAGTTGTGGTCCATGCTAAAAAGAAAACCTCATCTGCAGAATTATGAAACAAGAAGTCTGATTTATCCTCTTTTAAAGCTTTAAATTGAGCTATGGCAGAAAGGTCTTTAACGTCTTTGTAACAACCAGGCTGATTAAGCTCATGAGAACTTAGCCCTGTTCCTGCTTTTGGGGAAAATGGCTGAATGGTATGCCCTTTATATAACATGCCTTTTTTGTCCATCTGACTCAACAACCACCAAACACTTTCAATATATTTGTTGTCATAAGTAAGATATGGGTCGTTCATATCCACCCAATAACCCATCTTATCCGTTAAATCTTCCCAAACATTTTTGAATTTCATGACATTTTCACGACACTTTTTATTGTAGTCTTCAATAGAGATTGTCGTTCCGATATCTTCTTTAGTAATACCAAGCTCTTTTTCAACGCCAAGCTCTACCGGCAAACCATGAGTATCCCATCCTGCTTTACGATTAACTTTATATCCTTGTAGGGTTTTAAAACGACAGAAAATATCTTTAATGGCTCGCCCCATAACGTGATGAATACCCGGCATACCATTAGCTGAAGGAGGTCCTTCATAAAAGGTGTATGACGGCTTTCCTTCTCTTGTAGATAGACTTTTCTCAAAGATTGAGTTGGACTGCCATTGAGCAAGTACTTCTTTGTTTATTACCGATAAATCAAGCTGTTTATATTCTGGATATTTTTTCATTAGTCAATTGTAGCTATTACTTTCAATTCAATGGCAATTGGGGTGGGCAAACAGTTTATTTCTAGTGTTGTTCTACAAGGCTGATTGTCAGCAAAAAACTCGGCATAAACTTTATTATATATTTTAAAATCGTCCTTCATGTTGGTTAAAAAAACAGTAACGTCAATAATATTGTCCCACGAAGAACCTGATTCCTCTAATATGGTGCGAACGTTATTGAAGACCGACCGGCATTGCGCCTCTATATCGTAAGATGTAATGTTGCCTGTTTCGTCAAGCTCTACTCCGGGTATTTTTTTTGTTCCCCTTTCCCTTGGGCCTACACCTGACAAAAACAACAAATTACCATGTTGTCGAGCGTGTGGATATAGTCCTACTGGTTCAGGAGCTTTGCTAGATTCTATTTTTTTACTAGTCATTAGTCAAAATTTAATGTTGCGAAAATACTTAATGATAAGCAGAATAGCAATCTATAAAAATTAGTCTTAAAAGAGTTGAAAATCCCTACATTTGTAAGCTTATTGGGGATGTAGCTCAGTTGGCTAGAGCGCTTGACTGGCAGTCAAGAGGTCGTGGGTTCGAATCCCATCTTCTCCACCAGAAATAAACCCACTCAATTGAGTGGGTTTATTATTTCAGTAAATTATCATTATATATATATTTGTAAAAAAACAATGAGACTAGCGACTACATTTCTAATACTAACTTTTTTAATCATTGGATGTAAAAAAGATGAATCAAGTCCAATAGAAAATGGACCTACAATTAATATCATCTCACCTACTTCTCAAGATATGCCTGCTACAGGTTCTATAGTTGAAATTAATGCTGCTATCACAGATGATGATGAAGTTCATGATGTTACAATAAATATAACAAGTGATTACTCTACAGGCCCGGCATCAATAGAAATAATTTTTGATCACATTCATAATACAGTATTTAATGTTGATACATCATTTATCGCAGACATTCCATCTGGATCTATGGCAAATTACACTATACATATATCTGCTGAAGACATGTCAGGAAATTCTAATTCTGAATCCGTAACATTTCATGTGATGGATTAATTATAAAAATAACTTATTAAAAAAAGTTCGAAATAAGGACACTTAGGCCCACCAAAGCGGAATCCATCTCATTTTGAGATAGTGTTCCGCTTTTTTTTATTGAACAATTTAAAAAAACTGATTACACTGGTAAAACAATTTTTA